>OLRT01001592.1_pt1 | contig 15534 bp, 12 predicted proteins | sample 1672021 | NCBI WGS metagenome assembly OLRT01 (sample SAMEA3136637, study PRJEB25190) | human gut metagenome | reverse complement strand
TATGCCGGAGGAGGGGCAGAACTGACCGCTCATGCAACGCAAACACGGAGTCTTTGGACTCCGTGTTTTTTGCTCCATCGCTTTGTCTGCTAAAAAATACGTCTGTTTTCTTGCTCTTTTTGGGCGCTTCGTCAAGAAACGACCGTGTTGTTTGGGAACACCTATGGGAAAAGCGATCAATCCAGCGTTTAAGTGAGATATTTCAAGAAAATACTATGCTATCTTAGAATAACCGTGGAATTCACAGAAAATTCAGAAAAAAAGTGGGGAAGAAACATTGACTTTTTCAGTTAGGGATAGTAAATTGTAAAGATATGATGATGCTAGGGTCAAAAGGTCAAAAACAATCCGCAGGCATCAGTTGTGAAAGAAAGGAGGAGAGACATGTTCGGATATGTGATGATAAACAAAGGCGATTTGAAGGTCCGGGAGCTGGAGACCTACCAGTCTTTTTACTGCGGTCTCTGTCAGAAGCTGAAGGAGCGCTACGGCCTGTCCGGCCAGCTGACCTTAAGCTACGATCTGACCTTTGTGGTGATGCTGCTCACAGGCCTTTACGAGCCGAAGGTGAAAAAAGGAACCACCCACTGCGTCATCCATCCTTTGAAGAAACAGCCGATCCAGGTGGATGTCTTCTCAGATTATGCGGCGGACATGAGCATTCTTCTCAACTATTATAAATGCATGGATGACTGGGCTGACGAGCAGAAGATCGACCGGCGGCTTTTTGCAGAGCTGCTGAAACGGAAATTCGGAGGTCTGGAGGCTTCCTATTCCGAAAAAGCGGAGAAGGTGAAAGAGCTTCTGGACAAGCTTTCTGCGGGAGAGGCGGAAAATTCGTCGGACCTCGATTATATGGCAGGGATTTTCGGCGAGATCATGGCGGAAATCCTGGCCTGGCGAGAGGATGAATGGAAAGAAAACCTTCGGAGGATGGGCTTTTTCCTGGGAAAATTTATCTATCTCTGTGATGCCTACGAGGATTTGGAGGAAGATCTGACGGAAGGCCGTTACAATCCCCTGACAAAGCTCAGTGAGGGAAAGGATTTTGAGGAAAACTGCCGCGGAATCCTGACCATGATGGCGGCGGAATGTTCCAGAGAGTTTGAGAAGCTCCCAATCATCGAATACACCGGCATCCTCAGAAACATCCTGTATTCCGGCATCTGGGTCCGGTACGAGAAAGCCAGAAAGAAACGGACGGAAGAGAAGTCCGATACCAATAAGAAGAAAATGATCCGGAAGCGGAGGAGTTTATGAGAGATCCATATCAGGTGCTGGGTGTGTCGAGAGACGCAACAGAGGAAGAAATCAAGAAAGCATATAAAAAACTGAGCCGGAAATACCATCCGGACGCCAATATCAACAACCCAAACAAAGACCAGGCGGAGGAAAAATTCAAGGAGATCCAGCAGGCCTACCAGCAGATCATGAAGGAGCGGACCGAAGGCTATTCCGGCAGTTCCTCTTACGGACCGGGAAGCAGCAGAGGCGGCTACTACGGCGGTTTCGACGACTTCTTCGGGGGCGGTTACAGCAGAGCTCAGGAGAGCCAGAGTGAAGAGGACGTCCATCTTCAGGCGGCGGCCAATTACCTTCGGAACGGCTACTATCAGCAGGCATACAATGTGCTGAACGGCATGAAAGACCGGACGGCCCGATGGTATTATTACAGCGCCCAGGCCAATTCCGGACTGGGAAACAATGTGGCGGCCATGGAGGCGGCGAGGCAGGCCGTCAATCTGGAGCCCAACAACGTGGAGTACAGGAATTTCCTGAATATGCTTCAGAACGGGGGCAGCTGGTACCAGACGAGACAGTCCTCTTACGGAAATCCTCTGTATGGAGGGGACATGTGTACCAAGCTTTGCTGTGCAAATCTGATGCTGAATGCCCTCTGCGGAGGCGGATTCTGCTGCTGCTAAAATGTTCAGAGCCACCTCCAAAATGCTACGCATTTCGTCGGTTTGGCGTATTTAACAAAAATATTGATTTTTGGACTGCCAGGGTTTATGATGGCAGTCGGGAATGGTGTTCAGGCAGAAAGCCTGGCATCTCCGTATAAAAACTACAAGGAGTTGAAGGAAATGAAGACAAGAATTGGTATTGCAGGTTATGGTAATCTCGGCCGCGGCGTAGAATTTGCCGTTGCTCAGAATCCGGATACAGAGCTTGTGGCTGTATTTACCAGAAGAAACCCGGAAACCGTGAAGATTCAGACAGAGGGCGTAAAGGTTTATCCGATCGCCGAGGCGGCTTCTCACAAAGATGAGATCGATGTGCTGATTCTCTGCGGCGGAAGCGCAACTGATCTTCCGGTACAGACACCGGAGCTGGCAAAGAACTTCAACGTTATCGACAGCTTTGATACCCACGCAAGAATCCCGGAGCATTTTGCCGATGTGGACAAGGCCTGCAAAGAAGGACACACTGTGGGAATCATTTCCGTGGGTTGGGATCCGGGACTGTTTTCCCTGAACCGTATCTACGCAGAGTCCATTCTTCCGAACGGTAAGACCTATACCTTCTGGGGCAAGGGCGTCAGCCAGGGCCATTCCGATGCGATCCGCCGGGTAGCCGGAGTAAAACGCGGCATCCAGTACACGATTCCGGTACCGGAAGCAGTGGAAGAGGTTCGTGCCTGCAAGAATCCGGAGCTGACCACCAGACAGAAACACACCAGAGAGTGCTTCATTGTGGCTGAGGAAGGCGCAGATCTTCAGAAAATTGAGGAAGAGATCAAGACCATGCCCAACTATTTCTCCGATTATGATACCACCGTTCATTTCATCAGCGAGGAAGAGTTCGACAGAGACCACACAGCAATGCCTCACGGCGGTTTCGTGATCCGCACCGGAAAGACCGGCAAGGGCGAGAACACCGATCAGCTCATCGAGTATTCCTTAAAGCTTGGTTCCAACCCGGAATTTACCTCCAGCGTTCTGGTGGCTTATGCAAGAGCCGCTCATCGCATGGCTTCCGAGGGACAGACCGGCTGCAAGACCGTTTTCGATGTGGCTCCGGCTTACCTTTCCCCGTTAAGCGGCGAGGAGCTTCGCGCCCATCTCTTATAAGAAGTGCAAAAAAGGACCCTTTTTTAGACAAAAGGGGTTCTTTTTTTTTACCATGGAATCGTGTAAGATAAAGATACCTTAAGAAATTCGGAAAACCTGTGAAACAAGGAGGAACTTTATCATGACAACAAAAGAAAGATATGAATCCGCGAAGGAGCTTTACGCATCCATTGGCGTGAATACGGATAAAGCCATTGAGACCCTGAAAAAGATTCCAATTTCCCTGCATTGCTGGCAAGGCGACGATGTGACCGGTTTTGACCACGATGGTCCTCTGACCGGCGGTATTCAGGCTACCGGAAACTATCCCGGAAAAGCCAGAAATCCCCAGGAACTCATGGACGACATCGACGAAGTCTTAAAGCTCGTTCCCGGCAAACACAAACTGAATCTCCATGCAAGCTACGCCATCTTTGAGCCCGGCGAGTTTGTAGATAGAGACAAACTGGAGCCGAAGCATTTTGCAAAATGGGTAGAGTTCGCAAAAGAAAGAGGCCTGGGCCTTGACTTCAACCCCACCTGCTTCGCTCACCCGAAGGTAAAAGACAACCTGACCCTCTCAAGCCCCGATGAGGAGACCCGCCAGTTCTGGATTCGTCATTGCCAGGCCTGCATCCGCATCTCTGAGTATTTTGCTGATGAGCTGGGTGTTCCCTGCGCTATGAATATCTGGATTCCGGACGGCTACAAGGATATCCCGGCAGACCGTCTGGGACCGAGAGCAAGATTTAAAGATTCTCTGGATCAGATCCTGGCTATTCCTTATGACAAGAGCAAGGTTTATGTATGCCTGGAGTCCAAGGTATTCGGTATCGGCCTTGAGTCATACACCGTAGGTTCCAGCGAGTTTACCATCAACTATGCTGCAAGAAAAGGCATCATCAGCCTGATGGACAACGGTCATTATCATCCGACCGAAGTGGTATCCGATAAGATTTCCTCCATGCTGCTCTTCAACGACAAGATCGCTCTCCATGTGACCCGTCCAGTGCGCTGGGACAGCGACCATGTAGTGCTCTTTGACGACGAGACCCGCGAGATCGCAAAAGAGATCGTGAGAAACGACGCCATCGACCGCGTGCTTCTGGCTTTGGACTTCTTCGATGCCAGCATCAACCGTATCTCTGCCTGGGTAAACGGTATGAGAAATCTGCAGAAAGCCCTTCTGTATGCTCTGCTTACTCCGAATGCCCGTTTGAAAGAGCTTCAGAACGAGAGCAACTTCACCGAGCTTATGACCATGCAGGAAGAGCTGAAGGTTTATCCCTTCGGTGATGTATGGAACTACTTCTGCGAGGCCAACGGTGTTCCCGAGAGAGAAGACTGGTTTAAAGAGGTAAAACGCTACGAGGACGAAGTTCTCTCCAGGAGAAACTAAAATCTGATCGAAAAGCAAAGCCCTGTGTCTGAAAATGGACGCGGGGCTTTTTTAAAATAGGGAAAAAGCTTCCCGCTCTTGCATGCTCCGCTGGATTATGGTAGCCTATGAAAAAAGACAAAAGGACGTAACCAAAGACTATGCGAGAAGAATTACTGGAAAAACTTCGGGCCATTACGCCAGAGGAGGAGAAAATCCTGGCTGGGGAAGAGGGCGTGGACAGGACTCTTTATACATCAGGAAAAGATTTCACGGTGGACAGCAGGAAGATGCTGGAGCGGGGAGAACTCATCAATGTGAGAACCCATACCCGCTTTGTCCATTTTCCAGAGCACAGGCACAATTATGTGGAGGTGCTCTACACCTGCGAGGGGACAATTACCAACATCATCGGGGGAAAAGAAGTGGCCGTGAAAAAAGGCGAGCTTCTCTTTCTCAACCAGTTCACGCGCCACGAGATCCTTCCGGCGGGGAGAGACGATATCGCGATCAATTTTATCATTCTGCCGGAATTTTTTGATGTGGCCTATGAGATGATCGGAAACAACAGCGTGCTGACGGATTTTCTCGTGAATCTTTTGAGGAAGGACGAGGAGAAGGGAGAATTTCTCCATTTCAGGGTCTCGGAGGTGCTGCAGATTCAGAATCTCCTGGAAAATATGATCGATTCCCTGGTTTCCGGGAAAAAAGACCAGAACCGGATCAACCAGATCACGATGGGACTTCTGTTTCTCTATCTCAGCGAGTCCGTCCAGCTGGCCAAAATGCGGAGGCAGGACCGGTACGAGGATGTGCTGGTGATGACCGTGCTGGAATATATTGAGCAGAACTACCGGACCGCCGCCCTCTCGGAACTCTGCGACCGCTTACGGCTGCCCATACACACCTTAAGCCGGATGATCAAAAGGGGCACTGGGGCCAATTTTACAGAGCTTCTCCAGAGAAAAAGGCTCAGCAAAGCGGTTCAGCTTCTCTGTGACACCTCCCTTTCCGTGAACGATATCATCGCGGCGGTGGGCTATGAGAACAACAGCTATTTTCACCGGGTTTTCCGGGAGCGCTACCAGCTGACCCCCAAGGAATTCCGGAAAAAGAACAGTGCCGGAGGCCAGGTACGCCTGTAAATACGGGCTTTCCGGGAAATCCGTTAAAAAAGTATAAATTTCCGAATAATTATTGACTAATGGTCATTTCTGTAGTAGAGTAGCAACTGTGCAAAATGACTGATGGTCATTAACTACGAGGAGGAATAGAAATATGTTGGTGAAAATGGGCAAATGGATAGCCAAACATAAGGTACTGATCTGCATCCTGGGTTTTCTGCTTATTATTCCCTCAGTGCTTGGAATTATAAAGACCAGGATCAATTACGATCTGCTGAGTTATCTGCCGGACACCCTGGAAACCGTAAGCGGCCAGGATATTCTGGTGGACGAATTTGGAATGGGCGCCTTCTCCATGGTCGTCGTGGAAGATATGGAGATGAAAGACGTACAGAAGCTGGAAGAACAGTTAAGCGAGGCGGAACATGTAAAAGATGTCCTCTGGTATGACGACGTGGCGGACATCACCCTTCCGGCGGAGATGATCCCGGAAAACTTACGAACGAGCTTCTTCAACGGAGATGCCACGATGATGCTGGTGCTTTTTGACAATACCACATCTTCCGACGATGCCATGGAGGCACTGACCGAGATGCGTAAGATGGTCGATAAACAGTGCTTCATCAGTGGTATGACAGGAATCGTTACCGATATCAAGAACCTGTGTATGCAGGAGCTGCCGATCTATGTAGCCATCGCAGCTGTTCTGGCACTTATCGTTCTGGAGATCACCGGAACCTCCATCGTGGTTCCCTTCATCTTCCTTCTCTGTATCGGAATTTCCATCCTTTATAATATGGGAAGCAACGTCTTTCTGGGAGAGATTTCCTACATCACGGAGGCTCTGGTAGCCGTCCTTCAGCTGGGCGTTACCATGGACTATTCGATCTTCCTTCTGGACAGCTACGAGGAGAACAAAAAGCGGTTCCCGGATGACAATAACCGGGCCATGGGTCACGCGATTGCAAACACCTTCAAGTCCATCACAGGAAGTTCTATCACGACGGTGGCCGGTTTCGCAGCTCTCTGTATGATGACCTTCGCCCTTGGTAAAAACCTCGGTATCGTTATGTCAAAGGGCGTTATCATCGGTGTGCTCTGCTGCGTTACCCTGCTTCCGGCCATGATCCTGATCTTTGACAAGCCGATCGAGAAGACCAGACACAAATCTCTCTTTAAGACAGAGAAGGTGGATAAGGTATCTGCCTTTATCACAAAGCATTACAAGATCTGGCTGGCAATTTTCTGTGTTATGCTGCTGCCGGCTATCTATGGAAACAATCATACCGGTATTTACTACAACATCGCGAAGTCTCTTCCGGCGGATCTGGATTCCAACATCGCCAATGAGAAGCTGAGCGAGGACTTCGATATGAGCGTCATGCACATCATCATGATGGATAAAAACATGGATGGTACAGAAAAAGCCAAGATGCTTGATGAAGTGAAGAATGTAGACGGTGTGAAATGGACCATCGGTATTAACACCCTTCTGGGCGCTTCCGTTCCGGATTCCATGATCCCGGATAACTTAAAGAGCATGCTCCAGGGCGATCAGTACGAGCTGGCCTTCGTAAGTTCCAAGTACGAGTCAGCGACGGACGAGGTAAATGCCCAGATCGCCCAGATCAGTGACATTGTAAAGAAATACGACAGCAACGGAATGGTTATCGGTGAGGCTCCGCTGATGAAAGACCTGCAGGATGTAACGGATATCGACCTTCAGAATGTAAACATCGCTTCCATCGCAGCGATCTTTGCCATCATCCTGATCATCTTCAAATCCATCTCCCTGCCGGTGATCCTGGTAGCCGTTATCGAGTTCGCCATCGTTGTGAATATGGCCATTCCCTTCTATCAGGGTATCAGCCTTCCCTTCGTGGCCAGTATCGTTGTCGGTACCATTCAGCTGGGAGCAACCGTAGACTACGCAATTCTGATGACCAGCCGTTATCAGAAAGAGCGTCAGAGAGGAAAAGATAAGAAAGAGGCCGTTGCCATCGCGCATAAGACCAGCATGCTGTCCATCGTGACCAGCGGCTGCAGCTTCTTCGCCTGCACTTTCGGTATCTCCGTTTATTCACAGGTAGATATGATCGGTTCCATCTGTACCCTGCTTTCCAGAGGAGCCCTCATCAGTATGATCGTCGTAATCTTTGTCCTGCCGGCCATGTTCATGCTCTTCGACAAGCTGATTGTCAAAACCTCCATCGGTTTCCTGGGAAAGAAAAAGAAAGCAGCCAACTAAAAACTGAGAAAAAGTACCGCGGAGAAAAGCTTCGCGGTATTTTTTGACCTTAAACATTGCTTTTTTTTCCATAAAGGGTTTATAATAGGCACGTTAAGGCGGTTCCCAAATCTCACAGGCGGAAGTGGAAATGGTCTTCGCTGAAAAAGAACAGACAGAAAGGAACGAAAGACATGACAAGAGATGAATTTAAAGCCCTGACAGATAAGGGAGTGGTACTTCTGGATGGAGCGACAGGTTCCAATATGACTAAAGCGGGGATGCCCAAAGGAACCAGTACGGAGCTCTGGATCCTGGATCACCCGGAACCTCTCCAGGAGCTCCAGCGCGCCTATGTGGAGGCGGGAAGCCAGATCGTGTATGCGCCGACCTTTTGCTGCAACCCTTACAGCATGAAGAATTTCGGCAGGGAAAAAGATGTCTATGAGCTCAACGGCCGTCTCGTGGCCTTAAGCAAAGCGGCTGTGGGTGGAAAAGCCTATGTGGCGGGAGATATGACCACCATCGGAAAAATGATGGAGCCGAGAGGCGAGATGACTTTTGAAGAACTCTATGAGATCTACAGCGAGCAGGCCAAAGCCCTGGTGGAAGCAGGCGTGGATCTTTTCACCGTGGAGACCATGCTGGGTGTGGACGAGACCAGCGTGGCTCTGGATGCGATCCAGGCTGTCTGCGATCTTCCGGTCATCTGCACGCTCTCCGTGGAAGCTGACGGCAGCGCCTATTATAATGGGAACGCTGTGGAGGCTGTGGAGACCCTTCAGGGTATGGGAGCTTCCGCTGTGGGTGTGAACTGTTCGGTGGGACCGGATCAGCTGACGGCTGTCATCGCTTCCATGAAGCAGGTGGCAGAGGTGCCTGTTGTGGCAAAACCCAACGCAGGCATGCCCTTTATCACGGAAACCGGAGAGGCTGTCTATGACATGGACGCGGAGCGTTTTGCCCGCTGTATCGGTGATCTGATCAAGGCGGGAGCCGGCATTGTGGGCGGCTGCTGCGGCACGACTCCGGAATACATCCGGGCCGTACATAAAATACTGGGAAGATAAAAGGAGATTGAAAATGAAAATCGAAAGCACAAAAGGAGTCCTGTCCCTGGACGAGGCCACCTTATGTTTTAATGTAGAGGCGGAGGGAGAGAGCTGGAGCTGGGAAAAAGACTACCGGCCCTGTTTTCTCGCAGGAGAGGAAAAAGTGTTCTTTTCCGATGCGGCTTCGATCCGTCATGAGGCGGTAAAGAACGGCATTGGCAAGGGCATCCGGAGCAGCTATTCCGGTTTTACCATTGCAGGCGAGAAAAAAGAGCTGGCCTTTGAGACCTACGCCTGGATCGAGGAATGTACCGGAGATGTTTTCTTCGAGTGGGTGCCGATCAAAGAGAGCGGCGAGATCACAAAGCTTTTCTGGCCGGGCCCCATGGCTTTCGAGGAGAAGAGAGAGGACTGGTATACGCTGGTCAACGAACGCCAGGGCTATCTGATTCCCAATACCTGGGAAGTTCCGAGCCGCCCGCTGCATTTCAAGGGACAGTTCTGCACTGCAGGCGGTTACATGTCCTGGTTTTCCCAGATCCGGGAGGGAAAAGGCTACATCGCCATCGCCCTCACGCCTTGGAATGGTTTCACTGAGCTGGAGCATCCGGCAGGAGGTCCCTACACCCATGTTTCTGTGAGCTGGGAGCCCAGCCTTGGAAAGATGGATTACCGCAGAGTTTTCCGTTATACCTTCCTTGAGGACTGCGACTACAACGATATCTGTAAAGAGTACCGTCATTATGCAAAAGAAAAAGGTCTCTTAAAGACTCTGGCTGAGAAAGCAGCCAAGAACCCGACGATCCACGATCTTATCGGATGTTCCGTTATGCATACCGGCATTAAGAAGAGCGTGCAGCCGGAATCCCGCTTCTATGATAAAGCGCATCCGGAAAACAACGAGTCTCTGAACCCCTTCGCGGAGCGCGAGAAAGAAGCGAGAACCCTCCACGAGCTGGGAGTGAAGAAACTCTACATGCATCTGGACGGCTGGGGACAACCCGGATACGACAACCAGCATCCGGATTACACACCGGCCTGCAAGGAAGCCGGCGGCTGGGAAGGCATGAAATCTCTGGTGGATGCGATGCATGAGATGGGATATCTCTTCGGTATCCATGACCAGTACCGTGACTACTACTTCGCAGCGAAGACCTTTGACCGCGAGTATGCGCTTCAGCTTCCTGATGGAACGATGCCGCAGCATCATATGTGGGCAGGCGGAGAGCAGACTTACCTCTGTGCGACTCAGGCTCCCTACTATGTAAAGAGAAACTTCACGATCCTGAAGGATCACGGCATTGATCTGGACTGTGCTTACCTGGATGTATTTACCTGTAATGAAGGTGATGAGTGCGACAACCCGCATCACCGCATGACCAGAAAAGAATGTTATGCGTACAGAAATGAATGCTTTGAGTATCTTCTGACCAACAACATCCTTCCGAGTTCAGAAGAGGCAAACGACTGGAGTATGCCGAGCCTGGTATTTTGCCATTACGCTCCCTACAACTTCATGCTCAAAGCCCCGGGTACACCGAAATACGGTATTCCGGTACCGCTTTTCAACCTGGTATTCCATGACTGTCTGATCATCCCCTGGCTGATGGAGAAAGTCAGCGACAATGAAGATTATATGCTCTATGCTCTGATCAACGGCGGTATCCCCTATCTGCTCAGAGACGGCGCTTATCCGGGAATGGATGGAGCGTTCTCCGAGAACCAGAGAGAAAAACTGATCGAGGATATCAATCGTTCCAAAGTTGTAGCAGAGCTTCACGAGAGGATCGCTATGCAGGAACTGAGCCACCACGAGATCCTCGATGACGAGGGCCTGGTTCAGAAGAGCTCGTTTGCAGATGGCACCACGGTAACAGTCGACTTCACAAAGAATACTTACGAGATCATCGCCGACTGACGTACGGCTGTGTGTTGCACGGAAACATTGAAAGATGATACTAATTGTGCAAATAAAATACACAATCGTGACACAAAAGCAAAATGTGGTGTTTTTAGACAAAATAGTAGTTGTAATTGTGAAAATATTGTGCTAAAATAACTACAATGCAAAGGAGCAGAGGGTTGTATATGGGCAGACGCGACTGCTCCTTTTCCATAAGCTGATAAAGGAGCAGAGTTATGGAGGATGAACGCCTGGTACAGCCAGAGTGTTCAAATAAAACCAAGGAGAGATGATGTAATGCAGATGACAAAAGAAGCAAAAGCGTATCAAAAGTCAGCATGGATAATCCGTCTGGTCTTCCTGCTGGCCGGCCTGATGATTGCAGGCGGCGGAATCTGGTACGTTGCAATCACTGGTATCATTGGAAGAAAGAGTTGGGATTTTGGTAAATATGGAATGCCGCCGGCAATCCTGGCAGCAGCAGGAGGAGTCATTCTTCTGGCCTCAATCATCGCATATTTCAAAATGCCCTGTTTCAGTTATAAGGCAGCACCTCTTATGAGAGATCTGAAAAGAACAAAAGGTAAATACCTGATGATCCTTCCCGGTCTGATCTTTGTATTTATTTTCAGCTACATGCCGATGTATGGTATTGTTCTTGCTTTTAAGACCTATAAGGTAAAAAGCGGAATCATGTTTTCTGCATGGTGCGGTATGGAAAACTTCACCCGTTTCTTCAGCCGTGATATTGCATGGGGCGTCATCGGAAACACGCTGTTCATTGGTGTGACACAGCTTCTCATCACTTTCCCGATCCCGATCATTCTGGCACTTCTTCTGAATGAACTCCATAATTCCAATCTTTCATGATGACCAGCATGGAACAGCAGTGATCACTTTGGCTGGTGTGATCAATGCATTGAAAGTAGTTGGCAAAAAGATGGAAGATATTAAGATCGTTACATCAGGTGCCGGTGCAGCAGGTATTGCTATTATCAGGCTTTTGATCTCCATGGGTCTGAATCCTATCAACCTGATGTCTAATCCGGACAGCTTCTATGGAATGCTTTATGGAACCAGTATCTGGAAAGAGGCCGGCTGGGGAACCATTATTTACATAGCAGCCATTACCGGTGTTGATGCGGAGCTTTATGAGGCTGCAAGAATGGATGGTGCCAACCGTCTGCAGCAGTGCTTCTATATCACACTGCCTTGTATCGCCTTTTCCATCACCACCATGCTGATCCTGAATGTCGGCTCTGTCATGGGAGCAAACTTCGACCAGATCATGAACCTGCGTACCGATGCAACAGCAACCACCGTTGCACAGGTTATCGATACCTATGTTTACGATATGGGTGTATCGAAGGGACAATACGATCTGTCCACAGCCATTGGTCTTTTCCAGCAGGCTGTAAACTGTATTCTGGTGTTCGGCAGCAATTTTGTTGTTAAGAAAATGTCCGGTGAGGGCTTCTTCTAAAAACAGGTGAAAAATTCTGCTGTCACCGAAGAAAGCAGATATGACTATCAGGAGGTATATACATGGCTGGAAAGCATAAAAAGAATTATAAAATCAGCGCCGAAAAACCTATCGGCGGAACTGCGATCAAGCAGTCCTTAGGTTCCCGGATCTTTGATATTTTTAACATCTGCCTGTTCATTTTTCTGGCGCTCATCATTTTGTTCCCCTTCTGGAACATCATTGCGATCTCCCTGACAGGCAATGCGGAGTACATGGCGAGCTCCTTCATCCTTTTCCCGAAGAAGCCGACTCTGGAGGCCTATAAATACATTTTCTCCACGGCCCTGTTTATCCGTGCGTTTGGTGTGACGTTTCTGATCACCATTACCGGAACAGCACTTTCTGTTCTGGTCACCTCGATGCTGGCATATGGACTGAAGAAAAATACCCTTCATGGATATAAGTTTTTCATGATCTATCTGCTGATCACGATGTTCTTCTCTGGCGGTCTGATCCCGACCTACTACAACATCACCAAGACCCTGCATCTGAGCAATAACATCCTGGCTCTGATCCTGCCGGGAGCAGTAAACGTATTCAACTTTGTTATCATGCGTTCCTTCTTTATGCAGCTTCCGGATTCCCTGGAGGAGGCGGCACGGATCGACGGCGCAAACGAGTACACGATCCTGTTCCACATCATATATCCGCTTTCCATTCCGATGCTGGCAACCATCGCCATGTTCGTGGCTGTTGGTCTGTGGAACAGCTGGTTTGCTGCACAGCTGTACATGCGTGATGAGAACTGGTATCCGCTGCAGCTGATCATCCGTAACTACATTGTACGAAATGCAAAACCGGCAGATATGCAGCTGATGGAAGGTCTTCGTGATGCAGCCGGAAATAAACTGTATCTGAATGAGACTGGTATCAAGATGGCCTGTGCGGTTGTTTCTACCATTCCCATGCTTCTGATCTATCCGTTCATCCAGAAATATTTTGAGAGCGGAGTTACCATCGGTGCCGTTAAGGGCTGATGTGTGTTTCCTGTGATTGTAAAGCTACGGCTTTTCAATAAAAAATTCATATCATAAGGAGGTTTTTTATGAAAAGAAGAAAGTTAGTTTTAGCAGCCATGATCGCGGCCATGGCAGTACCGTCCCTCAGCGCACTGGCTTATGATGGTGATATCCTTACCATTACAGCCGACAGTGATGGCGATCCCTTTACCTGGGATACCTCCTCTGACAAGCTTGCAGCTATGATCGAGGACAAATTCGGAATTGACTTCCAGCAGAGCGAGACGAACTACTACAACAACGACTTCACCGTAACACAGCTGGCTGCTGTAGACGGAACTCTGCCGGATGTATTCTGTGCAGACATTCTGTACTACACCCAGGAGATCACCCAGTTTATTCCTGAGGAACTGGTAGCAGAGATCCCGGAAGAACTTCTGGAGAAATACCCGCTGACCAAACAGCTCCTTGAGAATGATAAGGTAGCACAGACAGTTAAGAGCATGTACGATGGTTACTACTTCCTGCCGAAACCGGACTCTGCCGATCCGACCATTTATAAAGCAGAGAGAAAAGGTATCTTTATCCGTAAAGACTGGCTGGAGACTGTCGGCATGGAAATGCCTACCACCTGGGAAGATCTTTACAATGTAGCTCACGCTTTCACCTATGATGATCCGGACGGAAACGGTGTAAAAGATACCTACGGCCTGACCGGTGACGGCATGGGAACCCTGCGTTACTTCTTCTCCAGCACCGGCGTAAGCAACCGTTACTGGGGCAAAGATGAAGAGGGTAACTGGTCCTTCGGCGCTCTGGATGACAAAAACATCGAGCCGCTGGAGTGGCTGAGAAAAATGTACGAAGACGGCTCCATCGATCCGGACTTTGGTGCATCTACCTGGGAGACCGGTCTTCAGAAATTCTCTTCCAATACCTTTGGTATGTGTGTAAGAAATGCAGATGCAGACTGGATCAATGGCGTAGCTACCAAGTATTATGGTGCTGCTAACCCGGACTGCAATCCGTTTGAGCGTATCGATGTGATCCCGGCTCTGGCTGAGGCTGAGGGCGAGACCCCGCGTATGGATGGTTATGTATCCTGTATGGTAGCTACCATGTTCTCCAGCGAGATCGACGAGGAGAAAATGGATCGTTTCCTGGCATACTATGAGTACCTTCTCTCTGATGAAGGTAAAATGCTCCGTCTTGGTCTGGAAGGCGAAGACTGGCAGAAGAACGATGACGGTTCCATTTCTCTGATCCGTGATGAGAACGGAAACGCACCGGCTCTTACCACCAAATATCCGTGTATCCCGGTTACCCACTGGCCCAGCTGGGGATTCGAACTTCAGGCAGACCCGAACGTAGAGTCCTTTGATGAGTACAATGATGAGACCAAAGCACTCAACAAACAGGCCTGCGATATCCGTAATGAGGATCCGGTATATCCGGAGGTTGGTCCTCTGCTGATCGATGACACCACTGTAACCGACGCTCAGGCATTCAACATCAGCTCTGAGTACTGGACCATCATCACCGGAACTGAGCCGGTAGCTGATATGTTCGCTGATATGAAGGAAAGAGCTCTTTCCAGCGGATACGCTGATGCAACGGAAGTTGTACAGGAGAAAGCAGAGGAGCTTGGCTGGTAGTAGTTTGCTGAAAAGTTTTCTGTAAGTAACATGTAAGCTTCAAAAGCCCTGCAGGAAAGCCTGCAGGGCTTTTTTTCTACACAAAACACTTTCTGTAAGTGGCAAATATTATAATTGGGAGGCATCTGTACTTATGAAACCGGAACTTCGTTTTGAGACAAAGAAAATGATGAGCTCTGATCTGGGGCCGCAGGCCTGCGTTCCTGATCTGATCGGAGAGCATATCCTGCAGAATGACACGAAATTTGATCTGGATGAGCATGACGAAATTTATGAGGGATTTGGACGCAGGAGAAGCGCTTACCCTTACCGGCAGTACAACAGCTATACGAGAGAGCTGAAAGAGAAGGATATTAAGATCGCAGTCCTGGAAAATGACTACCTGAAAGCAGTTTTCCTGCCGGAGTACGGTGGCCGTCTCTGGGAACTCTGGGACAAGACCACAGGAAAAAATCTCCTTTACACCAATGACGTTCTGCGTTTCAGTAACCTGGCTGTCCGCAATGCCTGGTTCAGCGGTGGCGTGGAGTGGAACATCGGTATCATCGGCCATCATGCCTTTACCACCCAGGCTATGTACACAGCGGAAACGGAGACAGAGGACGGTCTTCCGGTTCTCCGCTTCTATGAGTATGAGAGAATCCGCAAGGTGACTTAT
>OLRT01001589.1_pt1 | contig 15556 bp, 14 predicted proteins | sample 1672021 | NCBI WGS metagenome assembly OLRT01 (sample SAMEA3136637, study PRJEB25190) | human gut metagenome | reverse complement strand
CTCAGTAATATCTGTAACATTCGGACTGAGCTTCATGATCACCGGCTGCTTTGCAACCTTCTTTACTGCCTGTGTTATATCATAAAGAGCTTCCGGCTTCTGACCAAATGCAATTCCTCCCTCTTTTACATTCGGGCAGGATACATTCATCTCAAGCATATCAATATCTGTATCTGCCAGCCGTTCTACGACATCTATATAATCTTCCTTTGACTTTCCGCATACATTTACGATCACTTTTGTATCATATTTTGCAAGGAACGGAAGATCTCTTTTTATAAAAGTATCAATACCCGGATTTTGAAGTCCGATGGCATTCATCATTCCGCCATATGTCTCTGCAATTCTGGGTGTCGGATTGCCCGGCCACGGGACATTTGCAACTCCCTTTGTCACGACTGCTCCCAGTCTGGATAAATCCACAAACTCACTGTATTCCATTCCGGAGCCAAAGGTCCCGGATGCTGTCATCACCGGATTCTTTAAGGTAACTCCGGCGATATTTACACTCATATCTGCCATGTTTTCTCCTCTTCCTACAGCTCCACATCGTCCGCCAGAAATACCGGACCTTCCTTGCATACACGTTTGTTCTTTACCTGGGAATGCTCATCAACCTCTGTCGACTTGCAGACGCAGGCAAGACAAGCACCAACGCCGCACGCCATACGCTCTTCCATAGAAATCCAGCAGGTAATATGATTTGCTGCCGCATATTCCTTCAGTGCGCGAAGCATCGGAGTCGGGCCACAGGCAAAGATCACATCTGCCTCCAGTGCTTTTTCCTGAATTGCATTCAGCACGTTGCCCTTTGTTCCTGAGCTTCCGTCTTCTGTTGCCACATAAACATCTGCATATTTGGCAAATTCTTCATTCAAAAACAGTTCATCTCTGTAACCGAGAACAGCTGTTTTCTGTGCATTTAACTGTTTTGCAGTCTCCAGCATTGGCGGAATACCGATACCGCCGCCGATCAGAAAGACTTTTTTGCCCTCTGCTTCTTCGAGCGGAAAACCATTTCCGAGTGGTCCAAGTGCTTCGATCTTGTCCCCTGGCTGCATCTTTGAAAAGGCTTCTGTACCGGTATTTTTACCGGTCACACGGTAAACCAGACGAATCCGGCTGGTTTCTTTGTCAATCTCACAGATACTGATCGGTCTCGGAAGTAATTTACCGGCATTTCCTGTATATAAAGAAAGAAACTGTCCCGGACGTGCATACTGTGCCATCTGATCAGTCTGCAGCCAAAGGCTGAAAATATCTTTACCTATTTCTTCCTGACTGACAACAGTCAGATTTTCTTTAGTCTTTGTACTCATCTGTCTCCTCCTGCCCACATTAGCGGTTCTGTAATGCGCCGTCAATGTCCGCAATCATCACTTCTACTGCCTTACGGGATGCATCTGCATAATTGAGCTCTCCGAATTCTGCGTAAGCTTCCTGTTTGTATGCAGCAATGATTCCTCTGGAAGAGTTTACGATTGCACCAAGTCCGTCTTCATTAAAGAAGTGAACGAGATCTGCACCTTTTCCACCCTGTGCACCATATCCCGGTACAAGGATAAAAGTCTTTGGCATCAGTTTACGAAGTACTTTGCCCATTTCCGGATAGGTAGCACCGACTACAGCGCCAATATAACTGTATTCTTTGCCCATGTGGTCTTTGCCCCAGTCAGCAACCTTTTCGCCAACCCATTCATACAACGGACGTCCATCGATCAGGCGATCCTGGAATTCTCCACTGGATGGATTAGATGTCTTAACAAGAATAAACAAGCCTTTATTTTCTTCTTTGCAGACATCAATAAACGGTTTTACGCCATCTGATCCGAGATATGGATTCACCGTTGCAAAGTCCTCATCGAATCCTGCATATTTCTTAGAACCAACCTGTACATGTCCGAGATGTCCGACTGCATATGCTGCGGATGTAGAACCGATATCCCCACGTTTGATATCTCCGATCACAACAAGATCTTTGGATTTGCAGTAATCCACGGTCTTTTTGTATGCCTGTAATCCCGGGATTCCAAACTGTTCATACATGGCGATCTGCGGCTTCACAGCAGGAATAAGATCATATGTTGCATCAACGATTCCTTTATTGAACTGCCAGATTGCTTCTGCTGCTCCTTCCAGAGTCTCACCAAACTCCACAAATGCCTTTTCCTGAATATGTTTCGGAATATAGTTCAGCATCGGATCAAGTCCTACAACGATCGGTGCATTGGTTTTACGGATTTTTTCAATAAGCTTGTTAATCATAACTGCTTCCTCCTGATGATTTATATTCTATAGTTTTATATACATTATCACCAATATCATACACGAAAAGGACGATTTAATAAAGTGTTTTTTACATATTGACCTTGACATTTTCATACCCTCGGTCTATAATTCATTCATAGACGAAAAGTACCTTAATATAAAATCACTAGTTTTTAGAGATTATATATTACCCAACGATATAGTCTCTAAAATCTGGTGATTTTTTCGTCAGATGGACATTTAACTTTTTATTTTTATGGAGGTAACATCATGAACAAGGGAACTGTAAAATGGTTCAACGCAGAAAAAGGCTATGGTTTCATCACAGGAGAGGATGGCGCTGACGTATTCGTACATTTTTCTGCAATCAATGGTGAAGGATTCAAATCACTGGATGAAGGACAGGCTGTAACTTATGATTTAACAGAAGGCGCTCGCGGAATGCAGGCTGCTAACGTTACAAAATTATAATTAACATCTGATACTTCAGGTTTCATAACCTTCAAATAAAAAGCCCCGGGAGTTCCCGGGGTTTTTTATTATCTCATTTACTCTGCATCAGACGAAAGGCCTGAAACATAATTGTCGATTGCTGAAGTATCCATAACTGTCTCTGTCACGGTAGATGCTTCTTTTGCTTCAATTTTAGTGTAGGCAGAAAATCCGATCCAGCCAACCATCGCAACGCAGATGGCAATCCATGCAAGGATTTCCAGTTTGTCGATGATTCTTTCCTTTCTGGCGGCTTTGGAACGTCCATACTTGCCTGCTCTGTAGTTATCTACTTTCTTCTGACTCATATCAAGAATCTCCTTTGCTGTATAAGCTCATGCTTTTGTCATTATATCACACTATCATTAAAAAGTGAAGCATCTTTACCGCTTATGCAGTCGTTGTTCACAGGATCTTCACACCGCTACGATCACACCGCCATCATTCGCATACATACTGCTGACGCCTGCGGTATCCAGAATCACAATCTTTTTTATCGGCATCCGCTCTTCCAGCGCATTCTTTAACAAAATTGCTCTTTCATGGCAATTGCAATGAGAAATTGCAAGAGTCTTCTGTCCGCTGTCAGCAGTCTTCTCCACGATTGCCTGTGCCATCTTAACCAGTGCTTTGTTCATTCCTCTTGCCTGATCAAGCTGACAGATTGCACCTTCTTCTGTAGATCCCATGACCGGTTTGATCTTAAGTGCACTTGCCACAAGTGCTTTTACCTTGCTGAGTCTGCCATTTTTACGAAGCGTCTCCAGATTGTCCAATACAAAGAACGTATGCTGCTGTTCAATATATTCCTCAACCGTCTCAATGACTTTTTCAAATGGAAGCCCCGCTTCTTCGCACTCCTGAATTTTCATTGCGATCAGAGTCTGACCTACTGATGCAGATTTCGAATTAAAGATGTGAATCTGTCTGTCCGGATGATCCTCCTGCAGAAGATTTTTGCCAAGAACAGCGCTGTTGTAAGATCCACTCAGTTCTGCTGAAAGAGTTACCGCATATACATGTTCTGCCTCACAGTCGAATGCACGCATATAGCGCTCAGGTGAAGGGCATGCAGATTTCGGACATTCCGGGCACTCTGCAACCCTTTTCAAAAAATCGGCCTGATCAAATGTTTCATCATCTATAATATTTACGCCATCTACGCTCAATGTCAAAGCGACTGATTCAAAGCGTGGATCCTGCTTCCATTCATCAAGTAATTCCCCACAACTATCTATAACAACTTTATAGCTCAAATATATCGTCCTCTTTTCCATAATATGTAGTATCGAATACCACATCTATATTAACATATAGCCACATATTTGAAAAGACTTTTTCGAAAAACTCTATTCTTTTTTTTCTTTCTGATCTATAATAGAAGCTACATTAATTCAGGAGAGTAAAAAAATGCTTGTACTCAAAATAAATGACGTTAAAAATTTTATGAATCAGCTTCTGATTGGCCAGACCTTCGACGATTTTTCTCTTGTTGAAGCTTCGATTACAACATTTTGCAGTTTCACGATCGATGGTAAGCTTCACAGAGATTTTTTTGACAGTGACAGTAAACAGCTCGCCGATCAGAGTGCTCCTTACTGTCCATGGAAAGAATTGAAATCTTATTGCTACTCTATTATTCGAGGCAAACTTCCACCCCTGCATTTTCGAATTACTTTTCAGTTAAGCCCCAGGCAGTTAACGCAGATTCTTCCTGCATTTTCTGATGTGATCACTGTTCCTGCCATCCGTGGACTGAATCTGAATCTACAGTACAAAAACCATGAATTATTCTGTACATCCGGAATTTCCTCGGACGGCTTTCTTCCCGACAAATCACCGGAATTTATCTGGGATTCCTTTATTACGGATTATTTCAGAGCCCGCCAGATAAATTTTGACAGGCTTTAAATTGCGGATTGCCCATCAGGGGATTTTGTTCTTCTTCCTCTTCATATTCAGTCTGCAACAGATAATATGCCAGCATATCTACAAACTCACTGTTTGTCGGCCTGTATCTCAGTGGATAACCGGCTATCCGATCCATTGTTTCCTTATTTGCTGTCCAGCAGACGTTGATCACTGTACGAATGTCATGTTCTATATTGACCGGTGTTGATTTAAACTTCTTAGCCAGATGTGGATAAATATCTTTTGTAATCTTAATCGGATAATCCTGAAGCTCCATAGACATCATTACTGCTTCTGCCACATAATAATAGCCTTTATATTTTGAAGTCATACCCAATTGCCTGATCAATCTATATACTTTTCTCATGTGCTCTCCCTCCGCTTTTTCCTGTTTTGTCATTATTATACGACAAAATCTTTTTATTTTTCTTTTGCCTACCAAACTCGTTCTAGTTCGAGAAAAAACGACATTTTAAGAGAGAACCTTATTTTTTTCAACCAAAATTTTTTGTTTTAAGAACCATGTACGCATCAGCATATTCGATTTATCTTTTGTTGTCAAGAATTAATTTGTTTGTTAAAAAAAGTTCCCAAATCCAGTCTCAGGACCGCATTTGGGAACTTTATAATAATCTTTGCTTACATGTTTCTTATTTTTATAAATTACGCATATATCTGATGTTTTTATTTTGTAAGAAGCATCAGAATTTCATTGCTTCTCTGTACAAATTTTGTCATTTCATCTGGTGAAAGCTGTTTGTGGCTCAGCATTGCCAGATCATAAAGCTGCTGGCAAATCATTTCTGCATGAGCAGATTCCTGATTCTCGGCAAGATATTTAACAAGCGGATGACTTATATTCAGCACCAGTGTCTCCTGACCGCCAAACATACCCGGATCCATGCCATACATATTGTACATTTTCATCATATCCTGCATACGACGGCTTTCTTCAGAAAGTGTCATCATTGCAGCAACCGATTCATTTTTCAGATTCTCAACCTTTACTTCCAGCTTATCCATGCCAAGGCTCTTACGGAAAAGTTCTGTCAGAGTTTTTGCTGTTTCTTCGTCAGCCGCACCCTCACCTTTCAGTTCTTCCGTTACATCAGCATCAATTCTCTTGAACTGAATTGTCTGATCCTTCTGTTCCAGATGAGAAATAAATGTTGTATCAATGTTATGAGAAAGAATCACTGCATTCTTTCCTGCTTCTCTGAACATGTTGATATACTGGCTCTGCTGTACAGCATCTGTTACATAGAAGATTGTTGTCTTTTCCGGTTCTTTATTTTCGTCCCTCTTCTCTGTATCTTCTGTTTTTTCTGTATCCTCAGCCTTTTCTTCTGTGTCTGCTTTCTTATTCTGTTCGATGCAGTCTTTCAGTGTCAGATACTTGTTGTCGATATCTTTAAAGAGGATATAATCATGCAGTTTCTCAGCAAACTTGCTGTCTTTGATACAGCCGAATTTGATAAACGGGCTGATATCATCCCAGTATTTCTCATAAGATTCGCGGTCGGTCTTGCACATACCGGTCAGCTTGTCAGCAACCTTCTTGGAAATGTATTCGGAAATCTTCTGAACAAACCCATCATTCTGAAGTGCACTTCTAGAAACATTCAGCGGCAGATCCGGACAATCGATCACACCTTTCAGAAGAAGCAGAAATTCCGGAATTACTTCTTTGATGTTGTCTGCGATAAATACCTGATTGTTATATAATTTGATGGTTCCTTCAATGGAATCATATTCTGTATTGATCTTCGGGAAATACAGAATACCTTTCAGGTTAAACGGATAGTCCATGTTCAGATGAATCCAGAACAGTGGCTCCTTATAATCCATAAATACTTTACGATAAAATTCTTTATAATCTTCATCAGAGCATTCATTTGGATGTTTCATCCACAACGGGTTCGGATCACTTAAGGAAACCGGACGTTTGTTAATCTTTACACGGTCTCTTGCAGGAGAAACTTCGACAACTTCTTTCTCGCCTTTGTCGTTTTCTTTCTCTTCTGTCTTTGCATCTTCATGGATATGCTCAACAACAACATCATCATCCTTCAGATCCGCTTCATCGATTGTTTCGTATTCCTGCTCTGCATTTGCTTTAGAAAGATAAATATTTACCGGCATGAAAGAACAATATTTCTCGATAACCTCACGCATACGGTATTCGTTACAGAATTCCAGGCTTTCATCATTCAGAAACAGTGTGATCTCAGTTCCGACTGTTGTGCGGTCGCCATCTTTCATATCATATTCTGTACCACCGTCGCAGGTCCAGTGAACCGGTGTCGCACCTTCTTTGAAAGAAAGTGTATCAATGTGTACTTCATCGGCCACCATGAAAGCGGAATAGAAACCGAGACCAAAATGACCGATCATCTGGTCATCTGTTGTCTTATCTTTATATTTTTCAAGGAACTCTGTTGCTCCGGAAAATGCAATCTGTGTAATGTATTCTTCTACCTCATCGGAAGTCATACCAATACCATTATCAATGAATTTCAGGGTCTTGGCATCTGAATCAACTACAACCTGCACTGCTGGTTTGTAATCATCTGCAAATGTATACTCGCCCATTACTTCCAGTTTTTTCAGCTTTGTGATTGCATCACAGCCATTGGATACAAGTTCTCGAACAAAAATGTCATGGTCAGAATACAGCCATTTCTTAATGATCGGGAAAATATTCTCACTGTTGATTGATAAATTTCCATGCTTTTCAGCCATATTATCCACACTCCTTAAATTCGTTTTTTCATCTTTTTATATACTAATCCCCTTTTTTCCAAAAGTCAAGAAAAAATTAGCACTCATTTAAAATGAGTGCTAACAAAAAACTTTTTATTTATTTGTTTTTATTTTTCTTTTTGTAAAATACTACTCCGCCGATTGCTCCGGCCGCAATAATCAGAATACATATAAATGGAAGAATCTGCGTACTATCTCCTGTCTTCACGGCGCCTGTCTTGCTGATTGCCGGTGTCAGATCAGCTCCCGGAGCTGTCACATTAGCCTTTGTGATGGAAAATGATACCTGACGTGTATCTGTTGTATTGGTCGGCTGCCAGGAATTGCCATCGTACTTCTGCTGCTCAAAATTAACTTTTAATGTGTAGTCTCCACTCTTTGCCAGACCAAAAGATGCTGTATACGGTGCCGCATCCCATCCCAGAGTATTATTGAGTACAGTCCATGACTTCGGTTCATAACGTGTGTCTCCATTACGCGGAGATGTATTATCCATTCCGGCACCTACTGCCGTAAAGGAAATCTTTGACTGCGTCGTATATACACCATTGTAATCAATTCCGGTGATTATATTATTTTCGGCAGATGCGATTTTCGGACTATATGCCTTTACATTGACATCTATAGATGTCGCCAGATTCAGATTATTGTCATTGTCTACACCGTCCGGAAGAGTAATCGTTCCTGATACGGTGAAGTTCTGTTCCTCTGTTGCTGACTGTCTGTAGGAAGACCCTTTCACATTCCAGGAAACAGCCGCTTTCATATTGCCTGCTGTTGTTTCAATCACAACTGCGGATGGAAGATTCAATGAAGAAGCACTTTTCTCGGTTCCGTTCGGAAGTCCACTGACAGCCGCTGGCTGCTGAATCTTCGTAATGGTCGCGGTATCTTTAATCACCTGAAACGCTACAGAAATCGGAGTTGTTGCTTCAAATCCGCTTTCTGTTGCTACTTTAATCGTTTCTGTATAACTGCCGACTGCCAGACCTGCCTTAGGACGTACGGAAAATGTAATTCTGCCTTCCCCATTCGGTGCCAGTTTCAGAGAATCTTCTGTAGTGATCTCATAATTTCCACTCTGACTCACCGGCATAATTACTGTCTCTGGTATATTTCCGTTATTTGTATATGTGATCGTCTTCGCGTCAACTGCAGAATAGCCATTCTTTGCAGTCGCAAAGTCCAGAGTCTCATTCGGATTCGGGGTAAGGTCATGTGAAATACCCTGTACCGTCACAGTAGCGGTGATTGTAGCTATCTCCATCATCGCTGCCGGATCATTGACATTATTGACCGTAAATGTCTGCTGATATGGATTCGCATTGGCGTCAAGTCCGGTTACCGGTGTAATCGTAAGTGTTGCTGATGCACCCGGATCCACTGTAACTGTGTTCGTCTGCGCGTCTGTCTGCTCAGCCCAAACCGCCGTTGCTGCCTGATTCCCATCTCCTGATGCAGTAACAGAAAGAGCAACTGCTGTATCACTATTATTTGTAAATGTTACTGTCTTCTGCGCTGCTGTAGCATCATCCGCCGTATAATCCTGTACAAAAGAGAACTGCGGCTGAGTTTCTCCTTCAACAGATATTTGATTTGCGGTTGCAGGATCCGGATTCTGCTCTGACTGTGTTCCTCCTGACGGTTCTTCGTTTGATGAATCTTTGTTTGACGGCTCTTCATTTGACGGTTCTTCATTTGATGGATTCTCGTTCGATGGATCTTCTGTCGTTCCGTTATTTCCATCCTCTGTCGGATAGGTATCATCGGAAGTTGCCGGTGGAATCCCACCTACGGCTTCTGTACCAGCCTTATCTTCTCCCGCAATAGAAGCATCCGCCTGCGTCGGCTGATCGTCTTCCATCTGGTCATCCTTTACCAACGTATCCTCTGTCGGCACTTCCTGGATCTCACCAGTCTGCTCCGGCTGTTCTTCTGTCACCTGTCCCTCTGTCTGCTGATCATCAGAAGTCGCCGGTGGTATCTCATCTACCGTTTCTGCGCCCGCAGCTTCCGTATCCTCAGTGCTATCTGCATTGTCCTGCTGATCGTTGGTGTTCTCCTCATCAGTTGTCTGATCTTCTCCTGTTTCTTCGGAAGCATCCTCTTTCTGTGCCTCTGCTGCAGCTTCAAGTGCAGCTCCGCTCTCAGCATCAACCACTTCATCAGAAGTTACTGTCAGTGTGCCGCTATAACCTTTTTCTTCTTTTCCGGTAATTGTCAGCACAATCTTTGAACCGATGTCTTCCTTTGTCACTGTATAAGTCTTCTCTTTACCAAGCTCTTTCAGCTGTGGCGTTTCACCTGCATTTTCTGCGGCTTCATCATCAAATGTCTTTCTCGACCAGAGATATGTGACATCATCTTCTGTCAGTCCCTCCGTATCTACATTCTTAAAATCTGCGCTCAGAGTCTTTCCTTCTGCTGCGATTCCCTGAATCTTCAGTTTGCCGTTCAGAGCTGTCGTCTCTGCCGCAAATACGGTTATGGGAAGCATGGATAATGCCATAAGCACTGACATAATAATTGCAAGAATTCTCTCTTTCCGCATAACATACCCTCCTTTTAGTCTCTTTTTATAAGCGATCTGAAATTACGTCTTATATTATTTTATCTTTACGTGGGCATTCTGCCCTTCTTCTGTCAGAAATTATAGCACAGCATTTTTTACGGATGTAATTTGTATTTTACGATTTCCCGTATATATGCTTTTCCACCATTTTGTCCTTCAGACACAAAAATATCCCCATCCGTTCATTGCCGGACAGGGATATTTCCGCAACTTTTCTTTCGGTTTCAAGTTCTCAGGCCTCTACAATCAGATATCCACCGGATGGCAGTGTAAATACCTCACACGCTTCTTCCAGATCCTCATCAGTCATTCCACTGACATCAGCACCTGCCTCATCCAGATACGCTCTGACTTCTTTGATATTTTCCACTTCTACCGCCATACAGTCTTCCAGAAATTCCAGAGCTTCCTCCGGTGTCTCTGCGACCGGTTCATCATAAAGTCTGCTCTGATCTTTGAGAAAAACTTCTACTGCTTCTTCTGAATACATTCTTTCAGCACCTCCTCTATATTTCCTTTTGCTTTGATCAGCTTTTTCAATATTGTCTGTACTCTGTCCGTTTCATATGCTGCCACTTCTTTTACCCCCGGTTTTGCATGTGCCATCGCGAAGCCATACGGAACTGATTTCAGCATATCGATATCATTGTATTCATCCCCGAATGTAATGCACTCTTCTGGTTTGATATTCAGAATTTTCTGATATTCGTCCAGTCCTCTCGCCTTATTTGTAGTAAAAGGAATAAAATCCACCCATGCTGTCCCAGAAGTTACAACTGTACATTTATCACCAAAATGCTCTCTCCAATAGTAAATAGTGTCCTCCTGCAGTCCGCCTCGCTCATATACTGCCAGTTTCATGCATGGTTCTTTTATTTCATCAAAGCTCTGAATTTCCATGCAGACATTTCCAACCACATGAAGCATAAGGTCACGAAAATGTTCTGTTTTTGGTTTTATATAGTAGAAATCTTTGGTTGAACAGGTAAATTCTGATCCTTCCCTGTTATAAATACACTCTGCAATTTCTCTGACCAGATTCTGATCAAAATAATTCTGATACATTACCTTTTCATGATAAACTGCCAGCCCGCCATTTTCACAGATAAAAGCCATATCATCTGCTACCGGAGCAAACATTTTTTTCATGTTGGCATACTGGCGTCCACTTGCAGCTACAAAAAGTATCCCTAACTCTTTTAACTGTCTGATCAGCGGAAAAATATCCTCTGGAAGGCCCTGCGCACCTTTCATTAATAACGTTCCATCCAGATCACTTGCAACTAACTTAATCATTTTTCCATTCCTCACATATCTTCAGTAAATCCTGCGGTTTTTCTGCAATTACTTCTGCACCGTTACTTTCAAGTTCCCGGCGGTCGCGGAATCCCCATAGTACCCCTACCGTATGCATCTTGGCTGCATTTCCGGTTTCCATGTCTGTTTTGGTATCTCCCACATACATACATTCTGACGGTGTCACTCCAAACTCCTGTGCTGCCTTTAACGGGCCATCCGGTGCCGGTTTTCGGCGTATCGCATCGCTCTGTCCGATCACCAGGTCAAAATATCCGTCAAACATCTGCGCAATTACTTTCACCGCTGCCACATGTGGCTTGTTGGAGCAGACTGCCAGCTTCATCCCACGATTTTTCAGTTCTTTCAGTGTCTCCATAATCCCATCATATGGAACCACTTTATAAAGTGGATCTGCATCAAATTTCTCTCTGTAGAGGCTGCGGCATTCCTCATAATGCATCAGTTCCGGATCACCTGCATCTTTCAGGCAACGTCTGATCAGCATATCCGCACCTTCGCCGCTGTAATATTTAAAGTTTTCCACCGGCTGCGGTGTAAGTTCCAGTTTTTCCAGAATCTCATTAGCCACATATGCCATAGATTCCAACGTATTTGCAAGTGTACCGTCAAGATCAAAAATACATGCTTTTATCATCTGTTTATCCTCTTAATTCAATCCCCAGTTTCTTCAATTCATAAAAGAGTCTTCCGACCGGAAGGCCGACTACATTCGTATACTCACCATGAATTCCCTTTACATAGATACCAAAGCTTCCCTGAATCCCGTAACTTCCGGCTTTATCCATCGGTTCCCCGCTCTTTATATATGCATGGATTTCTTCATCTGTCACAGGATAAAAAGTAACATCCGTACATTCTGCAAAAGAATGTTTCTCCCATTTTCCCTTCTTTTTAATCAGAACTGTCACGCCGGTATAAACCTGGTGGGTATTTCCCTGCAGCATCTTCAACGTTTCAAATGCAGCCTGCTCATCAGACGGCTTTCCTAAGATTTCACCCTTATAAGAAACGATCGTATCTGCTCCAATGATCACTGTCCCATCTCCCAGTTCAAACTTCGAAGCGATCTCTTCAGCTTTCTGGGCAGATAATTCACAGACGATCTCATCCGGTCTTTCTGCTGTAATCTTTTCTTCGCCTTCTGCTGCACATATCTGAAAAATAACACCTGCCGCCGCAAGCAGTTCACGCCGCCTCGGTGACGCAGATGCAAGTATGATTTTTCTCATAAAGTTCTTCCTTTTCTTTGTTTTACTTCGGTAACAGTATACCCTGTCCCTCAAAATCGTGCAACCGCGAAAAACATTTTTCATAATTAGAACATATTTACGCCAGATATATAGAATAAAATTTGAAATTACCTGTTGACAGTATATTGTTTTTCTGCTATTATTATCAACTGTGAGCGGTAAATTGCCCTCAAATATGTAAATGCTGCTGTGGCTCAGTCGGTAGAGCGTCGCCTTGGTAAGGCGGAGGTCACGGGTTCGATTCCCGTCAGCAGCTTTATTTTTTTGCCCTTTTCATAAAAAATGACGCAAATCTCTTTCCATCGAGATCTGCGTCATTTTTTTATTGAGTGTTTTTATTTGATTGTAATGGTAATAACCTTTGATTTCTTACCATAAATGCCTTTGCCTGCGGCGGTCACGGTAATTTTGTATTTTCCTTTTGGTGTGCGTTTCCTGATAGTTGCCTTTCCGTTTTTGGCAACTTTGATGTATTTCGATGCAGAAGATTTGTATGTAACTTTTCCCTGTGCTTTAGTAACTTTGATTGTAAAAGTTTTGGCTTTTTTCTTTATTGCAGAAGCTTTGATCTTCTGATTCTTCGTAGTTACTTTCATCGGGTTGGCAGCTTTTTTTACTGTCAGTGTTACAACTTTGCTTGTTTTGGCATAAGCTTTGGTCGCGGATGCTGTAATAGTGATCTTTACTGTTCCAGCAAACTTCTTCGGAATGGTTACTTTACCGGTTGAAGATACTTTTACCTTTGCATTACTGCTCTTGTAGCTCAGCTTTACTCCGCCTTTTGCTTTTGCATTGATCGCCCATGTCCTTGCCTTGGAGGCACTGACGGTCATTGTTTTATTGGAAGCAGTAATCGTATTGTAGTTCTGCGCATCAGATGAAGTTCCGCCCGAAAAGCTCTTGCTTACAAAAGTGAAACCATATTGATTTGCAAATTTTTCAGCTGTTGAACCTTTTTCTCCATATATTATAAAATTCCTGACCTGTACATCTTTACCAGCATCACTGTCATAATAATATCCCACTGCATATTGTTCCATATATGTTACTTCCGGCGGAATCACAAGGCTCTTCAGGGATGCACAGTCTCCAAATGCCGAACTATATATAGACTTAACACCTCTTCCAATGCTGACAGAGCTGAGGCTGGAACAGCCATCAAATGCCCACATATAAATTTCCTGTACACTGTCCGGAATCACAACACTGGTCAGACCTGTACAGTTTTTAAATGCGGCATAGCCAATACGCTTCAATCCACCCGGCAAAGTAATGCCTGTTATTCCCGGACGATTCTCAAATTGATGATCTTCAATCTCTTCTATTTTATCTGAAATTTTAATATTACCGGAAATCCCTTCAAAAACATGTTCGATCTTTGTCTTTGCTTTGTTGTAAAGTATACTGCTCTCTGCGCTGTACGCAGTGTTTTTATCACTTACAATTACATTCTTTAACTTAGGACACTCAAAAAACGTATATTTATCAATCGATGTCACACCTCTTCCCAATGTAATCTTTGTAAGATTTTGACAGCTCATAAAACTTCCTTTAATTGTCTGTACAGAATCCGGAATTATAATCTCTGTAACAGCAGAGCCAGCGCTATTGCTAAAAATTCCATCCAGTGTCGTAACTGCATGTCCCTTCAGTTCTGACGGTATCGTCACTACGTTTTCTTCTCCCCAGTATGCTGTGATCGTTACGGTACCATCTTCCGTCTCATGCCAGGAAAAAATCTCATCTCCGTTATCTCCGTCCAGTTCCCGATAAGCCTCAATGTCTTCGCCTTCAAGTGCAGCCGTGTTTTCTTCTGATGAAAATGCATCCTCAACGCTTTCTTCTCGGTCTTCACTCTCGATTGCGATTTCCTCATCAGTTTCAGTATCTCCGACATTTTCGCCCGTTCCTTCATCCGCTGATTCCGCAAAAGTGATCTCCTCATCTTCCGTTTCTCCGGCAATGTCTTCTACAGAAACAACTGCTGCCTCCTCCTGCACCGGTATGTCCGCCGCAAGGACATCTCCGCATAAGCTCATGGTCATCATAAGAGAAAGACCCAGTGCCGCTATTTTTTTTGCTTTCATTTACTCTTATCTCCTTCCTGCATAAAGCATATTTTTATATAGTAAGTATGGATTCCCCCCGGTATTGCCGAGCAGTATTTCCATATAAAAATACTTTCTTCCACAAATGCTTTTCTTTTTTATAAAAATATTTTTTCTTTTCTATATTTTTCGCAGGAAATCTTTTAAATTCCACATTTTTATGATATGATTAACCTTTAAAGAACCATTCAGGAGGGAAAGAGATGGATAACGAAACCGTTTCTAAAAATTTTATTGAAAACATCATTGACAAGGATCTGGCTGATGGCGTTTATGACACCGTCCACACCCGCTTTCCACCGGAACCTAATGGATACCTCCATATCGGACATGCCAAATCCATTCTTTTAAATTACGGACTTGCCAAAGAATACAACGGCAAGTTTAATATGCGTTTTGATGATACCAACCCTACAAAAGAAAAAAGTGAATTTGTAGAATCTATCAAAGCAGATATCAAATGGCTCGGTGCTGACTGGGAGGACAGACTTTTCTTCGCTTCCGATTATTTCGGTCAGATGTATGAAGCTGCAATCAAGCTGATCAAAAAAGGCAAGGCTTATGTCTGTGACCTGACCGCCGACGAGATTCGCCAGTATCGTGGCACTCTGACAGAGCCTGGTAAAGAAAGCCCGTACCGCAACCGTTCCGTAGAAGAAAACCTTCAGCTTTTTGAAGAAATGAAAGAGGGCAAATATGCCGATGGAGAAAAAGTTCTCCGTGCAAAGATCGACATGGCATCTCCGAATATGAACATGCGTGACCCGGTCATCTATCGTGTTGCTCATATGACTCACCACAGAACCGGCGATACATGGTGCATCTACCCGATGTATGACTTTGCACATCCGATCGAGGATGCGATCGAAGGA
>OLRT01001582.1_pt1 | contig 15602 bp, 20 predicted proteins | sample 1672021 | NCBI WGS metagenome assembly OLRT01 (sample SAMEA3136637, study PRJEB25190) | human gut metagenome | reverse complement strand
TCCATTTTCTATAATCGAAAAATCATAATTTACACAAAATATTTTACACTATCTTAATGACTGTTTGTCTTATCTTCTAATTCATAGTTTAGTTATCTCACAATTATTTTACAAGAAAGTGTGTACAGCGTGTCATACCTATTTAGTTTTCAATACACTCATCACCACAAATTGCGTATTAGGTGCAAATAAAAAACAGGCCTAAACCTGTTTTACATCTTAATAATTCCAAATGCATTCGCAACAGAGCTTAACAAGATAATAGCTGCAAAGATTGGGCAAATATATTTAATCATGAAATTGAAGATTTTCTCACGTTTAAATGGATTGTTGTGAGATTTAACTTCCTTAGCAATCTGATCTACACCAATAACTTTGGATACTAATAAACATACACATGTTGCAGAAATTGGCATCATCACTGAATTAGTTAAGAAATCAAAGAAGTCTAAGAACTGCATGCCAATAATCTGAATAGATGCAAGTGGTCCATATCCAAGTGATGATAATGATCCTAATACAAGCATGATGAATCCAAGAATAATAACTGATTTATGTCTACTCCATCCAAGTTCATCCTGGAATGTAGAAACAGCGCATTCTGTCAGGGCAATTGAACTAGTAAGTGCTGCAAATAATACTAATATGAAGAATAGGATACCAATAAGTGTTCCTAGTCCCATACTATCAAATACTTTAGGAATAGTAATAAACATTAAAGATGGTCCTGCATTCAAATTTTCCATATTTCCATTAGAGAAGGCAAATACAGCTGGAATAATCATTAATCCAGCCATAATCGCAATAGCTGTATCAAATACTTCTACGTTTTCTGTAGAATTTTCAATAGAGACTTCTTTTTCTGTATATGAACCAAATGTAATTAAGATACCCATTGCGATAGATAAAGAATAGAACATCTGTCCCATTGCAGTAACTACTGTCATCCATGAGAAGTTCTTAAAGTTAGGTACAAGGAAGTACTTTACACCTTCAAGTGCACCTGGACGAGTAACTGAATAAACAGTAATAACACATGATAATACAACTAGAATTGGCATCATGATCTTAGAGACACGTTCAATACCGTTTTTAACACCTGCAAATACAATAAATAAAGTTAATAATGCAAAGGCAATAAAGCACAATTCTGTTGAAACACCATTAGAAATAAATGTAGAGAAATAACCATCAGATGATAAAGCATGACCGTTCCCCTTAACATATTCAACAAGGTATTTAATGACCCATCCACCAATAACAGAGTAGTAAGGTACGATTAATATAGGGATAATCGCATTGATCCATCCACCAAACTTATGCGAGATAGAGTTTCCAAATTTTCTAAAAGCGCCTACCGGACTCTTTCTAGTCATTCTTCCAATTGTGGTTTCTGCAATAATCATTGTATAACCAAATGTGAGCGCAAGAATAATATAGATTAATAAGAAGATTCCTCCTCCATATTTAGCTGCAAGATATGGGAAACGCCAAATATTTCCTAAGCCTACAGAGGCTCCTGCAGCAGAGAGGACTAATCCTAGTTTTCCTGAGAAAGTACTTCTCTTTTCATTGTTTTTCATAAAATCTCTCTTCCTTTTGTCTTATTTTTAGAACAATCAACATTATATCACACTAAAAAAATAAAGGAATAAAAAAATAAAGAACTTAAAAATAGAACCTCATAATTGAGATTCTGTCTTATATTAACTCTTTTTTTAATTCTTCTTAAGAGATAAATTCCATATAATAAGAAAAATATTGCAAATACAGCTAACTGTGTATTATCTCCTGTTTTAGCAGGTGTTTTATCTTTTTCTTCTTTTTTGCTACTTGTTTTTTATTTAGTACAACTTCTGTTTTCAGAGATAGATGAAATAGACAGTTTCTAGAGGCTGATAATTATCTTACTTTCAAAAATAAAAAGAGTACCGAAGTACTCTAATTATGATTCAATATGGATCTAATACACATGAATAGTGAAAATACAAAAATTACGATATATAGACCAAAATATGGCATACGTACACCATAATCTAGATAATCAGATAAGGCAATAAGACCCCAGATAATTCCCATTATCAAGTATTGTGCTGCAACGTAACGATAGTCATCTTTATGTTTAGTACGCTCTCTCATCACTACCGCAAAACCAATAACAGCAGCAAACATCAAAAATGTTAACATGTAAAATACACCTCTTTCTTACTCACTACCATAACACAAATCGAGTCACTATTCTAGCTAAAAACTTTTTACTTAATGATACACAAAACAGCCCAACTGCCTCTATATCGCAAAGAAAGTTAACTATAGAGGCATAGCCTGACTGGCATAAATAAACACACCTATGATTCCTAGTAAGAATCCTATGACTGCAACAATAATCAATACTTTCATACTTGCCTGCTTATATATGATTTTGCATATTAATAATGTGATAAAAGCACAAAGTAACGCAATACCTAGTAATGTCCATAACCAGTTAAATTTATGAATAATCATAATGGACTCCTTTCGTAAGAGAAAAGCATAAGAGATTCATCCCCTTATGCTTTAATTTTAGCTATCAAATTATTCAAATCATTTTCATCAGGATGTGTTAAAGCTTGATCAAAATTATCAATGAGCATATCAATATTAGGCATATGATCAGGCTGTGCCTTCATTTTTACATATCGATCACGTACAGATTGTGGCATCTTACCCTGGCACATATGTTCACCTACAATTGTATTACTTGCATCAATGCTTGTTTTCATATTATTTAGAATTCTCTTGAAATATTCTTCACTTACTCCAAATCCTGCTGTACCAAATAAGAAAATCTTCTTATTCTTTAAGGCTTCTAATAGTTTAAGAGTTGCTGCATCCGCATTACCTTTATCTGTCCAGAAACCAATATAAAACATATCTGAATCTACTTTTTTACATGGTCCAAAATAATCACAATCTTCTTCAGCTGGCGTGTCATGAATAGCCTCTGCAAGCATCTTTGTATTACCTGTTGGAGAACTATATAGTATTGAATATCTTTCTTGTTCCATCATTTCTACCTCACTTAATGATTTATTACAATACTATATAACACTATTCTAATTAAATAATAGCTGTAATCCCATTACAATCACCCACATATAGGCACATGTTTTAGGAATCATTAACAAACCAATTTTAGGTTTTTTCTTACTTAATAAAGTGACTGGTAAATAACAGCCAAATGAGATAATAATAGCTGCAACCATTCTAGTCATGTGAAGATTACCAGTATTACCGCTCATTGCATATAGAATAATAATTCCAATACCAGTAACTGCAAATACGGCATTTCTGATAATAGATAGTTTTAAGTTACCTTCATCCCCACACCAGTCATTTTGTGGTAAGAAACATACTACAATTCTAATGATTGCGGAAATGTAGATCACTGCTTCTACAATAAATGGAGCAAAAAGAGTTGGGAATGTGAGTTTCCAGATATAAAGTAAGATAATATAGAAAACAGTCATAGTAATAGAAGAAACCTGCAAACCTATACCAAGTTGTCTCTTAATTTTTTCATTAGTTCCTTTGAATGCTCTTATAATTCTAGGAACTAAGTGGAAGGCATCACCACCACATAATGTAAGAGTTAAGATACCATATAGTATAAATAACATATTGCCATTTGCGTTTGTAAGGAAGATTACACCAGCTACTAAGTCAAATAATAAGTAACAAGTATCAAAGATAGCCTCCATGATATCTGGCATTTTAGGTACATATTTTTGGTTATTCATAATCATAATCCTTTCTTTTGAATGCATTCTTCCGCATTCCTACAAATTTTTTCAAATACATTACGACATACTTTTATTTCTTCGTCAGTTAAACCTTGAAGCATGTCATGCGCAAATTGATTTTGAACATCTAATCCTTCTTTAACGATTTCATTGGCTGAATCCTGTAAATATAGCTCCACTCGCTTTTTATTGCTTGAAGATGTCTTCTTAGTAATATAACCACGTTCTTCTAATACTTTTAAAGCGGTCGAGACATGAGATTTTGTCGATTTTCTTATTCTAACAATATCCGCTGCTGTATTGTACTCTGGATTATGATACAAAAACATCAGTATGTCATATTCCATCTTTTTAAGATGATACTTATCACAAGTAGATGCGGTTAACATCTCATAATAAAGAGTAATCGTCTTATGTTGATCCCAGAAATACATATTAAGCCCCCCTTTTTTATCGTTCTATTTAGAACTTCTATGTTCTATATAGAACATTATAGGTATATATATATCATTGTCAAGGATATTGAGCACAAAAAAAAGCCAGTATATTCCATACCGACTGTATTCATTAGTTCCTAGAAGTCATTTTGTATCCTGAATAAATAGACATAATCATACAAATAAGTGCAATAACACCAAATATTGCATGAATCATATGATTTTTTACATGTCCTGTTAAAAAAGTACAGATCATAGAAAGCAGCGCTCCTATAGACCAATATTTATGTGATTTCATTATACATCCCCTTTAGATTAGTCTGCCCTAACTATGATAACATAGTGTAAAAAAGATGTAAATATATAAGTGATCTTCTCTAACTCTACCGATTATTCTATAACTAATAGTAGAGCAAAAGTATTTATGTTCATTTATAACCCCTGGTTATTTTAAATTACCAGTTTTTGTTGATCTTAAAACGCAAGAAAGACAGCCGATTTCTCGACTGTCCCTTGGTTAAATATATATCTTAGTTATACTATGATACTTTCTTTTTCTTTAGTAATGCGAGTAATGCAATACCACTTACTGCAAGTAATGCAATCACTGCAGATACGTTTGTAGAATCGCCTGTCTTAGGAGCAACTGTAGTAGTTTTATTGTTATCCTTGCTTGGAGCAGAAGCTTTTTCTTTCACTGTAACCTTAATAGTCTTTGTGCAAGATGCGCCTTTACTATCTGTTACTTTGTAAGTAACTTCATATACGCCAGGCTTAGATGGATCAACTGTATTCTTTAAGATTTCAATCTTATCAGTTAAATTACCATCTTCTTTATCCTTTGCAGAAACGCCTTCTTTTGGATCAAACTTATCACCGACTGTGATTTCCTTATCAGTTACATCAATAGTTTGTGCTTCGTTAAGAGGTTCAATCTTAGGATTTACAGTAACTGTAATAGTCTTAGTGCGAGATGCGCCTTTACTATCTGTTACTTTATAAGCGACTTCATACTTACCAGCCTTAGTTGTATCTACTTCATTCTTCAATACTTCAATCTTATCAGTAAAATTTCCATCTTCCACGTCTTCTGCTGTGACATCAGCCTTAGGATCAAATATATCACCCACTTCAATTGTCTTGTCAGTTGCTTTAATAACTGGTGCTGAATTCATTTGCACCCAGTTCATAACCCAAGTTGCATTGTAAGTGATGTTCTTTGTAACCTTTTCTTCAACTGCAGGTGACCATCCTTTGAATGTATAACCTGCTCTTGTAGGTGTTTCATCAAATTTAGGTGTTGGTGTACCTACTACTAAATCAGGAATTACCTTATCTTCAAATACGACTTCACCATCAACGCCATCAGTATAAGTAACTGTATAACGTGACTTGATTCCTGTTGCACCTGGAATTGGGAATTTAACTTTACTTCCATCAGGCATAGCAATATATGTTTCACCATTTAATGGATAAAGTTTTCCTTCTTTAAATTCAGGATGATCAGCATCTAATGTAACATAGTATTCTAACTCATAAGTATAATAAGTCTTAGTACCTTCTGTTGTAGTCGTTGCATTTGCAAGTTTCCACTTAAAGCCACTTGTATCCTGCTGTACAGATGGAGGTAATTGACTTACTGATAAAAATGGAGCAGCTCCATCAAATACTTCTAAGTCTTTACCAGTAATACTAGTGGTAACACTTTCAGAAATAGCCTTAAACACTTTAGCTAAATCATCAGCATCACTTGAATCATATGCTTTATCACGACTTGTTGCGAACTGCCTTTTAAGAATTCAGAAACTGTAGGACCATCTTCATATGCTTTATCTTTTGCTGCCCCATAACATACTGTATAAACTGTAGACTGATCTTTTAGAAGATTAGCATCTTTAGATGTTGCTTCAACAGTTTTTTCACTACCTTCTCCACCATCACCAGCTAAATCATATGTTATGCCATCAATTGTGACATGTGTATGTAAAAAAGTACATCCACCTTCACAATCTTTAAGATAATAAGTAGGTGTTCCATCAGTTAATACGACTGTATTTCTGTTGTCTTTTTGAATTTGTTTCACTGCATCTTTTAAGAATAAAGATGTGGCTTGTTTAATACCAGCATCTAGGTTTGTTCCACCACCAGCTTTTAGATTTTTGATTGCTTCAAATGCTTTGTTTTTACCTCTAGTAGAAGAGACATCCGTCCAATTTAACGGTACTTCAACATGAGTTGCAAAATCAACAACCGCAAGATAACGGTCCAACATTTTCTTTATCACCAGCATATGAATTCACAAAAGCATTTGCTGCTGCTTTTAAGTTTCTAATACGATTGCCATCCATACTTCCCGAAGTATCCACAACAAGAACTGTAGCTGACTTCTTGGTAAAAGTTTCAACCTTCTGTTTAGTAACAACCTTTAATTTCATCCTATAAGTGTTGTTACCAAGTGCTTCAGCTGTTTTATCAACTGAATGAATACCTTCTGGCAGGGTCTGATCTAATTCACCTTGAACCCACTGACCAGAATCGTTATAATAACCGTTCGTCACTACGTTATCAGTAGTAAGAGCATTCGCATTTATAGGTGCTAATGAGACACTCATCATCAATGCTACTGCATAATTCGTGAATTTCTTGACATTCATAGTTCTTTCCCCTTTCTTCAATTTTTAATTATTCGTTTACAATTGTATAAAAACAATTGCCTAAAGTGCACTTTTTAATATCTGACAATCTAGATAGTTTGTTATTAGCAAAAATAAGTTATTCTATAACATTCATATCATAAGTTTTATATTAATGTTTCGCATCTCACCAGTTAAAGTATTTATCATTTAAAATTAATATGTTTTAAAAACCTTAATCTCATTATCTTAGTCATTCATATTAAATATAAAATGTTCCTCTTTAACCTTTAGAGCTTTTTTGCCACTTTATCATATCAATAATTATAGAAATAAGAGAGCATAGTAATATATGATTCAGCTGTGCACTTATGCAATTGATAACACAATCATTAGCAAACAATCACATACAATAGACGATTAAAAAAAATTTATTCCTCCTTCCTTTATATACCATTTCCAAAATAACACTTTTTTAATTGCCTATTACTTTCTATAAATATAGAAAACAATAGCGGTTATATTTTCGACGCCAATTACCCTACAGACTGTACCATATTTAGAAATTTATGACATGTAATAATTAAATGTGAGGTTATTTTGTTGGAATAACACAAATATGTACGTGTATTCGCTTACATATAGCATTTACATAATACTGTATTTGTAAGTGTTTAAGGATAGAACCACAAAAAACGACATGATTAACATGTCGTATTGGACTACTTTGTTATGGATCTTCCAATGATACAAAAAAAGTGACAGTGCAATATACATTTTGTATTTCTTGCCTGCCACTTTTTTGACTTTTACACTTTATCTTTAAATGTCTTCTCTACTTCAATAATACGTCTACCAATTCTCTTTGTTTCTATTTTTTTATAAGCTTCTAAACAAGGAATAAATTCCTTATTGCCTTCTTCCTCAATAATATCAAGTATACGTAAAATAACCTTTCTATTTACTTTGATCAATTTATGAATGACACGCGGATTATTTTCTTTTACATCCAAGCAGAACTGTTGATACAATTCCTGAGCATATGTTTCCTTCTCTATCTCCCACCCTTCATCAGAAAATACCAGCAATGGAAGACGTCCATCATATTTAATTCGAAGATAATCCTCATCAATCATCCAATCAATATAATGCATAATATCAGCTAATTTCATATCATGATAATAGCCATAAGCAGGACACTTATTTAGTTTAAGTTCTAGTACCTTCTTATCCTTAGAACCTTTTAATATCTTAGCAAGCATATTTCTTCCTGCTTTCATAATACACATATCAGCTGCTCTTAAGATCATCTTGATATCTTCTGGAGATAATTCTTTTACATTACCTGTATCAAGAACGACAGGTATTCTATTAACTCTTCTACTCATTGGTTATTTCCTCGCTTTCATATATAAATTTTAATACCACTCTGTTTATCATTCAACATAAAAGCTCTGTAAAGAGAATTACGATACAATTATCATATGCTTTGCACAAAGTCCATTTATCATTACAGGGAGCAGAAGTTAATTGTCATTTTTGAGATAACCATTTTGTTTACATATCATTCTAAATTAATTGTAAATTTTAAGATTGTATTCTTATATCACATTACCTATAATAAAGTAGAAAATAGAAGATATCAGTATGCCCACTTCAAGTATTACTCATAATTTTGTTATATCAAAACCAGATAGTGTAAAGCGTTTTGTAGATGCAATTGATGAAGCCGAGCGTGACCGCACACCTAAACAGACACTTCCTGGACGTCAGTTAACAAACCCACAGGAAATTTTAGCTTTAATGGCTAAAATGAAGAAACAACATGACTGATAAATAATTAAAACTTCTAAAAAATAGGTATTTCACTATCTCTTAGAAGTTTTTCTCATAACCAAATTTAATTATATGTCTTCTTCTAATCGTTTAAAAGTTTCTTCAACAGAAATAGAATCATTATTTTTAGCATAGTTTAAGTCAATATTCATTATCTGATCAAATTCTACTTTTTCTAATATATAAAGCCCCCTACATACATAGGAGGCTTCACTCTACTTTTTATTTATATAAAAACCACAAGGCATATCAGCTACTTCACCAATAGAAGGATCTAATGCATAGACTTCTTCTAGAGATACAATTCTTGCATCATCTGTCGTATGTTCTTTACCACATAAGAACTGCCACATACCATCCTCATCATGAGATTTATATAAGTAATAGGTTCTTCTTTATTTAATACATGATTGCATACTATGCAAGCAGTACGAGGATCATCATTAAATGGGAACATATTATTTACTCAACAACAAGATATTTTCAATGTGGGGAGTATGTGGGAACATATCTACTGGTTGTACATCTAGAGGCTTATAACCCTTCTCTACCAAGTAAGTTAAATCTCTTGCCTGAGTCGCTACATTACATGAAATATAGACAATACGTTCAGGAGAGAGTGTAGTCAATCTTTCTAGGAATTCAGTAGAACATCCTTTTCTAGGTGGATCCACCATAACACAATCCACCTTTTCATGTCTTTCTACAAATTCAGTCATGAAATGACCTGCATCATCGCATACAAATTCCGCATTTGTAATATGATTTCTTTCAGCATTCTCTTTTGCATCTACAATTGCCTGTGGAACGACTTCTACACCGTAGACTTTCTTAACATGTTTCGCAAGAGTCAAAGAAATAGTACCAATACCACAATATGCATCAATGACTACATCAGTTGGTTTAAATTTCGCATATTCAATGGCCTTAGAATAAAGTACTTCTACCTGTCTTGGATTAATCTGATAGAAAGACTTCATAGAAATCTTATAAGTATTTCCTAGAAGTGTATCTTCAATATACCCTTCTCCATATAGTACCTTTTCTTCTTCTCCTAGAATCACATTATCATGACGGGAATTAATATTTTGAATAATTGTACGTATTTCTGGATATTCATGAGTTAAAGTATCAATAATTTCATGGATATGTGGGATTTTCTTCTTATATGAGATAAATACAACCATTGCTTCATTCTTATGATAGCTTGTCTTAGTTAATACATGCTTGATATTACCTGTTTTAGTGAGTTTATCATAAGGCTGAATATGATATTTTTCAAATAATTCTTTAATACGTTTAATGACCTTATTAGAGAATTCATTCTGAATAAGACAGTAATCGTTATTAATGATATCGTTTGTACGTGCTTTATAGAATCCAGAGACAATATGTCCATCCTGCATTCCAAAAGGTACCTGCACCTTATTACGATAATGATAAGGGTCTTGATCCATTAAACAATCATTGACTCTCAAGTCCTGATGGGCAATCTTTAAGAATGTTTCTTTCACTCTATTAGTCTTAAAAGACTGTTGTTCTTGATCTGACATATGCATTAATGAACAACCACCACATTGTTTAAAACAGTCACATTTTGGCTCTATACGTTCAATAGATGGAGTCTGTAGTTCTACTACTCTACCTACACAATAACTCTTAAGCACCTTAATAATCTCTATTTTAGCTGTTTCATGAAGTAATAGATTCTTCACAAAAATAGTTGTATTATCATGCTTTACTACACCTAAACCATCATGTGTATAATCGATGCACTCACCTATAAATTGATCTCTCTTATTCATACATATCCTCCTCACTTAAAAAAAGCGATTAAAAATCGCTTTTTTTATTGCTCTGTTGCTTTCGCTTTATTTGTTGTTTCTTGATCCTTTACAGATGCAAGAGTAAAGGCGATATCATCCTTACCTGCCTGTTTTGTACCATACATTGGGAAATCAGTATCGTTACCACCAGTTAAATAAAGGTTTACTTCATACTGTTTTACACCATTATGCTTATTAAGTAATTCTGTATAGTCAGATCCTTCATAAGCAGATTGACCACCTTTAGAATCAAGGATTTTTACAACATCTTTTGAAATTTGTTCAGCAGTCTTTACTGATGTACCATTAGTAAATTCAATATCCACCTTGAACTGCTTACATGCTGTTTCAATATTCATAGATGCAATAGAACTATGTTTAGATTTAGCTTCGTTGACTGTATCATCTAAGACACTCTTTTGAACTGTTACAAGTCCTTCACAACGATCACCATATATAGCTCCTTCATCCTTTAAAGCACTATATAAATAGATTCCAAGTGCAAGTACAAGTACTGCAACGATTCCAAGCACAATATATCTTGTCTTAATTTTCTTTTTTGACTTATTAGAAGGTTTCATACCCATTTCTTTAGGAGTTGGCTTCTTTTCAGCCTTCTTCTTAGGTGTCTGGATAACTACATCTTCTTCATCATCAAAATGAAATCTTTCTTTGGACACATTAATCACCTACTTTACCCTTTTATTTTACCAAAGATATAAAGTAAAGTATAGTTATTTAATTCTTTCTTTAAGAAGTTCAACAAGTAACTTGTTAACCATACCTGGGTTAGCCTGTCCTCTAGACTTCTTCATAACCTGTCCTACTAAGAATCCTACAGCACGATCTTTACCATTTGCATAGTCTTCAATAGACTGTGGGTTGGCATCTAATACTTCATTCGCCATAGTTTTTAAAGCGTTAGGGTCAGAAATCTGTTTCATACCCTTTTCTTCAATGATCTTTTCAGGATCTTTATTTTCTGTCATCATTGGTTCGAAGACCTTTTTAGCCTGTTTAGAAGAAATAGTACCATCTTCAATGAAATTGATTAATTTAGCTAAATATTCTGGATTTAATTCAATATCATCATAAGACTGGTTGTTCTTATTTAAGAAAGCTAAAACATCACCTAATAACCAGTTAGAAGCATTCTTATAGTTCTTAGTATATTTGATTACTTCATTGAAGTAATCAGACATAGACTTAGTAGAAACAAGAATCTTCGCATCTACCTTAGGAATACCATACTCTTCTTCATAATGTTTTTCTCTTTCTCCAGCCATCATAGGTAATTCATCTTTGATCTGTTCTACCCATGCATGATCTAATCTAATAGGTAAGATATTTGGTTCAGTATAGTACTTATAGTCTACGGCATCCCCTTTAGAACGCATCACTGTAGTCACTTTTTCTACTTCATCATATCTTCTTGTTTCCTGAAGAACTTCTCCTCCAGATTCAATGACTTCCTGCTGACGTCCTGCTTCATAATCAATAGCTTTCTGAACGTTGCTGATAGAGTTTAAGTTCTTGATTTCTGTACGTGTACCAAATGCTTCCTGACCAAATGGACGGATAGATACGTTAACGTCACAACGCATAGAACCTTCTTCTAGCTTTGCATCAGATACTTCTGTATATAAGAATACCTGTCTTAATGCTTCAAGATAAGCACTTGCTTCTTTACCTGAACGGATACAAGGCTTAGTGACAATTTCAATTAGTGGGATACCAGCACGGTTGTAATCAATTAATGAATAATCAGTTAAATGAAGCTGTTTAGCTGTATCTTCTTCCATATGTAATCTTTCGATATCGATACGCTTTTCTTCTCCATCTACTTCAATCATTAAATAACCATTACGTCCGATAGGTCTTTTATCCTGAGTAATCTGGAAACCTTTTGGAAGGTCAGAATAATAGTAGTTCTTACGGTCAAAGCATAGTAATTCATCGATTTCCATATGTAATGCATGACATACACGAATCGCAAATTCTACACCTCTTTTATTTAAACATGGTAATGTACCTGTCATACCCATGTCTACTTCATTGATCATTGTATTTGGATCTTCACCAAATGTAACTGGTGAAGCAGAGAACATCTTTGAATTAGTCTTTAATTCGCAATGTACTTCTAGCCCGATGACTCTTTCGTAATCCATCTTTAGTCCTCCCTCTTATACTGGTTCTTGAATCCTAATGCTTCTTCTAATGCGTAGGCGCAGTTCAAGACAGTCTGTTCTTCAAAAATACGTCCTGAAATATTGACAGCGACTGGCATATTATCTACAAATCCAGAAGGGATAGAGATAGATGGTGTACCTGCAAAGTTGGCAAGACATAACCAGTTTTCAAGAATAATATATTCATCACTTAAATAATCTTCAGCTGCTTCATCAATTAAAGGTGCAACACCTCCGCCATTAGGCGCAATGATGATATCGTAGTTTTCATAAATCTTATTTAATTCATCTACTACAAGTCTTCTAACTCTCTGTGCTTTTCTGAACATCTTTTCCTGATTTTCAGTTGCAAGAGCTAAGTTACCAAGAATGAATCTTCTCTTAATATGATCACCAAATCCATCTGTACGAGAATTGATCATCACATCATCAGGTGTATCACCTTGTTGTCTATCACCATACTTAACACCATCTAAGCATGAATGGTTACTTGTTGCTTCTGAGTTGGCAATAATAGTATATGTAGGAAGTAATGTCTTCATGAGTTTCTTATCCATTTCAACATCTTCTACTGTTGCACCAAGAGACTTTAATGTTTCAACAACATTTTCAAAAGTTTTCTTTACTTCTTCATTTCTTACTTCATTAGATACAGTCGTTAATACACCAATCTTTAAGTTAGAAATATCAGTCGTTAAGTTATCTAAGTAATGTGGTACTTCTCTATTTGATGAAGTCATATCACGATTATCTCTACCAGCTAATGCTTCAGTGACAATCGCCATATCACGTACATTTCTAGTAAATGCTCCAACATGGTCTAAAGAAGATGCATAAGGAATAACACCATAACGAGAGATTCTACCCCAAGTTGGTTTAAAACCTACAATTCCACAAAAACCTGCTGGTTTTCTAATTGAGTCACCTGTATCACTACCAAGTGCAAATGGGATAAGACCACTTGCAACAAGTGCTGCAGATCCTCCTGATGAACCACCAGAAATACGTCTTGTATCCCAAGGGTTGTGTACTGGACCAGTTAAAGCTGATTTATTAGTACCACCCATAGCAAGTTCATCCATAGAAGCCTTACCTACTAAACCAACACCATGCTTATTTAATAAATCAACAACATGGGCATTAAATACTGGTACATAATCAGCTAACATCTTACTAGATGCAGTTGTCTTAATACCCTTAGTGTTGTAGTTATCTTTTAAAACATATGGAATATGTGATAAAAGATCATCAGTCATAGGAGCTTCAATAGCCTTGTATGCTTCATCTTCAGTAATAGTTACAAAGGCATTCAGTCTTTCCTGCTGTTTCTTTGCTTCTTCAAATAATTCTTTATAATATTCTTTTACATCTAACTCTCCACTTTTGAAAAGTTCATGTAATTCTTCAATAGTATGTGTCACCATTATCCTACCACCTTTGGAACTCTGATCTGATTACGCTGTACAGTCTTGCAGTTCTTTAATGCATCTTCTGTACTGATTACATGATTAGGTTCGTCCTCTCTTAAGAATGTTGTTTCAACCACATAAGGGAATGCGAGAGGTTCTACACCTTCAGTATCAATTTCATCAAGTGCCTGTACATGGCTCATGAATACTTCATACTGTTCTCTTAATGCTGGCATTTCTTCGTCAGTGATGTTGAACATGGTTTTTCTTCCTAGTTTTTTCAACATTAAATCTGTATCGTCCATAATTGACCTCCTACTGTTCTAATATAGATGTCTTTGCATCTTCACCTTTTTGTTTAATAATCACAGCCATCAATTCATCCTGTGAATACACAAGAACCTTAATATTAAAGTCCTGCGTGAATTTACTATTAATGTTATCAGCAATCACTGAAGTCAGATATAGTAATTCTGTATATGTCTTGATATTCAAGTGTGCTGTGATTTTCATTGTCTGGATCGTATCATCGATATAGTTGGCCTGCCCAACTAAACCGGCAGCTTCAGTAGAAGCTTTCTTCAAGTTAGACTTGATAGTTGCAAATTCTGATGCAGTGGCTGGGTCTAACTTAGTTGCACGAGTACTTGTAAAGTATACATTTTCATGATTCACATTCTTTAAAGTACCGACACTGCCACCTTCACAGAAAGATTCATAAATATAATTACCATTTGTTTCAGATATTTCATTATTATTCGCACGATAAATACCAATCATAACTGGAACATCTGCAAGTTTTCTCTTCTTTGAACGGATATATTTGTATGCTTTCTTAACACACTGCTGGGCATAGCTTCTTAACTTTTCATCACTTAAAGTAATTGTAGGAGAAGAAAGCTTTCCATCAATCTGTTCCTTAGGATCAAGAATAATAGCAACACTTATACCTTTCAAGGCATAACTAGAACCACTCTTCTTATAATAATCCTGTTCAGTGATATTAGACACAAGTACAGGGCTTTGTAAGCCTTCATATGTCTTACCACTTTCTATCTGTAATGTATCAGGATATTTCTTATCTTCTTCTTTAGTTCCTGCAGAGTCTCTTTTTAATAGATTATTGTAATCAGTTGGTGTTAATTGTAATCCTTCTGATAAATAATAATCATTTGTTGAGAAATGCTTTGTTGAAAGAATCTGCAATCCTGAACCAATAGTAACTAAATCCTTTGTATTACTGAAGTTTAAATAGAACTTCTCACTATTCTTAGAACGACCATTGTTGATCATGTTGTAGTAATTACCATCAAATGTCTTTGCAGAAGATTCTTTTGTACTATTTGATGTTTTTACAGTTTTGCTGGAGCATCCTGTCGCAAAAATAAGCATGATACTAACAAGAGCTTTTAATAATTTATTCATAGTCCGCTAGCCTGCCACTCAAAATGTGATTAAATATACTCACATCGAGATAATGTAAGTTCTCA
>OLRT01001578.1_pt1 | contig 15626 bp, 12 predicted proteins | sample 1672021 | NCBI WGS metagenome assembly OLRT01 (sample SAMEA3136637, study PRJEB25190) | human gut metagenome | reverse complement strand
CTAAAACAGATGGGGACGTGACTGGTTCATGTCCCCATTGTGTTATGTCAAAGTATGCAAGAGAAGCTGCCAGTGGCAGGTCATGTAGGTGGCAGGTTCTCTGTATGTTTAAATTTTGAGTTGAATTGCGACATAAAGTTAGTATAATTAAACATAATGATACCAGGGTACAAAGGTCTACATCCGACCTTGTACAATAATGAAAGAGAGGAAGTATAAACCATGAGTGCAACAAAAATTGATATTATTTCAGGTTTTCTTGGTGCAGGAAAAACAACTCTGATCAAAAAACTTCTCAAAGACGCTTTCCAGGGGGAGCAGGTAGTTCTGATCGAGAACGAATTCGGTGAAATCGGTATTGACGGTGGATTTCTGAAAGAAGCAGGAATCGAAATCCGTGAAATGAACTCCGGTTGTATCTGCTGTTCACTGGTAGGAGATTTTGGTGCTTCCCTGAAAGAAGTAGTCAGCAAATATCATCCGGACAGAATTCTTATCGAGCCATCAGGTGTCGGCAAACTTTCTGACGTAATCAAAGCTGTACAGGGAGTACAGGAAGAAACAGGGCTTGTTCTCAACAGCTATACTACTGTTGTAGATGCAAAGAAATGCAAAATGTACATGAGAAACTTTGGCGAATTCTTTAATAACCAGGTAGAATATGCCGGAGCTATCATCATGAGCCGTACAGATATTGTTGACGAAGCCAAAGCGCAGGCTGCAATGGAACTTCTTCGTGGTATTAACAGTAAGGCTGCTATCATTACCACTCCAATTGAGAAACTGGAAGGCAAAAAGATCCTGGAAGTAATGGAACATCCGGTATCTCTGGAAGAAGAACTGATGAAAGAAGAGGAAGTATGCCCGGAATGCGGACATGTTCATGAAGACGGACATCATCATCATGATCATGAAGAACATGAACATCACCACGATCATGACCATGAGTGTGGATGCGGACATGACCATGAAGAACATGAACATCATCACGATCATGACCATGAGTGCGGATGCGGACATGACCACGAACATGAGCATCATCATGACCATGATCATGAATGCGGATGTGGACATGACCACCACGATCATCACCATCATCATGCAGATGAAGTCTTTACCAGCTGGGGTAAAGAGACTATTAAAAAATTCACAAGAGAAAATCTTGAAAAAATCCTTGAGACACTTTCTGCCACAGAAGAATATGGAACCATCCTTCGTGCCAAAGGAATGCTTCCGGCAGAAGACGGAACATGGATCTACTTTGATATGGTTCCGGAAGAAACAGAGATTCGTGAAGGAGCACCGGAATATACAGGCCGTCTCTGCGTAATCGGATCCAAATTGAACGAAGACAAGCTTGCAGAGCTGTTCGGATTATAATGGAGGACAAAAACTGATGGATGAAATTAGAGTGCCTATTTATTTGATGACAGGCTTTCTGGAAAGTGGCAAGACGTCTTTTCTGAACTTCACCCTGCAGCAGGATTACTTTTATACAGAAGGCAAGACCCTTCTGATCCTCTGTGAAGAAGGCGAAGTAGAATATGACCCTGCTGTACTGGAAATGAGCAATACAGTGGTGGAGGTCATCGAAAACGAAGAAGACTTTACTACAGACCGTCTGGCAGCTATGGACATTCTGCATCAGCCGGAACGTGTCATCATAGAGTATAATGGAATGTGGCTGGTAAGCAATTTTGAGAAAATGCAGCTTCCGGAAGGATGGGGCGTTGAGCAGCAGATCACCTGTGTAGACGGAAGTACTTTCCAGGTATATATGTCCAACATGAAATCTATTTTTATGGACATGGTAAGAAATACAGATATGGTTATTTTTAACCGCTGCAAAAAAGGCGATCCACTTCCTTCCTACAGAAGAAGTATCAAAGTAACCAACCAGAAAGCCGAAGTTATTTTTGAAGATGAAGAAGGTGAGCTGGGAGATATCTTTGAAGATGAGATGCCTTTTGATATGGATGCACCGGTGATTGAGATTCTGCCTGAGGATTATGGAATCTGGTTTGTAGATGCCATGGATCATCCGGAGAATTACGACGGTAAGACCGTTCGCTTTAAAGCAAAAGTCATGAAACCTCGTGGAATGGGAAGTAAGTTCTTTGTACCTGGAAGAACCGCCATGACCTGCTGCGCAGATGATACTACTTTCCTTGGTTATGTATGCAAGAGTGCTTTTGCACCAAAGCTTACTGCCGGACAGTGGGTAGATGTAACTGCTAAAGTAGCTATCGAAAAACGTCAGGAATACCATGGGGAAGAAGGCATCGTTCTTTATGCAGACAATGTAGAAGTCTGCGAACCTCTGGAAACAGAGATGGTATATTTTAATTAGTGAGGAACAGACATGTATTTGATCGTAGGCTTGGGAAATCCCGGAAGAGAATATGAAGCAACAAGACACAATATGGGATTTGATGTCATAGACAAACTTGTGGAGGAGCACAGGATTCCTCAGGGCGGCGTTAAATTTAATGCCATGTATGGCAAAGGGCTCATCGGAGGGCAGCAGGCTCTCCTGATGAAACCTCTTTCCTATATGAATCTCAGTGGTGGACCCATTCGGGATATGCTTCATTATTTTAAAATTGATCCGGAAACAGAAATGATCGTGATCTATGATGACATTGATACAGAACCAGGCAGTCTTCGTATCCGCAAACAGGGAAGTGCCGGTGGCCACAATGGTATCAAAGATATTATCAAACAGCTTGGAACCCAGAAATTTACCCGTATCCGTATTGGTGTAGGTGCCAAACCACAGGGATGGGATCTGGCAGACTATGTGCTGGGGCGTTTTGACACTCAGAACCGTAAGCTTGTAGATGAGGCTCAGGAACGTGCCTGTAAGGCAGTAGAGATGATCCTCAGTGAGGGTGTGGATGCAGCCATGAACGAATTTAACAGAAAATCGGGGGTTGTATGAAAGCATTTTTGCAGCCTCTGCAAAATCTTGCAGAGATGGAAAAAATTCAGACACTGGCGAAGAAGAATCGCGGTGTCCTTCAGATAAGCGGATGTATGGAGTCCCAGAAGGCACATATGATATATGGGCTTTCCGGGCTTTTTCCATATCACCTGATCCTTGGCGCAGATGAAAAAGAAGCGAAAGAATTATTTGAAGATTATCGCTTCTATGACAAAAATACCTGTTATTATCCTGCCAGGGATCTTCTTTTTTTTCAGGCAGATATTCATGGAAATCTCCTGATCCGTCAGAGAATGAAAGTAATCCAGACACTTCTGGAGGGAAAAGGAGCAACTGTAGTCACCAGCATTGATGGCTGCATGGATTTTCTGGCACCGCTGGAAAGCATCCGAAAGCAGCTTCTCCACTTCCGCAATGACAGCAGTCTGGATGTGGATAAACTGAAAGACAGACTGGTAGCCATGGGCTATGAACGTGTAGGTCAGGTAGAGATGCCGGGACAGTTTTCTGTAAGAGGTGGTATCATAGATATTTACTGTCTTACAGAGGAAAATCCCTGGAGAATCGAACTGTGGGGAGATGAGATCGATTCTATTCGGAGTTTTGACTCTCAAAGTCAGCGTTCTCTGGAGAATCTGGATGAGATCACTGTTTATCCTGCCGCAGAACAGATGCCGGAAAAGGGTGGTGTTACTTTTCTGGAATATTTTCCGGAAGATAAGACCATGGTGTTCCTGGATGAACCTAACCGCCTTACAGAAAATGCAGAAGGGGTAGAAAAAGAGTTCCGGGAGAGCGTAAAGAACAGAGAAGCAAAAGGCAACAGCAATCTTTCAGAAAAATGGATGTGCAGCTGGGAGGCTGTGTGCAAAGATCTTAATACCAGAAACTGTGTGTCTCTTTCCTCGCTGGAACCCAAGAAGGGCTGTTGGAAAGTAACAGAGCATTTTTATCTCAGCGTAAAATCTATGAGCTCTTACCAGAGCAGCTTTGAACTGCTGGTAAAAGATTTGAAAAATTATAAAAAACAGGGTTACCAGACAGTGGTGTTATCCGGCTCCAGAACCAGGGCAGAACGACTGGCAAAGGATCTTCAGGAGGAAGGGTTAAGTGCCTTTTACAGTGTGGATTCAGACCGCATATTGTCACCAGGTGAGATTATGGTGGCATACGGACATGCACGTAAAGGTTTTGAGTATCCCCTGGTAAAATTTGCAGTTATCACAGAAACAGACATTTTTGGAAAAGAACAGAAAAAACGGAAAAAGAAAAAAGAATACAACGGAAAGCGCATCCAGGATTTTTCAGAGCTTTCTATTGGAGATTATGTAGTTCATGAGAAACATGGACTGGGTATCTACAAAGGTATCGAAAAAGTAGAAGTAGACAAGATCGTCAAGGATTATATCAAGATCGAGTACCGGAACGGAAGTAACCTGTATATTCTTGCCACACAGCTGGATGCTCTGCAAAAATACGCAGGAGCAGAAGCTGCCAGACCACCGAAGCTGAACCGGCTGGGAGGTCAGGAATGGAAAAAGACCAAGACAAGAGTCAGAGGAGCAGTCCGCAATATTGCCAAAGAACTGGTAGAGCTTTATGCAGTCCGTCAGGAAAAAGAAGGCTATGTCTGTGGTCCGGATACAGTCTGGCAGAGAGAATTTGAAGAAATGTTTCCTTACGAAGAAACCGAAGATCAGCTCTCAGCCATTGAAGACACCAAGCGTGACATGGAAAGTACCAAGATCATGGACCGACTGGTATGTGGAGATGTAGGATACGGTAAGACAGAAGTGGCACTCCGGGCAGCTTTCAAAGCAGTTCAGGAAAGCCGTCAGGTAGTTTATCTGGTACCTACTACTATTCTTGCACAGCAGGTTTATAACACTTTTGTACAGCGAATGAAGGAATTTCCTGTGCGGGTAGACCTCCTGTGCAGATTCCGGACACCTTCTCAGCAGCAAAAAACCATCGACGATCTGAAAAAAGGTCAGGTGGACATTGTGGTAGGTACTCACAGAGTTCTTTCCAAAGATGTGGTTTATAAGAATCTGGGACTTCTTATTATTGATGAGGAACAGCGTTTTGGAGTGGCCCACAAAGAAAAGATCAAGCAGTTAAAGAAAGATATTGATGTGCTTACTCTTACTGCCACGCCGATACCAAGAACCCTTCATATGAGTCTGATCGGGATCCGGGATATGAGCGTACTGGAAGAGCCTCCTATGGACAGAGTGCCTATTCAGACTTATGTTATGGAGTATGATGAAGAAACTGTCCGGGAAGCCATCAATAGAGAACTGAGAAGAGGCGGCCAGGTTTACTATGTATACAACAGAGTAAATGATATTGCAGATGTTGCCCTGAGACTGTCCAGACTTCTGCCGGAAGCCAGGATTGATTTTGCTCATGGTCAGATGAGCGAACGGGAACTGGAATCTGTGATGTATGCGTTTATTAATGGAGAAATTGATGTTCTGGTGTCCACCACGATCATAGAGACAGGTCTGGATATTTCCAATGTAAATACCATGATCATTCATGACTCAGACCGTTATGGACTTTCACAGCTTTATCAGCTCCGGGGGCGTATCGGACGTTCCAATCGTACTGCTTATGCATTCCTTATGTACAGGCGAAATGTGATGCTGAAAGAAACAGCAGAAAAACGTCTGGCTGCAATCCGGGAGTACACAGATCTGGGAAGCGGATTCAAGATCGCCATGCGGGATCTTGAACTTCGTGGTGCAGGAAACCTTCTGGGTGCAGAACAGCATGGTCATATGAATGCAGTAGGTTATGATCTTTACTGCAAGATGCTCAGTGAAGCAGTCAAAGAAGCCAAAGGAATCCACACCATGGAGGACTTTGAGACCACTATTGACCTGAACATGGATGCATTTATCCCGGACAGCTATATCAGCAACGAATATCAGAAACTGGATATTTACAAAAGGATTGCAGGAATCGAAAACCAGCAGGATTATGATGATATGCTGGAAGAGCTTCTGGACCGCTTTGGAGAACTGCCAAAAGCAGTTATGAATCTTCTGACTATCGCAAAGATCAAGGCACTGGCACACAGGGTTTATGTAACAGAGATCAAACAGCTGGGTCGTGACCTGAAGATCACCCTTTATGAAAAAGCACAGCTGAATCCTGCAGGAATGCCGGCGCTTCTTCAGAAATACAGAAGAGGGCTTCAGTTTAAAAATGAGCAGGAAGTGAAGTTTATTCTTACACCGGAAGGCAAAGTCTTGGACAGTCTGACAGAATTTCTTCTTGCACTGGAAAAGATGGTGGAAGAGTAAAAAATAACAGGATTTCGTCTCGACAAATTGTGATAATTTTATGATTTTTCTTGCCCTTTAGAAGAAAAAATATTATACTTTTACTTATGTATGATGTTGGGGCTCAAACCGCCAACTATGATATCAGGCAACAATGGAGGAAAAAATGAAAAAAGTGATAAAAAGAACAGCCGTTACTGCACTGACAGGAATTATGGCTGCAGGAATGCTGACAGGCTGTGGTGATAAGGCCGTAGACGGTACCAAGACTGTTGCAACTGTAGATGGAACAGATGTTCCAATGGGAATCTTAAGCCTTATGGCTCGTGAGAATCAGGCACAGACAGAGGCTATGTATGCCAGCTTTATGGGTGGCTCCACAGGAAGTTTTTCTATCTGGGAGCAGGATGCTGAGAAAGGCAAGACTTATGGAGAACAGGCTGTAGAGCAGACTTTGAAAGATCTGGAACTGATGTATATCATGAAGGAAAAGGCTGCCGACTATAATATTGAGGTAACAGAGGATGACCAGACTGCCATTGCAGAAGCAGCATCTCAGTTTATGTCAGCCAATACAGAAGATACACTGAAAGAGCTGGCTGTAACAGAAGACCAGGTAAAGACTTACCTGGAACTGGAAACATACAAACAGCGTATTCATGATCCGCTTGTAGCAGATGTAGACACCAATGTTTCTGATGAAGAAGCACAGCAGTCTTCTTTCACATATGTAAGTATCAGTACAGCTGATCTCAGTGATGATGAGATCAAGACAAAGAAAGAAGATGCTCAGAAAATCCTGGATGCAATGACCAAAGATCCTACAGCAGATATGAGCGAAACAGCACAGTCTGTAGATAAATCCTACAGTGCTCTTACCGGTTCCTTTGATGCAAACGTGCAGGATTCTGATGACAAAGAAGATGAAGATGCATCTGCCTCTTCTTATCCGGATGAAGTACTGGATGTTCTGAGAACCCTGAATGACGGAGAAGTAGGACCGGATGTGATTGAGACAGACTCTGCTTACTATGTAGTAAGACTGGATAAGAAAAATGATGAAACAGCAACCGAAAACAAAAAAGAATCCATCATCAACACAAGAAAAGATAATCTATATACAAAAACCACAGACAAATGGCTGGAAGATGCAGATGTTACTGTAGACAAGAAAGTCCTCAAGACTCTTAAGATCAAGGATAACCACAAATATACCATAGCAACAGCAACACCGGAGGCCACAGAAGAAGCAACAGAGGAAGCTACTGAGACACCAGAGACAACCGAAGCAGCAGATGCAACCGAGACACCAGAGGCAACCAAAGCAGCAGACGCAACTGAGACACCGGAAGCTACAGAAGACGCAACTGCATACAGCACAGATACTTCCCTTACTGTCAAAGATGGGGATACTGTAAATATCGATTATGTCGGTAAGATCAACGGAACAGCATTTGATGGTGGAAGCACAAATGGCAAGGGTACAGATCTTGTGATTGGATCTGGAAGTTATATTGATGATTTTGAAGACCAGCTGGTAGGCGCACATCCTGGAGATAAAGTAGAAGTAACCGTTACCTTCCCGGATGATTATCAGGCTGCAGACCTTGCAGGCAAAGAAGCTGTCTTTGATGTAACTGTAAACGGAATCTACGAATAATAAAAAGCAATAAAATAATAATAAAAACAGCCAGATCATGAAAGTGGTCTGGCTGTTTTGCATTACAAATTCTGTTAAAATTCGTCGGTGGTATCGGAAGCATAGGGGTCATTATCGGAAGCAGTGTCAGAATTTCCGGTGGAAACATGGATCCCATTGATCTCCACATCCCCCTCCATAGGGATAACAAGACATTTGCGTCCTTCAATATTCTGGATCTCAATAAGTTCCGCACGATCCGGATCTACATGAACCACTACATCAGGAGTTTTGATCTCTGTTCTGCGGGTGTTGGTAATATTGGTAGCCATAAGAGTGGCATCTGCACCTGCAGTTTCTTCGTAACATTTGTCAAAAGTCTCCAGCTTTTCCTCTTCTACGCCACATTCTTCAAAAAGACGCTTTACCTCCGGCTTCGTTAGAACAGGTGGGTCCGGAGAATCCTTCTGAGATTCCACCCATTCGTTCAGTTTTTCATGGATATTCATAACTGTATCATAGGCACAGTCCTCTCCAAGAGTCTCTTCTACCAGGGCGTTAAAGGAATCCCTCTGTCCTCCCGCAGAAAGAGGTGCTGTACAGCCAAAAAGTTCATCCACAAAAGTACTGCGGAGCTTCTCGGCATTTTTAGAATAATAAAGGACTCCATGAATATCAGTGCTCCGGTCATTAAATACCGGAAACAGGAAGCCCAGATCCGGCATTTCCACGATCCAGTCCCGGATACGGTCTTCGATATTGTTAGTCTCGGCATTATAACAGAGACCTGCTTTGGACAGATTCACAGGACAGATACTGCAGAGGATATGATCGTAGATCTCGTCTGAGGAATCAAACATCTCCTGTCCGTCTGTGGACTTGCCTGGAATATCATAGACAGCGTGGATCAGAATAATATAATAATTCTCGCCGTAATCATAGTACTGGATCACTTTGTCATAGAATTCATCCAGAATTGCATCATCCTGAAGTTTACTTCCACGAAGGCGGAGCAGAAATTCCTGTGTACCACCTTCTTTTTCCTGCTCCAGAGGAAATTCCATATTGATCAGGTTTTTGCCTATGGTGCCGGAAAGAGTTTTCTTGAAGATATCAAAATATTTAAACATTTCTTCTTCTGAAAGAGAGAGAAATGCTTCTTTAAGCTTGGTTTTCTTGTTTTTTTCACCGTCAACATAGCATCCGCAGATTCTGGTAATGGCACAGTTGTCGGGAGTGAATTGTTTCTTGATTTCTGAGATTTCTTTTTTGTTCATTGTATAGTCCCTTTTCAGATTTTGGAATATCCAAAACCATTAACCAGAGCATCCAGTCTCTGTCTGTTGCGGCACAGAGGACAGTTGGTTGCCGGATATGTGGCATAGTTGGGGATATCCTGATGATTAAAGATAGCATGTACAGGAAGTCCTGCTACGCTGGTAGCTGCACTGAAGATTGCAGCCACACCCCGGATAGCACCGCCATAATAGAGAACACTTTCGATAGTACGTGATAAAGTCTCTCCTGTTGTAACAGAGCTGTTGAGGACAAGGATGTTCTTGCCCTTGATCATTGGCTGGATATTATCCCGGAAGATCATCTGACCTGCATTGTTATACTCCGGAGAAACAATGTAGATAGTCTGGTGAGCGTTCATGGAATGGATACCTGCTTTGGTGAGTTCTTCTGCAAGGTAAGCACCTACTACTTCCAGTCCGTCCATACAGACGATAGTGTCAACTGGTGTGGATACCTGATAATTGTCTGCAAGAGCTTCTGCAATACGTCGGGCTTCTGCACTACGGGTACGCATGGTTGTAAGATCCATGTAATGGGTGATGTGAGACTGAGGTGTCGCAAAATGTCCCGGGTACACTTTCAGTTCAATACGATTGTCATAACGTGCTTTGATTTTGACCATTTTTGATTCCATAAGTCATTCTCCCCTTCCGGTTTGGTTATTTTTGATAAACTATTATAACATTAAAGGGTAAAATTGTGCAATGTTTTGAAAAAAATACTTTGTATATTATGAAGTACTTACCAATTTAAAATTTTGGGCACTGATGTTACAGGATTTCCGTACGGAAAGCTTCTGCAATGCCACTAAGGTTGTACCTTTCTGCAAGATCCTGGATTCCGGTCATGATCTCTTCCCTGCTGAAATTATGAGCTTCCAGAAACTCGTCAGATTTTCCGTTAAGGGTATAGTAAAAGAGAAGTCCGATTTCCAGATTCTGGCGGTCTCCGTTACAGGTAATATCATAGAGCTGGTTTTCTGCCTGGTCTATATTTCCTTCTTCCAGAAGTGAAAGCATACCATTGAGGGTATCTCTGACATCCTGGTCTTCCAGTACATCGGGAGTGAGTTCTGTTGCATTGACATTAAATAGCATTTTCATGACAGCATGAACCATTTCACGTATCTGCCGAAGTATATAATCGTCCTGAAGCATAATAAAATCTTCCTTTCTGTAATAAAATTCTTTCCTTAGAGTACCACAGAATACAGATTTGTTCTACAGAAATCAGGGAAGTTTACAGAGAAAACATAAACGGATATTACAGCTCGGATGTCGGATTTTACTATAATATATTTCTCAATAATTAAATATGTTAAAAAATCATTTCACAAATATTAAGAAAATATGATATAATGGAAAAGGTTTAAAAATGACAGATTATGGATAAGCTAATAGAACCTGAAGCTATTTGCAGGTGGATATGTAATAAGTAAGACAAAAGACAGGACGTGAGACATGAAAAGAAGATATAAAACTGCAGCAGGACTTCTGGCAGGGTTATTGCTGTGTCAAAATGTATATGGGGGAAGTCTGAAAGAACCTGAGATACAGGCTCAGGCAGCTGTTGTGATGGACATGAACAGCGGTGAATTTCTTTATGAAAAGAATGCGGATGAAAAATTTTATCCTGCCAGTATCGTAAAACTTCTTACAGCACTGATCACAGCAGAAAACACAGAGCCAGAAGCTACCGTGGTTTTTTCCCACGATGCAGTATATGGCGTGGAGGAAGGCAGCGGCAATCCATTGCAGCTGGAATCGGGAGACAAGTTGACGGTGGAGGGATGCATGTATGCCATGCTTCTGGAATCTTCCAATCAGGCAGCCAATGCACTGGCAGAATATGTGGCAGGCAGCAATGAGAAGTTTGCGGAATACATGAATGAAAAAGCAACGGAACTGGGCTGTATGGACAGTAATTTTGTGAACCCTTCTGGATTAAATGATAAAGAGCAGCAGGTGACTGCCCATGACATGGCATTGATCGCAGGAGCTGCCCTTCAAAACCCGGAAGTACGAAAGATCGCTTCCTCAAAGACATACCGGCTTTCTTCCACACTGAATAATGTAGATGGGATCACTTTACAGATGGAGCACCAGCTTATTAATGGCGAAGAGTATTCCTATCCTTATGCCTTTGCCGGCAAAACAGGATACACAGCTCTGGCAGGGAACACCCTGGTAACAGCAGCAAAAAAAGAAGATAAAGAACTTCTGACAGTAGTTCTGAAAAGTGAGATGACCCATTACAAAGATACCATAAGCCTTCTGAATTATGGATTTCAGAAAGCACAGCAGCAGGAAAAAGAAACTGAGACAATCGTAGAACAGGAGTCGGAGATCACATCTGCTCCGGAAACACAGAGTGTTTCTTCTGGAAGGATTTTGGAGGTTTTGTTCCACATAGCGCTATTTGCACTGGTAATAGTTGTTGTGGGATATACCGGTCTTATCCTGATACAGAGATACCGCAGGAGACTGAAAAAAGCCAGGAGAAGAAAAAGACAATAATATAACGTTACTATGAACAGTTACAATATAACAGAATAAGCATTCGATTTTCTGTTCATACTACTTTACGTTAAAATACTGAAATGCTATAATAAAAGATGCGTTATATAATGATTTTCGTAACTGTGAGGTTACTGAACAGTTACTGATTTTTTATATGAAAGTAACGTATGAACTGACTAGTATGGAAGGAAAAATAATACATGAAACCAGATGCTGCAATGACAAAGCAGGAAGCGGAGGAAATGCAGAAAGAGCTGAGCAAAGTTTTTTCAGTCGTGCGTCTTCTAGGAACAGATATGCTGAAAACAGGAGATACAGATGAGCCGGCTGAATGCCAGTGCTTCACCTTCTGGAAGAGATCACATCGCTGTGAGAACTGTATTTCAAGAAGAGCTTTTCTGGATAAATCACAGAAGTCCAAGCTGGAGATCCTTGATAGCAAAATATATCAGGTGATTTCCAAATACATAGAAATTGACGGAACGCCTTACATTATGGAAATGATCAATGTACTGGATGATGATGTGCTGATAGACAGTGACGGGCGCGAAGAACTGATCAAGAAACTTACCGGATACAATAAGGAACTGTATACAGATGCACTGACAGGTGCATATAACAGAAGATATTATGAAGATAAGCTCCGAAACAAAATGCTGCCGGCAGGTGTAGCTATGATTGACCTGGATGATTTTAAGCTCTATAATGATACCTATGGTCACAATACCGGCGATATCGCACTGGTCACGGTGGCGACCGAGATCCGTAAATGCATTCGGAAGACAGACATGCTCATTCGCTACGGCTCGTGCTCCCGGGTATCAATGAAGAGAATTTTACACGCAGACTGCAGCAGATTCATAATAAGGTCCACAAAGCGGATGTGCCGGGCTACACAAGGCTGCAGCTCTCGGTGAGTATCGGAGGCGTGCTCTCTGCAGGCAGTACCGTAGAGGCGGCAGTCACACGGGCGGATAACCTTATGTATCAGGCGAAGAATCAGAAAAATATGGTCGTCACAGAGAGCAGCGGTATCGGAAAGGACGGGAAGGCATATCCTTTGAAGGATCGGGAACGGATCAAGCAGCAGGTGCTCATCGTGGATGATTCTGAGCTGAACCGGGAGATTCTGGCGACAATGCTTGAGGAGGATTTTTATATCCTTGAGGCGACGAACGGTGAAGAAGCACTGCTGGTGCTGCAGCAGAATCCGGGTATCGCGCTGGTGCTACTGGACATTGTCATGCCGGTCAAGGATGGGTTTGAGGTGCTCACACATATGGCACAGACACATATGATTGAGGATATTCCGGTTATCATGATTTCCAGTGAGGATTCGGAGGAAAATATCCGGCGGGCCTATGAGCTTGGCGTATCAGACTATATCAGCAGGCCGTTTGATTCCAAGGTCGTATTTCAGCGTGTGCTTAATACGATCAAGCTTTATGCAAAGCAGCGTCGGCTGATCTCGCTTGTCACGGATCAGATCTATGAAAAGGAAAAGAACAGCCGGCTCATGGTCGGGATCCTGAGCCAGATCGTAGAGTTCCGAAACGGTGAGAGCGGCTTGCATGTGCGCCATATCAATGTGCTCACGGAAATGCTGCTCGCCCGTCTCGTGCAGAAGACCGGAAAGTATCATCTGTCCTGGTCAGAGCAGTACCTGATCGCGCTGGCATCTGCGCTGCACGACATCGGAAAGATCGGCATTGATGAGAAAATCCTGAATAAGCCCGGGAAGCTGACAGCGGAAGAATTTGAGATCATGAAGTCACATACGCTGATCGGGGCTTCGATGCTTGAAAGTCTGGACGCCTATCAGGATGAGGTACTTGTCAGGATCGCGATACAGATCTGCCGCTGGCATCATGAACGCTATGACGGGAGTGGCTATCCGGATGGACTGAAGGGTGACGAGATACCGATTTCAGCACAGGTTGTATCCATTGCAGATGTCTATGATGCACTGGTCAGTGAGCGTGTTTATAAAAAGGCGTTCAGCCATGAAAAGGCCATTGAGATGATCCAAAGTGGTGAGTGCGGCGTGTTCAATCCGCTGCTGCTGGAGTGCCTGCTGGAGATTCAGGACAAAATTAAAGAGGTTGTCACCGTGAATGAACGCACGTGGAAGGAACGCATTGAGACCGAGACGCGGGATCATGCAAAGCAGGTGACCGGTGCTGTGGATCTTCCGGGGGGGGGGCAGAAGTCCTGAACGAGGTGTTTGGACAGACATTACAGACGGGGCTCTATTTCAATAGATTGCAGGAGGAAAAGCGATGACAGTAAAAGAGTGCTATGAGCAGATCGGATCTGACTATGCAGGTGTGCTGAAGCGCCTGGGCAGTGAGGCGCTGGTAAAGCGCTTTGCGTTGAAATTTCTGAAGGATCCAAGTTATCAGGAGCTGAAGGACGCGCTTATAAAGAAGGACGGAGAGACAGCCTTCCGGGCAGCGCATACCTTAAAGGGTGTTTGTCTGAATCTCGGATTTGACCGCCTGTACGAGTCAAGTGCGGCGCTGACCGAGCATCTGCGCGGAAGAGATTGCAGCGGATATGAGGCGCTTTTTGAAGAACTGACGGTCCGGTATGAGGCGCTGATGGCTGCTTTAAAGGAGCTGGAAGCACAGGGTTAGTGCATTGTGGCGGTTTACAAAGCGGGACGGTCATGCTAAAATGACAGAATGGCGATACAGATTACATAGAAAGAGAAGGAATGACTATGAACATCATTACCCCAAAGAATTTGTCCGGCTTTATGGAGCTGGTTCCGAAGGAGCAGGTTCTTTTTGAAAAGATCAAACAGAAGCTGGAGGAGACCTACCGTTTGTACGGTTTTTATCCGATTGATACACCGATATTGGAGCGCAGCGAAATTTTGCTTGCCAAGACCGGCGGAGATACCGAGAAGCAGATTTACCGTTTCAGCAAGGGCGATACGGATATGGCGATGCGGTTTGACCTGACCGTGCCGCTTGCAAAGTATGTGGCGAAAAATTATTCTGAGCTGACGTTTCCGTTCAAACGCTACCAGATCGGTAAGGTATACCGCGGTGAGCGTGCACAGCAGGGACGCTTCCGTGAGTTTTATCAGGCAGATATTGACATCATCGGAGACGGAGAGCTGAGCGTCATGAATGATGCGGAGGTGCCGAGCATCATGTATCACGTATTTACCGGGCTCGGACTGCAGGATTTTACCATTCGTCTGAACAACCGTAAGGTGCTGAATGGACTGTTTGAGCTGTATGGACAGAGCGAACATGCGACGGACGTGATGCGCATCATTGACAAGCTGGAGAAGATCGGTGCGGAGAATGTCAGGGCAGAGCTTGCCGAGCTGCAGGTATCTGCAGAGGCAGCGGATGAACTGCTCGCGCTGCTTGGCTTTAAAGGAAGCAATGAAGAGATTCTGGAGAAGCTGCGCGCATTTGCGGGCCGCAGTGAGAAGCTGGATCTCGGTGTGCAGGAGCTCTCGGAGGTTGTTTACTATATGGGCAAATTCGGGGTTCCGGAGACGAATTACCGGATCGATCTGACGATCGCACGCGGTCTGGACTACTATACCGGTACCGTATATGAGACGACGTTCAACCGTCATCCGGAGATCGGCAGCATCTGCAGCGGCGGGCGCTACGACAATCTGGCTGAGTTTTACACAAAGAAAAAGCTTCCGGGTGTGGGTATGTCGATCGGACTGACCCGGCTGTTCTATATTCTGAATGAGTTTGAGTATCTGAACCGCAGCCTTGCGACTTCGGCAGACGTGCTGATGATTCCGATGACGGATGATATGACGGCAGCGGTGGAGATTTCTGCAAAGCTGCGCGAGGCGGGTATCAGCACACAGATCTACTTCGAGAAAAAGAAATTCAAGCATAAGATCGGCTATGCAGACAAGCTGGCGATCCCGTATGCGATCTTCCTTGGCGAGG
>OLRT01001555.1_pt1 | contig 15758 bp, 18 predicted proteins | sample 1672021 | NCBI WGS metagenome assembly OLRT01 (sample SAMEA3136637, study PRJEB25190) | human gut metagenome | reverse complement strand
CTCCTTTTTAAAATATCTCCGGCATAGCCGGAAGGCTTACGCCTTCTGCATCAATCGTTACCAAGTATCCGAAGATACCTGATAACAATCCATACATGTTCTATTGGTCAAACTGGCCTGCCACTCATAATCTTTTCAATCGTTTTTCGTCTTTCTTTACATCTATCCATTCGTTCTTTGTATTCTTTTTTCTTTTCCTGTTCCTGAAACATACTGCAAACATAGTCCAAAATTTTGCCGTACAATTTCTGACAATCTTTCGCCCCGTCGTGATATCCGGCTTCGTATCCTTTTTCATATTCTGTTTTTTCCATATTATATTTCCTCTTTCTTTTTTAGTTTCTTACAATATGCCGGAAAATAAGCAGCAAAGAAACGCATAAAAAATGCCGGCAGCCAAAGCCGCCAGCAAAATCAGCATCGCAAATATGGTATTCCAATCGCCCGGCAGACGTCATCTGTGCCAGCATCGTAAGAAATTTCCTTCCAACGTACAAAAGATACGTTAGCACCTGAATTGTACCAGCGGCAGAGTCCTGGCGCCCCGTAGAGGCTCGGATAGCCGTAATCGTATCGTGTACATCTGGAATATACTTCCAGAGGATTTACGCTCTTAACTATGCCGATATCCAGCACGGTATTTGCCTTGGTGTAGATAACATCTCCAACCTGCAGGTTTCCGTCAATTGGAATGTCCCGGAAACCTCTTCTTTCGCTTCTTCTTTGTGGCTGTTCGGAAATCAGTTTTCTTTCTTTTTGTTCTTTTTTCTGAAACGCCTTGCAGAGAAGGTCTATCGCATTGGAATATATCTTCTGGCAAAGACTGAAGCCGTCAGAAAACCCATCTTCATATCCTTTTTCGTATTCTGTTTTTGGCATATCTTTTGTTCCTTTCTTTTTAGTTTTTTACAATATGCCTGAAAATAAGCAGCAAAAAAACGGCATGTTGCTCCGGATTAAGCCGGCATGCCGTTTTTCTTTCCATTATACATTCCAGCGCTGCCACGTGCTACTGCAGATTACACGAAGTCCCACGCTGCTTTTTTTGCTCTTTTTTGTGGCTGTTTTTGTCGTATACACGAGATTTCATCTCTCTCTGTGTAACTGACAGCCACCTGCCGCAGTCAGTTTTTCCCGGGGAGTTTCCCCGCCGAAAGCTTAACTACCTGCTTGTACGCAGGCTGGCAGTAAAAATAGAATTTGCCGGTGGGCCGCCAGGCCCGCCAAAATTGTTTCTTGTTGCTTTTTTTTGTTGTTCTTGTCCCTCTGCTCCAAGTCTACGGCTGGAGCAGATAGCATATCTTGCTCAGGTTTCCCCATTCAGAAGCAGACCATACCTGCTATCTTTCATCGGGCAAGAACAACTTGTCCCTTGTTCAGCTACACGGAATACATCGCTTCGCTTAACTTCTGCCTCTTTCGGGCTTACGCCATCGCCAGATACAGCGTCCTTAGCGTCACGGATTCTCACCTCTCGACCAACCTATGCTGAGAAACTATAAGAGGACAAAACTTTATCGCCGCGCTTTAACACCCTTCCACTTGCGGGGCATACGAATACCTCGGTCCTTACATTCGCAGTTCCCAAAAAACTTAATTCATGCATTTAGCGGACACTGGCCGCTTTTTTTTGCTTTTTTTTGTCGACATTTTGGCCATTTTTTGCACTACCATGCAGATTAGCCTGCGCATCCGGCACTCGGCGCCAGAATTGTGCCCGATGCACTTAAAAAATGTAGTTTCCGCCCGGCCGGAGCAGACCTGCATTTTCACAGGTTGACAAGGCTTCTTTGCTGCCCTGTTGCCTGCATATATAATATGCCAAATAAAATCCCAAAGAGACGTTTTTTTTAAATATTTTTTTTCGTATGATTCGGTGAATTCACACTCACCTTCACCAGACACGGGCGGGAAGTTCCCGCCCGACGATGATACCGCGAGCATAGCTCGCGTGTACCAAGCGGTCATGACCGCTGACAAACGACGACGCAGTCGGAGTGTAGAGATGTGGACGGGGTTTCTCCGTCCATCGATAGCGCTTTTTATTGTCTGATTTTTTTGCATATTAAGTATTGATTATTTAATTTATTTTTTAAATTTTTAAACAAGAAAGGAATTATTATTATGACAAATGAAAATCTTAAAATGACAGGAATGATTTTTGAAAACGGCGGACACGTAAAATTTGCGAATCTGACTCCGCACGACGTAAATCTCATCCTTCCGGATGAGACTATCTTTACAATCCCAGCCTCTGGAATTATCGCTCGTGTTGGATGTCATTCAGAACAGGTCGGAATACTTGGATGCATTCCAGTAACGAAAACGGTGTTTGACACCGTTGTAACAGACCTGCCAGAGCCACAGGAGGGAGTTATCTATCTGACTTCTACACTTGTGGCACAGGCTGTGCCGGACAGAACTGACGTTCTTGTCCCGGCAGACCTTCGCCGCGACGAGGCAGGCCGCATCATTGGTTGTGGAGCGCTGCAGCGTTTCTAGTCCTGCCAAAGTCTTTAAGAGAGATTTTGAATCTCTCTTTTTTTTGCACGCAAAAAGGAGACCATTTGGTCTCCTTCTGAACAACTCAGCGCGTTTTTATCATGCGGATGCCGGCCGTTCCAACCTGGTAATTCGCATAGATGTATCTGTTGCCATTTGACAGCACATACAATTTTCCGGACACCTTTCTTCCGCAAATTTTCGTTGTGAAAGAAGCAGCACCGGTTTTTTTGGAGAGATTAAGTTTGACTTTTTTTGCTACGCGTACCGTCTTTCCGGTAAAACCACGTCTCATGTAGATGTCAGCCTTTCCGTTCCTTACGGAAATGACAAGCCGAGTAAATCTTAACTGGTCATCAGTATCGACTTCTCTTGCTTCCCACTTGCCAGAAAAATTATTAATTCTGACATTCTTTTTGATGTTTTTGGGAAGTGATACTTTGCTGACATAGTGGTAAACGATAGTCTCAGATGTCCTTACGGATTCAAGTGTTTTATTTCCGTAATAGAATCTTACCTTTTCCTTTCCGCTTGAAAGTGTTAGCAGATTATCGAGTGTCCATTTTCCGGATTTCTTATTTCGTCCAGTCGTCATCATAAATGTCTTGTTTGCTTTGACTTCCAGATTAGAAATACCAGATTCTGTCTTTGCCTGCCAGTATCCAATGACCATGTCTTCCCTTGTTGCTCCGCTGCATACCCCGTACTTGCTGAATACGAAGTTGTTTCTGCAGGCAGCCGCCGGAAGTGCTGATACTATCAGTGTCATCACCAGTGTCAATAACATTACCAATCCTCTTTTTGCGCTTTTTTTCATTTTTTGTTCCCCTTTCTTTGTGTGTCCTTCTTTGAGAAGGAATCTTTTTTTACACTTTCAATATGAGTTTTGAGGGAAAAAATAAAAAGCAGCCGCGAAGCGGCTGCCCGTAAAATCCTAAACCTATCGAATCCGATAGGTTTTTATCCATCGGCTCGGTCTCTGCCCATTTCCATTTCAACTTTGTCAAGCACCCGGTCCGCAGCAGAATCGTGCTCACGGATATAATCAAACTGTTTCTCAAAAGCCTGATGCTCAAAACAGAACTTTTCATCAATCTTTGTCAGTGTATGAATATTGCTTTTTACGTCCGTCTCTTTCAGGACATTTACATACGCCTGAGCAATAACATCAGGTCCTTTGTCTTTTGTCATATCATAAACCTCATCAATATCCGGAACTCCGTTGAATACGTATCCTTTCATCATTTCCTGGACTTCTTCAACAGAATTTGCGAAACCATCGTCTTCCAGAGATATTCCTGTTAATTCAGCAGAATCACGGATATTATTTTTTGCCATGATTGATGCATCGTCATAACTGATATTTGTTCCAGGCACTTTGTACGTCTGCCCGAGGACCTGCTCTGTCATATCATGTACCATCGCCTGTGCTTTCCCATCATGTAGTCTTTCATTCCGTTGTGCCTCCTCTTTCATTCTTTGGCGCTGTTGTTCCGCCTCTCTCTGCCTTGCAGCCCGTTCACGCTCCAGTCGTGATTCATCCGTCTTATTCCTTTCAGGCTCTTTTTCCTGATTCTCAGTCTGTCTTTTTCTGATAAACCTTGGCCGCTCTTGGCGTTCTCCTCCCTTTTGTTGCTGTGCTGTGTCAACATCACGCATGGCATCATCTGTCTTTACAAATTGCTTTTGCGCTTTATTTTCACTTCTGGACATATTTTCGTCTTCTTTTTTGGATGCTTTTAATGCTTTATGTATGTCAAAGAATGCATGACCTGTTTTTTCTGCTGTTTTTGCCATATCAGCAGCTACAGACAGGCCTTTCGCTGTGATATCGCCATCCATATACTTCTCAGCACCCTCAAGTTTCCGTTCTGTATTTTTTATTATTTTATTTGCGTTTCTCTTTTTTTCGTTACTCATAAGCTTGGCCTCCTTATTTTTCTTATCTGTTTCAGCATGCAGGATTTCCCAAAAAACAAAAAAAACCAGGCGCTTTGCCTGGTTCCTGCAATTCTTTCAGCATGTGAGTATGGATTTGATTTCTTCTGCACAACAATTGAATGCGTGCACGACATCCGGGTCATACATCTTTCCTGCGTTCTTATCTATTTCTTTAGCGCATACAGCCCATGGCAGTGCTTTCCGGTAGCAGCGGTCTGAAGCCATAGCGTCCAACGAATCCGCGACCGCAATAATCCTTGCAGATAGCGGGATATCGGTTCCGGAAATCCCATTCGGATATCCATTGCCGTCATATCTTTCGTGATGCGACAGAACGACATTTGCCACCGCAGAATCCTGCTGGCTTACGATGGAATATCCGTACATGGTGTGTTTCTTGATTTCGGAAAACTCTTCTTCGGTAAGTTTCCCAGGCTTGTTCAGGATATTTGTGTTTACGCGGATTTTTCCGATATCATGAAGTCTTGATGCTTCATCCAGCAACTCCATATCATCATCATAAAGCCGCATCTTCTTTCCAATAGTGTGTGCTATAGCGGCGACACGCGAAGAATGTTTAGCGGTGTCTTCATCCTTATGGCAAAGAATTGTGTACATGTAGTCCAATACTGCTTTGTTTTGCATATTGTATTCCTCCAGTCTTAATGTTATACCTTTGTAATATGCAAAACAAGCAGAAAAAAAGAAAAACTACTGTTTGTCAATATCGAATATGTATTGTTTGACATACCCTTGTTCGTGGTCCAGTTTATATGTCATCTTCTGTTCGTTGGATGGATACTTCATTCCAAGATTTTTAATCGCGATTTCTTTTACTTTATTAATATCTACACTTGAATTCAGCTGCGCTTCATAAGCTGTGTTATCCTGTCTCATTTCTGCCAACTGTGACTCTGCATTCGCGACCTCTTTTATTCTATATGTCAAACCAGACTTCGCCTGGAGATAACTGATACAGCAGAAAATAAGCACTACTGACATTAGAGAAAGGAATATAACGAATCCCGGGCTCATGCTTTTTGCCGCTGCCCTGTTCTTCAAAACCGCTTTGCTTGTCTGTTTCTTTGGCCTTTGCATCACATCCGGCTTTGCCGTTTTTCTTTTGTAAGTGTTTTTACTGTCCGGAAGCATTTCCAGTTTTCTTGCCGCATTTCCGTAAATATACGGCTGATGACCTGACTGCGGTCTTCCCGCTCCCTGACGATATGGACTTGCGGAATGCCTGATTCTGTATGTTGTATTTTGTGTCATTGCTTTTGCCGTTCCTTTTTGTTTTTATACAATATGCGGAATTTTTTGGCAAAAATTTTTAAGTATTATTTAATTTTGTGTTACAAAAAACGGCAGCATCACTGCTGCCGTTAAGAAAATTGGAAGTATTTCGGCTTGTATATTTTAGATTTCTTTTTCTTCCTCGTTGACTGGAATGACTTCGTATTGGCAAAAAGTTCCGTCATAAGTGTAATGAAGCCGGATAATTCCATTTGCTGCATCGAAATAGACCATACAGGTCCTTTCTTGTGCGGCTTCTTCGTTCTGTGTATATGCTTCTTTACAGGCCAGAGTACATGCCTCTTTGAATGCTTCCTGTTTTGTAGAAAATCCATCATATACTGCATCATCTTTTCCGCCACGGGAAAAAGCAACCTCAATCCGGTAATTGCCTTTATATTTTGGCTTTGACGAATCTCTAACGTATTCGCATGCAACTGCAAGTGCAACATTTCCATTCTCGTCCAGGTCATTCTTAGTCCATCGGTTTTCATCATCGCATACGCAGCGAAGATTCCAATCATCAATGGTAAGAAGTCCCGTGTCGGTTTTCATCCATAGGATGATAGCCTTTTTGTATGCGGCTTCAGGCGAATCTGCTTCCACGATGAATGAGATATGGCCATCTTTCAGCATATAAGTAATGTTGCCATCACCATCTTCGCATTCTATTTTTTTGCTGTAAGATACACTTCCAGCGCTGTGATACCACAACTGCGTATGACCGTAGACGTTAAAAACAACTTCGTATTCTTTCATTCTTCAACAACTCCTTCCTCTAATGCTTCAGCATACGCCTCATCCAGCAGTATCTGCACCTGGCATTTCTCGCATTCGTCGTTTTCGCACCAATTGCAGAGAATATTTCCCGCCTTTGTTAATTCCTGGTATTTCTCCTTTGTCATTTTCATTTCTTTTCTCCCTTTCTTTGTAGATATTTTTTTTGCGTCAAGAATAATATGCGTGATTTTCTACGATGCAAAATTCAGCATATTAAGTATGTAAAAAAAATCTTTAAAAAAAGAAAGGAACTGTAAAATGGAAGTTAAAGAAATCAAGAATAAAGTTGAAAAAACGTTTTGTGCAGATAATGGAAAGCGTTTCTCAGTTGGAACAGATATCTCTTTCGTCCTGGCGGATACTGGAGACAAATGCATCGGGACTATTCGAAAAATTAAGAAAAAGCATATAGTTATTGACAACATCGAAATTAATGGAAAACCGTTACCGATGAGAGATTTATATGCAAAAGTCCCATATCTGGAAATTCAGCCAAACAGTTGTGCGTATGTGTATTGCGATTGATTTTTTATTTATTAAGAGAGGAGAAAAAACATGTTCAGAATCAGAAAAGTAAACAAAAAAAATATTGCAGAGGAAATCAAGTCAGGTGACATTGTCCAGCATTTTAAGCGTACTGACGATATGCAGGCAAACGAATATCTTTACCGAATCATCGCCGAAGCCAAGCATACAGAGACAAACGAATATATGGTCGTTTATCAAGCGATGTATGGCGATTTTCAGACCTACGCCCGCCCAATGGCTATGTTTCTCAGCCCAGTCGATAAAGAGAAATACCCGGACGCAAAACAGGAATTCCGCTTCGAGAAATGCCAGTTTTCTAACGACGGAAAATGGCTTCCTGAATTTTAGACAAATTTAAGGAGAAGACCTTTGGTCTTCTCCTTTTTTTTTCTTGTCTTCCTGCTTTTGTTTTTTTTATTTTTCGGCTAACGCATTACTCCGCAGCTACAGCCTCTGTGTCGTCGCCTTTGCTGCTGCCATTTCCGGCATCGCTTTCTGTCATTTCGTCTTCGATATCACCATCTTCAGTATCTGTTTTTGCAAATTCTTTTTCCAGTTTTTTTGCATCGTCTTCAGAAATCTTACCGTCATTCAGGAGTTCTTTTACCTTATTCAGAAAGGCTTCTGACGCCTGTTCTGTTTTTTCAGTCTTCGCATCTTCACCTGCGCTTTCGCTTGCATCTTCATTCCCACTGGCTGCGCTATCCTTCTCAGTAGCCAGCGCATCATAATATGCATCTAAAAGCGTTTTTGCTACGTTTGAAATCTTTTCGTCCGTATTTGGATTTTCGACATTTGCGTCCTTGTCGTCATTGCTTTCTTCATTAAAGGCAAAATGCTCCTTTAAATATTTTTCAATCTTTGAAAATCCTTTTGAGGCTTCTTCCCCAGCGTTTTTTGTGATTTCAGATAAATCATACCCAAAGATAGACACGGATTTGTCTTTTTTGTCTTTCTCGGTATTAACTGTTTCGTCAGTTGTATCCGCATTATCGGCATCTTCCTGTGTAGGTTCTACGCTGTCTTCTTTGCTGATATCTTCAGAGCCTTCTGTCTGCTCTTCGTATGTATCTTCTGTCACCGGGGTCATCTCGTCGTCACCCTGTTCGTCGTTGACATCTGTGGAAGAAAGTGAATCATCGGATGAACTGTCGTCCGTGCCAGTGCCGCTTGAGTCTTCGTCCATGTCATCTTCAATCACTGCAGCGTTATCAATGTCGCTCATATCGTCCTCTGTTGTGTTGACAATCATTTCAGGGTCATCTGTTGAGGAAGAGATGACATTATCTCCAAGTACACTGTCGTCCACCTGGTCAGTAATGCTGTCGCTGTCTTTCGTTTCTTTCTTTTCTTCCTGCTTGTCTGATTTATCCGTATCTTCTTTTTTGTCGTTCTTTATTGCTTCCAGCTCCTGTTTGATATTGTCGCCAATCTCCTCCAGGTTCTTTACATAAGAATCATCGTAATCCTGGTTAGCAACATCTTCAACCAGGTCCACGATATTGTCAATCTGCTGTTCTGTGATATTGACGTTGTTATTGTTGATGATGTTCGTTACGGTATTCTGGATGTCGGTTTTGTTTGTAACATTGTTTTGCACAACTTCGGTTTTCGCCTGGTTTACGATGTTCTCGGCCTGTGCGGTGCCAATGTCTTTTGCAATATCTTTCGTGATAACGACTTCCTGCGTGGCGATATCTTTTTTATCTTTATTGATGACCGTTCCGGTTGCCTTTTCATAAGCCATCATAACGCCCGTGAGTGCTCCGGTCCCGGATACCTGGAATGGACATGCGGAAACAACTTCGCAGTTCTTGATTCCAAGGTCTGCCAGTGTAGAAGCAATCATGTTTGCAGTGACATACTGCAGATTTGCGGTCCTTACCTTGATTCCACCGGATTCGGTTGGTTTAATGTAAGCACAGCTTACCGTCCTTGTTCCAATCTGTTCAAGCGGGATGTACCCGGAAAGGTGTGAAACCTCATCTTTGTTTGTGACAGTGATTTCCTGCACACTCTTATCGCCGGAAATCCCGAAATATTTCATCATTGTCTTTTTCTGCTCTGCCGTCAGGTCATTTCCGATGGAAACGACTTTTGACGCATCGGCGAAAACCGGCTGCAAGGCCATTGTCGGTAATGCGGCAGCGGTCATCACGGCCGAGCAAACGATTGCTAAAATTCTATTTTTCATTATTTTTTTATGCAGATTTTTTTCTGCTTTCCTCCTGTTTTTGTTGTGCTTACAATATGCAGAATTTTTACCAGAATGGGAATTTTTTGCGAAAGAAAATTTTTTCAGTGCAGGATGCCAGAAATTCTGCATATTACGGAAAGAAAAACTTCAATTTTTCCGCCCCATGGATTTTACGGATTAACGATGAAATGACCGGAAAGACATTCTGCCTTCCAAGAATCATGAATCCGGATTGTCACGACTACAATATTGAAAATTTAGCCGTCGCATTCTCGTGACTTCAGTCGTGATGCAGCGAGCTTACGCTCGCTTGCACCAGACGCGGACGGGGTTTCTATTCCCTCGTATGCGTTCAATTACCTTCAGACCGACGGGCAAGCAAGCTTAACCGCGGTTTCCCGTCCGTCGATGAGTTAGGCGGCTCGTTTTTTTTGAGTACATAAAAATATCGTTTACGACGTTTTATTTCTCTACGTTTCGGCGTAGAGATTTTTTATTTCCATCAAATTTTTTCGCAAAAAAATCGTCCCGTTTCTAATTTTTTCGGCATATTAAATGTATAAGAAATTTACAGAAAGGAGGTACGATATGGCAAACTCAAACAGAAAGAAAGCCCGTAAATTACAGACTGCCAAGAAGACGAAAGCCGCCGAGAAAGAGAAGACCGTTAAGAAGGTAAAGCCTGCCGAAGAAAAACCGATAAAGTACACTGTCACAGCAGAACAACAGGCTGACGGTACTTTTGAGTTTCACGGAGGCAAAGGCGGATTCAATATCATTAAGCAGAAGAATAAAGCATTAGAGCCTTACGGAAAATGCATACATAATTATGGCGTCCTTTTAGAGCTGATTCCAGGAGATAAACAGACTGCGATTAACCAGCAGATTGGGAATGCCCGTGTAGTACATAATGACTACCTTTCTAAACGTGAGGAATACTATAAGGAGACTAAAAAGGCTTTAACGGTCTCACAGTATAAAAAAGAATACCTTCCGGCATTAAAGGAGGGGAAGGAATATCTTAAGGACACAGATAAGTTTGTCTATGAAAATGCCTGCCGGAATGTAGATGACGCATACAACAGATTTTTTAAGGGATTGTCTGGATTCCCAAAATATGCTTCCAGAACAAAACCAAACGGAAGCAGTTTTACAACAAATTTCACAAACAATAACATCGAGCTGAAAATGATTGGCGGAATCCCACATGTTAAGCTTCCAAAAATTGGAAATATCAGGTTTATCCTTCCGAAAGGAAAGACATTGACGGATATCCAGCCGCACGGCGTATCAATCAAAGCTGCAACGGTAAGTAAGGAATCAGACGGTTCATACCGTATTTCACTCAGGATGGAAAGTGTGATTGATAAGCCTGTATTTCCAACATTTATCAACTCCAGCGAGATAGTCTCTGTTGACCTTGGTCTGAAAGACTTTGGCGTTTTTGGTAATCTTAAAGAAACCAACACAGTACCAAACCCAAGATGGATTCAGGTACACGCCAGACGGCTCCGCAGATTTCAGAAGAGTCTTTCCAGAAAGCAGTACGACAAGAAAACACATACTGGTTCCAGGAACTGGGAGAAGGCGCGTCTGAAGGTTGCAAAGGAGCAGCGTAAGACTGCGGACCAGAGAAGGGATTTCCACCACAAGCTTTCAAGAGCAATTACAGATAATTGCGTTGCATTCGTATGTGAAGACCTTGCGGTCAAGAACATGATGAAGAACCGCCATCTGTCAAAGTCAATCGCGTCTGTCGGCTGGTATCAATTTTTAAAAATGGTGCAGTATAAGATGGAGTGTGCTGGTAAGTATTTCAGAAAAATCAGCAGATGGTATCCATCATCACAGACCTGCGGATGCTGCGGGTATAAAAATACAGATGTTAAGGATTTGAGTGTGAGAAAATGGAAATGCCCGAAGTGTGGAACCTGGCACGACCGTGATGTCAACGCACAGCAGAATATATATAAGATTGGGGCGAAGATGCTCCAGGACGAAGGGATACAGGTTATCGGTCTCCCTGCAACAAACAAATCAGTAAACTGATTCTTCAGAAATAACTGTTAACCAAGTAACGGGCAAAACCGGTCACATATAAACAAGCACTCCGGAAACGGGAATAACTAGATAACGAAGCAGCGGTACCTCGGGGAAGCGTGGAAGCCGTGGTGAGAGTCCACTTAAAAAGCCTGCACCGCAGTAGGACTGTCAGCGTAAGGATGCTGACAGAGAGTCTGAGTAAGACACGGCCGGAAGGCAATGCATCGGACAGATGAAGCAGGAAAGAAGATAGAAGGGAAGGCGTAACCGGGTCGCAAGACTGAAAAAGCCTGACGGACTATCGGAAGCCCGTGACTTCAGTCATGGGTTCTTCACATGCTGTCATTCTTATGGGATTCCGGCAATTTTTGTGATAAGCATCCGGCCTTCTTTGCATTGGACGGCCACCTGGACGCTGACAAATTTGCAAGATACGATGTCCTGATTTCTTCTTGTAAGGCCAATCCCAGCGACGAAGTGTATAAAATCCTGAAGAGCTCAGTCCGAGAAATCGCTTTGGATTACAAAACAGCCCTCGCTGAAAATACGGTATCAGGAGAAAGATGTATTGCCAGACTGACAGATTTAAGAAGTCTCGGCTTCCTGTCATTTATGTAAAAAACAACCCTCCATGCAGCATTCCACTGCATGGAGGGCTATTTCTTGCAAAAATACATTCCTGCTTCCGCATATGCTTTTGCCTGTTTTAACTGATTTTTCCGTATTCTTTTGTTCGCTTCTTCTGCCAGCCGGTCATATTCCGGAGATGTTATTTTCTCTACTCTTTTCACGTTCTGGAGTCCTTTGTAAGAAGCCTGCCTCAGGTTTAATTTTTCTCCCATTTTTCCACTTTCTTTTGTTTTTTACGCCGCCGGAGCCTGTTCTCGCAAAGTCTGCGGAACAGGTAACGATATATTCTTTCCGTATCGTACGGGTTGCTGTTTTTTTTCTCAGCAGCCAAGCCGCAGGTCTGTTCTCCTGCCCCGCTCGCAGGCCGGCAGTGTGTATCTACAATATGCAGAATTTTTTAGAATTTGTTTTTTTTGCGAAAACAAAAGCACCACATCTAGTGATGTAGTGCCTGATGTTACTTCAGTTTTTCGTCTAAAAATTTCAGCATATTCCGCAATGCTTTCCCGCGATGGCTGACTTTGCATTTTTCTTCCATGGACATTTCGGAAATCGTTTTTCGATATACAGGAAGATATACAATGGAGTCATATGCAAAGCCGCTTTTACCATCAGAAATCCTGTCTGCAATCTTGCCGTACAACTTTCCAAACGTAGTTTTTGTGCTTCCATCAGGAAACGCGGCTGCAATACAGCACACATACTTGATATCTCTTTCGTCGTATGGGACATCCTCCAGTTTATCCAAAATGTAAGCATTTTTAACTTCTTGCGGCGTCTGCTCTCCAAGGAATCTGGCTGAAAAAATGCCAGGCATTCCATGCAGGGCTTCTATCTCTACCCCTGAATCATCCGCCAATGCAATCATACCAGTTTTTTCGCATACATACCTTGCTTTCAGTAGAGCATTCTCTTCGTATGTTTTTCCATCTTCCACAATATCTTCGCCGATTCCTGCTTCAGCCATGGAGATGAAGTTAATATTTTCCAAACTCGGAAAATTTTTAACGATTTTTTTAATCTCCTTTATTTTGTTTTCGTTATGTGTTGCGAAAACGATTGTCTGCGGGTCTTTTTTGTATACGGCTGTTTCACTGTTTTGCTTTTCTTGGATATTAGCCATTACTATCCTTCCTCTCTTTTTTTTATTTTGCAGATTTAATATGCCAAATTTCCTATTTACAAAAATATCCTTCCGCTTCCGCATATGCCCACGCCTGCTCCAGTCTGTGCTTGCGTATGCGTTTCGTCGCTCCTTCAGCCAGATTATCGTATTCCGGCGCAGTCATTCTTTCGCACCTTGTTGCATTTGGAATTTCTTTGTATGCTGATTCGTTCAGTGTTAGTCTTTCCATCTTTTTCACCTCATTTTTTTAACGCTTTTTCATATGCAATATGCCGGATTTTTACAAAACAAAACCGGCAGCCATTACAGCCACCGGTCCTGCCAAACAAAGAAAGGTACAAATTTAAGTCAGGATGCCAGGCACCCAAGAAGGCGACGGCAGGAATCGAACCTGCCATTTGGGTAGAACCTGTTCGAAAAATAACCCAAATTCGCCAGAATCGCCGGCACATATCGTGTAAAAACTTAATACAAGATATACATATGAAAAAATTATTATGCGGTCCGGAAGGTCTGTGGAGTTCCTTCCTGACAAGTACAGTATGCCATACTCTTTCTTTTTCTGCAAATTTTGCGAGTCTTTTTTCGTTTTTGTAGTCCAAGTCCTGGAAACGTCAGCTTGAAACCTTCGTGTAGGTATCGGCAACATTGGATGGGAATGTTCCGGAGGTAAATGTTTCGCCGGCGGTGTTCTGCCAGGTGCCGGAAAGGTTATAGTTTGTCCCGACAAATTTGAAGGTGGGGCCGGTGGTAAGGTTGGTTAGGGAGGAACAGTTATAGAATATGTAGCCCATATACGTCACCTTTGACGTATCCAACGATGACAAATCCAGGCTGGTCAGGGCAGAACATCCGTAGAACATGTTACCCATACTCGTCACATTTCGTGTATCCAGCGTCGTCAAATCCAGGATGGTCAGGCTGCTGCAATTGAAGAACATTTGGTCCATCTTCGTCACCTTTGACGTATCCAGCGATGCTAAATTTAGGCTTGTCAGGCTGGAACAGCCGGAGAACATACCTGCCGCATTTGTCACTTTTTTAGTATTAAACGATGACAAATCCAGGCTGGTCAGGGCAGAACATCTGGAGAACATGTCGTTCATTTCTAGTACATTCGATGTATCAAAACTTGATAAATCAATATTATTAAGTTCGCTACAGCCATCAAACATCCCATACATACGTTCTACGTGTGAAGTATCAAAAAATGATAAGTTTAAATTTACGAGTTCCTTACAATTATAAAACATTTCATTCATGCTTACGGCATTTATGGTATTCCATGTTCCTAAATCTAACGTTTCAAGTGAGCAACAGTTGTAAAACATATATCCAAAACGTTTACATTTTTCAACATTGAATGGTATAATTAATTTTTTCAAACTCTTACAGTTTTGAAACATTCCGTTTCCAGTTCGGGTTGGAGACTCTGAATAAGTTCCAGCCTCTCCCATTGTTACGACATTACTTGTGTCAAAATTAGATAAGTCTAATTCTGTAAGATTGTAACATCCGTCGAACATACCGCTCATATCTGTCACTTTCTGCGTATCTAGCGATGTCAAATCCAGGTTTGCCAGGCCAGAGCAGCCGGAGAACATGTAATCCATATACGTTACCTTCTGCGTATCCAGGGACGTTAAATCCAGGCTTGTCAGACCAGAGCAATAGGAAAACATTCTAACCATACTCGTCACCTTCTGTGTATTTAGCGACGATAAATCTAGGCTTGTTAGGCCAGAGCAATGGAAGAACATACTATTCATACTCGTCACGTTTTGCGTATCCAGCATTTTTAAATCGATTTTTTGAAGTTGACTTCTGCCGTAAAACATATTTCCGCTGGCCTTCGCCGCTTGTACCTTTACACCCTGAATCTGCGTAGACACTTTCATAACCGTTCCGGCGTCATCATCCAGCCATGCGACAACACCACTATCCTCGTCCGCATCAACATCAATAACTTCTTTCGTTTTTGGTTTTGCTTCATCGGTAAAGATGATTTCGGTCACGGTATCCGGAATTACAGCGTTAAATTCGTTGTAGTTTTTTACTCTTGAATTATATCCTTTTATTTCGAACGTCATCTCTTTCGCCCACAAATCCAAATCCCCGGTCAATTCAACCTGCGGCACACCGTCATCAGAAAGCTCTATTTTCTGCGTACACGCTTTATTCGCATACCACGCCACTCCGGTCCCGACCGCTTCCTTATAACTCCCTTCTACAATCTGCCCGGAAGAGTTGTAAACCACCATATTCTCATCGGTCCCATCTGCGAACTTCAACCCGTTCCCGTGGAACGTGACGGTATATCCCTTCGCGTTCTTACTCGGTTTTTCGGTGCTTAAATACATATCCGGGATTTCACGCTCCGCATTGGTCAGCCCGTCATCCCATTTCTTGGTGATAGTTACGGTTCCGGTCGTCTTATTATCCTTAAAATCATAGATTCCACTTCCGTCGTCGCTGTTCCCGCTAGTCTCCACATCACTCTCAGCGCTGTCTGTCTTGCCTAGTTTATCCTCAGTACTGGCACCCCCCCCCCGAAATATTCTGACTATTCTGATTATTCACGTCTGCAGCATAAGCGTTAATCACCAGCCCATGCCCGCTTCCAGGCATCATTGCCACGCCGGCCATCACCGCTGCCGCCAGCACCATCCCGGCGGCCATCTTCTCAAACATACATCTGTTTCTCATTTTATTCCTCCT
>OLRT01001543.1_pt1 | contig 15794 bp, 9 predicted proteins | sample 1672021 | NCBI WGS metagenome assembly OLRT01 (sample SAMEA3136637, study PRJEB25190) | human gut metagenome | reverse complement strand
CGGGATTGGTCAATCTCGGCCGACTATATTTGGCTAAATTATTCCGGCGCTAACAGTGTTAATTGGTATGGCCACGGAGGCTCTATTTCCTCTCGCGCGCACGTCTCTGGCATTGGTTGGCAAAGCTGGTCTTCAGGTACTGTTGGCACGACCGGGCAGTCTCGGTCAGTTGAGTCCGTTCAGTTTAAGCTCAATGACGAGATATCTGCAACTTACGACATTTGGTACCGTGTGTATGCTTCCAAATTGGGCGGATGGTTGGGCTGGACGTCCAACGGGTCTCCTGTGGGCTCGGTGGGGAAGGGTGCCGCCATTCAGGGTATTCAGGTTATGTTGGTCGAAAAGGGCTGCTCTGCTCCTGGAGATACAGCGAATCATTTTATTGGAGCTACGGATGTTCTGAGTGGCAGTTCGTATGGCCTTAATGGCAATAGCTTGGGCACTGTGCAGGGTAAAACGATTTTAATGGGTTCCGAGAGCGGCTCTGAGCCTTTAACATCGCTTTCTATTTCGTTTGATAATCAAGAGACTTCAGGTTCAATCGGTTATTCAGGCTGCTATGAATTTAGTGGATGGAGCGGAGTTGTTTCTGACGGTGCCGCGCTCAATTCTAAAAATGATGGCCGTACTTTGAAGGCCGTGAGATTGACTCTTACTGGTTATTTGTCTAATGCCTATGACGTTTGGTACCGGTGTTTTGACTCCAAAAAAGGATGGCTTGGCTGGGCGTGTAATGGCGCGGATGCGGGGGCAACGATACCGGGTTCATTCCTTAAGGCTGTCGAAGTAAGGATTATCAGTAAAGGCAGTGGCGCTCCCGGAGTAACGGACGGAGCATTTGTTTCCGATACTTCCGCCGATTGCGCTCATGTTGTTTATCAGGCCCATTCCGCTAGCCGTGGGTGGTTTCCATCTGTTTTAGATGGGCAGGATGCCGGCACAACGGGAAAATCGCTTTCGCTTCAAGCTCTGAATGTGGTGCTGGCCGGTGTGGATGATGATTCTCTGGTTGAGGCACGAGCTCATGTTGCCAATATTGGTTGGCAGGAATGGCGGTCTGCCGGTTATGTTGGGACCGTTGGACAAGGATTGGCCATTCAGGCTCTTGAGCTGCGCATTAATGGTCCCCTCGCGAATCAGTATGACATCTACTATCGAGTTCATTCGGCTGGTTATGGTTGGTTGGGTTGGGCCAAAAACGGCGATTCCGCTGGAACTACCGGGTTAAATATCCAGATAGAAGCTGTCCAAATTAAGCTTGTCGCGAAGGGCGGGAATCCTGGCTCATCGTCTGCGCCCGCATTTATCTCTGCTCCGGCTCTAACGCTCCAGGCGCATGTCGCCACGCTTGGTTGGATGAATCCCGTTGGCAACGGTGGTGTTGCGGGCACAACCGGCAGATCGCTTGCTATTGAGGCGCTGAAGTTGAATGTCTCCAGTAGCGTATCAGGCGGTATTGAGTACTCCGCCCATGTACAGGATGTGGGCTGGCAAGGTTGGACTTCCAATGGGAATGTCGCTGGCACAGTAGGCTGCGCAAAGCGTATCGAGGCTCTTAAGATTAAGTTGACCGGTGATTTATCGAACTACTTTGATGTTTGGTATCGAGCATATTGCCAAGACTTTGGGTGGCTCGACTGGACCTCAAATGGGCAGCCTGCGGGTACGTCTAGGATAGGCTGCAGAGTCGAGTCTGTTCAAGTGAAGATTGTTCCCAAGGGCGCTGGTGCTCCCGGTTCTACTGCGCGTCCGTTTACTGACCAGCCCTTGTTGCCGGCAGATATGATGACTATGCTTAATCGAGCTAATAGATATTCGAGCAGCACAAGCTGGCTCATTATGGTTGACAGGCAAGCATGCCGCCTTGGAGTTTTTCGTGGACAGCGCGGGTCGTGGAGTTACGCTCAATACTGGACTTGCTCTACCGGCGCCCCTAGTACTCCAACGCCTACGGGTGAGTATACCGTCACCGGCAAGGGCTACTCGTTTGGACATGGGTATACCTGCTACTACTACACGCAGTTTTACGGTGACTATCTGTTCCATTCAATACCGTACTACCAGGGAACTTTTAATCCCATGGACAGCCGAATGGGAATGCATGTTTCACAAGGCTGCGTGCGTTTGCCCATTGATCGCGCTAAATGGATTTGGGATAACGTGCCCCTTGCTACCAAGGTGGTAATCTACTAACTATTCCCGTAAGCGGTGAGAGCTTGTTAGAGGGCCCTTTCCTGTTGCCGTAGTCTTGGCAACAGGAAAGGGCCCTTGCCGTTGGATTAGGCTCCTTTTTCTTCGTTCACCTAATTGGTGACATTAATGAAGCTAACTCCCGATAGTATGGTTATTGACGACCGTCTATCTAGGAGGCGATTCTTTTGAAAAGGCAATTTAGAGCATTTATTGTTCTGATTTCCTGCTTCATGACGATGCTGCTTTTGAGCCCTTTGGCTTGTTGGGCAGATCAAAATGTTGGTTCCAACGAATATGAATCCGTTCCAGAGACCCAATCCGACCCCTCGGATCAAACTGCTGCTGTAGCCGATGAAACGGCGCCTTCGATTGATGCTACCGTGGAGCCCAAAGAGGCGGCCCCGGACGTCAGCTATAAATCTCACATTTCAGGCATTGGTTGGGAGCCGACGTTTACATCGAATGGCTCGACCTCTGGCACAACAGGCCAGTCCCGTAGGCTTGAAGCACTCAGGGTTTCCCTCCCTAATTCAGAAGACCTTGGTATCGAATACCGCTCTCATGTTCAAAATGAAGGCTGGCAGGATTGGGTTTCTAATGGAGCCGTCTCCGGCACAACGGGAAAGGGCCTTCAGATTGAAGCCGTCGAGCTCAAGCTGACGGGCAACAGGGCGGCTTCTTATGACCTGTATTATCGCGTTCATGCTTCTAATTTCGGCTGGCTTGGATGGACTTCAAATGGGTCGACTGCGGGAACCACCGGTTGGTCTTATGCCGTTGAAGCAATACAGATCGTCATTGTAAAAAAGGGTGACGCGGCGCCCGGCGATACTGCTGGTGCCTATGTCCCATATGTCTTTAATTGCTCTCTTTCTCAGGTTGGGGAGACGACTAAAGTAACCCTGAATATTCCGCAGATCGAGGATATAAAACGACTCGGGATCGCTGATTCGATAAAGGTGGCAGGCTCCATGTCGTATGGAGGGAGGGTCACCCGTTCCGTCTCAAGCACGATTGCACTCGGAGATCTGGGCTCTAGCTCCAGTGAAATTGAATTTAGCGATTATGGTCCGTTTGACGTTACGTTGCAGTATTTGAAGAACGGAAACATCGTTCAAGAGGACCATCAGTCAATTGGCATTTCTGCGAGTGAGTACAACCTTGCCCCTTTGAGTGCTTCTTTCCCCGTTGTTCTCTATTCGCTATCTTTCTGGGATATCAGTACCTCTTCTGCTGGAACGACCGTTCCGTCAATTGTAATGCTCGATCGTCCAAGTGCCTATAACTGGAACTCGCTTCCATCCGGGATGTACGGTCTTCCGTATCTGACGCATGAGGAGAATGCTTCTAGTTCGAGCTATCAGGCGTTCGCGGATTATGTCGCTGCTCTCTACAAGATCAATCCCAAGGCAAAGTTCAATCTGTATATCGATGACATCACCTGTTCGTTGATCCATAGGATGATTTACGCCAACAAGATTCCCGCAGGCCAATACTCCATTCGGCTGTTGTCCGATGGATCCGCCACGTATGTCTTTACCAACGAAGCCTTTGACGTTAAGGATCCAGATTCTAAGCAAGCGGAGCTGATTACTTTATGGAACGCCGCCAAGAATAAGGAATACGAAACCGGTGAGGTCTCAAAGTCGTATAGCGATTATCACGATCACTGGGATTCTATGTATGCCGTGCTGAGTATTGAGCCTGGCACTCAGTGGTGGATGACTCGAACGAATCTGTTTACGAGTGGTGACGATAATGCCTTTGCGAATAAGATCGCGTCCGATCCCGGCGTTAAGAAGGTGAATGTTTCGGGCATGCTTACGAGCCTGCAGAATAGGGGAGAGGATACAGTCCAAGCGTTTAAGGCGCTGTACAACTTTAACGATGGCTATTTTGATGCGGCGACTCAGCAGGGCAAAAAGGTAATGATGCTGCTTGGAACGTACGTTTCTTACGAGCAGAATTTTGACGACTATGCCAACTTGACCGAAGTTATCTATGGCGATGACTATTTGTATTATTACAAGGGGCATCCAAACACACCGACGGGTATGTATCCCCAAAAGCAGGAACAGCTTGACCGTCTTGGCATTACCGATGTCGATTCTTCCGTCGCTGCAGAGCTGATCCTCTTCTTTAATCCGGAGATCGGTCTGTCTGGTTATGGGTCTAGTACGTATAACTCGGCCAGTGCCGATGCTGCTGGTGGACTTTGGAATTCCACAAAGGCCGAGGTCTCGAAGCCGGGTGCCGTCATCGATTATTCCATTATGGATTGGTTTGCTTCTCCGATTACCGAAGACACGGATTCTGCTATCAGATCCCTTTGCAAACAGGGAGACTCTTGCTATCTCGTAGAGTTTTCGGATTCCATACTTGCTTCGGCAAATTACGACTTTGCTATCTATTCGCACAATAGCGGTGCTCTGACTTATTTCAAGAAGGGCGAGTCGGGCTATGATGTTGTTAAGGTGTCACGAGGCCCTCTTGACGTCTTGGCAACTTCGCATGTTTCAAATGACGGCTGGCAATCGGCCTCTAAGGGTGGAAATGCTTCCGGTACCGTTGGGCAGTCAAAAGCCGTCGAGGCTATTACTCTCAATCTGCAGAATGCTCCCTATGATGGTGCATTGGAGTACAGGACACATGTTTCCGATTATGGCTGGCAGGGCTATGTGAAGGAGGGGAAAGTTTCTGGTACTACGGGCCAGAGCAAGTCTGTCCAGGCTATTCAGATTCGCCTGACTGGTGAGATGGCCAATCACTATGACGTTTATTATCGAGCTCACGTTCAGGATAAGGGATGGCTCGGTTGGGCCTGCAATGATCAAGTTGCCGGAACGACCGGTTTCGTTTTGAGGCTAGAGGCATTTCAGGTCGTTTTGGTCGAAAAGGGTTCGCCCGCTCCTGGGGATACGAGTCAGCCCTCTATTCAGAGAGCGTTTTCAATCAAGGCACATGTTTCAAACCTTGGTTGGCAGTCGCCTGTTTACGAAGGCATGACCGTTGGCACAACTGGCCGAAATCTTGCTGTTGAGGCGTTGACGATTAGCAAGCCTGACCTAGGGTATTCCGGCGGCATCGAGTATCGAGCTCACGTTCAAAATATCGGCTGGCAAAAGTGGGTCAAAAATGGAAAGGTTGCCGGTACTACGGGGAAGTCTCTTGCTGTTGAGGCTGTTGAAATAAAACTGACGGGAGATCTTGCCAAGCATTATGACGTTGTCTATAGGGCACACGTTCAAAGCAAAGGTTGGCTAGACTGGGTTAAATCGGGCGAGTGTGCCGGTACAACTGGTGAGGCTCTGCATCTAGAAGCGCTTGAGGTTAGGCTGGTTGAGAAAAGCTAAATATAGATCCAATTTGCCTATATACCAACGCTAATGAAGTGGGGGTGAATTGATGGGGTTGTAGTCCCCTCAATTCACCCTCCTTAGTTGCAAGTTATTTGAAAGAGACAAACCGTGCTAGACTTTATCCTTTGTGTAAGGATTTCGTTTCGGCCTCTTTCATTAAGTCGTCATCATTAATTTCTATTGGGTGAATTAAGGTGAAGTTTGGTAATCATGAATTTGCTTTATACGGTTGATAACAATTTTGTCCCACAGTTGGCCGCCAATATTTGCTCGGTTGTTTCAAATCATTCCGGTATTCAAGACATTACTTTTCATGTCTTCTCTAATGGCATTACAGAGGATAACCAGCGTTTGCTCCAGGAGATGGTGACCGAATACAACCAAAACCTTGTATTTTATGATATTTCGAACTTCAAAGATGCTCTCGGGTTTGATTTTGATACATCGGGATGGAATGAAATAGTTCTTGCTAGGCTTTTGATGGCACATTTTCTACCTAATGAGATCGAAAGAGTTATTTACCTCGATGGCGATACGATTGTTCTTGGGGATATTGCTCTTCTTTGGAATCAAGATCTTAAGGGTTGCGTGGTTGGAATGGTTCCCGAGCCAACGGTCGGCCCATCTCGACTTAATGATTTAGACTTAAATGGCTGTCTGTACCACAATGCTGGCGTGTTGCTCGTTGATTTAAAGCAATGGAGATCAACTTGTTGCGAAGATCAATTATTGGATTATTGCGAGCGCCGCTCAGGACGCTTGTTTGCGAATGATCAAGATGCTCTAAATGCAGTACTTAAAGATAAGATTTGCAGTTTATCCCCTGCGTTCAATTATTCCAATATCTTTGACTACTATCCGTTTATATTCTTAAACTCGTTAATGCCGGGCTTTTCGGATGAAAACAGTTTTAATACCGCAAGATCGAAGCCCATCGTTGTCCATTATCTCGGCGAAGAGAGGCCATGGCGGCGGGGGAATACTCATCGCTTCAATAATGAGTATCACTTTTATTTATCAGAAACGTTCTGGAAGGACGCGAAAGATGAAGATGGTTGGGGCGCTTATTTTCTTGCTTGGCGGACTTTTAATTTCCTAACCAGGCCTTTTCCTCAGCTTCGTTATAAAGTGATCAGCGGGTTGATTCCCGCATTTCTTAAATATCGTGCCTCGCAAAGAAATAAATAGGATTATGGATAAAATCAAAGACAAGTCTGTTTGCATTGTTTTACCCACATATAACGGCGGAAAGTATTTGGCCAAACAGCTTGATAGTATCTTGGAGCAAACTTGGCCTAATTGCTCCGTCTATATTCGTGATGATGGTTCAACGGATGAAACTGTTGAAATTGCACAATGGTACTGTCGGTCAAACTCCAGCATTCATTTAATTCAAGATTCAATCGGTAATCTTGGGTGCCCAAATAGTTTTTATGAAATTATCAAACGGGTTCCCGAATATGACTACTATGCATTTGCCGATCAGGATGATATTTGGAAGACCGATAAAATTGAACGGGCAGTCAGGGCAATTGAAAATAGTGGAGACAAGGTGCCGACTGTCTACTTTTCTTCCTTTTCATATGTAAACGAAGATGGCGAGACGATACGCGAGTCGGCTCCGCAGGACAAGTACCTCTCTTTTCATAACACCTTGTTTTATACTCCCGGACTAGGCTTCACGATAGTATTTAATCGCCTTGCCTGCAGGGCCTTTATTCTTGAGGTAGATCCAGGGAATGAAATGCATGATCGCTGGCTGATTCGGTGTGCTTCGGCATTTGGAAAGGTATTGTTTGATTCCGTCTGTACGGCTTCACATGTTCGTCATTCCTCTGCGGTCACGTCTGGAGATAATCGTTATTTTGATCTTTTAAAGACCTATTTTAAGGACGAGCTATTTGGTGATAGATCGAAAGATGAGAGTAAAAAGTTAAGCCATTTTTCTGCGGTGTTTTATGATGAGCTTAGTTTTGAGCAGAAACATGAGCTTGATATTTTCACCAATGATGATGGGATTATTTCAAGACTTAGGAAAGCATTTTTCCCAAAGCGTCTGCGACCTACTTTGATTTCTGATTTACTTCTTCGCGTTTTGTTTTTATTCAACAAGGCCTGATGATCCACTGCTGGAGTGATTGTGTCTAATAGAAAAACGAAAGAACTCTCTGTTGAGCAGAGTCTTGTTTGGAACAGCGTCGGCTCGATGGCGTATTTGATTTGCAACTGGCTGATTACTGTTCTTGTGGTGACACTTGGTTCCGACATTAGCATGTCTGGTAGCCTTGCTGTGGCTATGTCTGTTGGTAATATTTTTGCGACCATTGTTTTGCTTAGAGCGCGCCCCGTTCAGGTTTCTGAGAGCTATTCTGATTTTACGACTGGGAATTTTATCGCTCATAGAATCGTTGCAACAATACTTGCCTGTGTAATTTGCTTCTTCTATTGTTTAGTCTCTGTTGCATTCAACGATTGGGCAGTTGTTGCTGTTTATTGCCTATTTAAAGCTGGTGATTCATTTGTCGATGTTCTTCACGGTGTGGATCAGGTAAACAACAGATTGGACATTGCGGCTATCTCTCAAATAGTTCGTGGCGTAGGAGTTCTAGTCTCCTTTTCGTTGTGCTTGTTGCTATTTGATAACTTGGTAATAGCCGTTGCTTCAATGGCTTTTGTTACCATAGCTGTTGTGCTTACATATGATTTTAGAATGACAAAACGGTTTTGTGCCGTTATACCTGATTTTGATTTTACTTCCCTTATCAAATTGTCGCGTATCTGCTTTCCCGGTTTTGTTGCATCTCTTGCGTGCACGGCTGTTGTTAGCGTAACAAAACAGTTCTATGGCCTTTCCTATGGAAATGAGGCGTTGGGTTTTTATGCCGCCGTTGCCACTCCGACTGCCGTAATTCAGGCTCTCGTATCTTATCTATATGCCCCCCTGCTTGGACCTATTTCGGCAATGTGGCGAGAAAACGAAACTCACCGATTACGCTTAGTATTTATTAAGATGCTCGTTTCCGTATTCGTTTTGACGGCGATGTGTGCCATGGCTAGTGCTTTCATAGGCGAACCTGTGCTTACTGCTATTTATGGCAAAGAAGTTGGCCTTCACTCAGATTATCTTCCGTTGGCACTCGTTGCTACCGCATTCACTGGTTTGAACTTTTTCACTATTGATGTCTTTATTGCATTTGGGAAACCGATTATTGGCACGATTTCTGGTGCCGCTTCGTTAGCGTTGGCCGTGTTTCTTTCTCGTTATTGTTTTGTGAATCCGGTATTTGCTTCTGATGCAAATGTCATCAATATCATTATCTTGGTGGCATACGGTTTTGGATTATTATTTTCCTTCCTTTGTATAATTAACCTATTAAATCGGAAGGCGAAGCAATCTGTCACATCCGAACTGTAAATTCGCTCTCCTTGTTTCGATAGGGTATTTCAGTTCGACTTGGGCTGTTTGATTGATATTCTGTACTGAGGATTCAGATGATGCATGAATTAAGAGCGCTGGTTATCATCCCAGCTTTTAATGAAGAGGCGAACATTTTAGATACGGTTTCTTCTGTGGAGGAAGCTGGATACGATTATGTAGTTATTAACGATGGCTCCACTGATGACACTTTGCGTGTTTGTCGCGATGCGGGGGTTAATGTCCTGGATTTACCGCAGAATCTTGGCATTGGAGGCGCGGTTCAAGCCGGACACAAATATGCCAAACGCTTTGGCTATGATGTAGACATCCAAGTTGATGGTGATGGGCAGCATGACGCCCATTACATATCGTGCTTGCTTGATGAAATAAATAATGGGTCTGATTTAGTTATCGGATCGCGATTTCTTGAGGAATCTGAAGGCTTCAAGTCAACCTTCTTGAGGCGTCTTGGAATTAGATGGCTCTCTGCGGTAATTCATCTTACAACTCACGTTCGTGTTAGCGACCCCACTTCTGGTTTTCGCGCATGTGGATCTAAGGCCATAGATCTGTTCTGTAAAAAATATCCCGTAGACTATCCGGAGCCGGATTCTGCTGTTGCGGCTATGGTTAAGGGCCTTCGCGTTACAGAAGTGCCTGTCGTAATGAAAGAACGACAGGGGGGAAAGTCGTCAATTTCTGGTTTTAGTAGCATTTATTACATGATAAAGGTTACTTTGGCGATTATCATCTCTTCATTCTCGAATTAGGACGGGTTGTTATGCATATTTCCTTACAGTTTGGTGTCATTACTGCTTGTTTAGTTTTGCTTTGTTTTGTGCTGCGTCTTGTATTAAAGGATAGCCTTCAGCTCAAGTATTCACTTCTTTGGATTGTTCTTGCATTGGTTTTGTTGGTATGCGGCCTCTTTCCGCAACCTCTTTACTTCATCTCAAGTTTATTTGGTTTTCAGACTCCAGCCAATTTTGTTTTTGTCTTAGGGTTTTTATTTTTGATATGCATTGTTCTTTCTATGGCATGTCTGTCAAGTAAACAATCTTCTGCAATTGCTAACTTAACTCAACGAATTGCATTGCTTGAAAAAGAGCTTGAATCAAAAAATAGGGAGTAATGCCATGTGCTTGGCAAAAGATCATACATTTGTATTGTGCGCATACGGCGAGTCTCCGTACTTGTCTGACTGTTTAGATTCTTTAGTGAACCAAAGCACCCGAAGTAATATCCTTATATCGACGTCAACTCCTAATTCCTATATTGATCGTATAGCGTCTAATTATTCGATTCCGGTAATTGTTAACGAGGGGTCGCCTAGCATATCTCATGACTGGAATTGTGCTATTGCGAATTCAAATACAAAGCTTGTGACTATAGCTCATCAGGATGATATCTATAGCTCTAGTTATACGGAAACTATGCTGCGGGCTATGAAAGAAGCGGATCGACCTTTAATCTTCTTTTCTAATTATGGTGAGATAAGAAATGGCGTATATGAAGAAAACATCCTTATTCTGAAAATTAAGAGAATTTTACTTCGTAAGTTTGCTCGCCACGGCGCTCTTTCATCGGTTAAGGATAAAAGGGATATCCTGAGGTTCGGTTCCGCCATCTGCTGTCCTTCTGTGACATTTAATCTAAGCATCTTACAGACACCGTTATTTATGACAGACATGAAATGTGACTTGGACTGGGAGGCATGGGAAAGATTCTCGAAAATCGACGGATCTTTCGTTTATTCTCCCGAGGTTTTAATGTTTCATCGAATTCATGAAGGCTCTGAGACCACGGCGTTGATTAAAGATGATACAAGGAGGTCGGAGGATGAAACTATGCTTCAAAAATTCTGGCCCAAGTGGTTTGCTCCAATAGTCTGTAGCCTGTATTCGCTTAGCATGAGAAGCAATTCTTTATGACGCTGCAACAATGCCGGCGTAAGTTGAACATTTATCGAGACGGAGTTGTAGAGTTATGAATCTAGATACCTTTACTGGTCATCTGAAACTATCTGATAGTTATCGAAAAGCTCTGACGTTTATCGTTTATCCACTTATAGCTGCACTCTCTCTTTGCTTGGGATTTTTCTACTATTGCGCCTTTAAAGCCAGCGCTATCGGATTGCCTGGGCTATGGCTCTCGGCTCTGCCCTTAATCGCCTGCTTGTTCGTTGGTGTCCTATTATTAATTAAAGAGCAGCACAATCCCGCAATTTGCTTTGTGGTGATTGGTGTGCCCGCTGTAACTGCTTTTGGCCTTTTCATGCTGCCCGCTAATGTTCCAGACGAGGCTTCTCATATTTGGCAGGCGGCCGCCTTATTGTCTCGTAACGGCAATGGCTTTGATGTTGTCTCTTGCTTCCAATTGGGTCAGTTTCCTTCATCGTACGCAGATTATTTTAATGCAATGACTCAGCCTACCGATTGGTCTAGCGTCTTTGTGTGCCATACGTATTTGGGGAGCTATTACCCTCATCTTTATTTAATTCCGGGAGTAATTCTAGGATTTGCGCAGCAAACGGGTTTCAATGCCTTTGTGGCCCTTTCAGTTTCGCGCGTGTGCGCTGGATTAATATATTGCTTCGCGGCTTATTGGATAATCAAACTGATGCCAGTTGGTAAAAATGCTGTTTTGATTTTTTTACTAAATCCCATTTTATTGCAGCAGGAAGCGTCTGTTTCGGCTGATTCTGTCGCAAACATTGTTGCCATTTTGTACGTTGCTGTAGTTGTTAAGATTTATGCGGACTCGTTGTACTCATATCGATCTCTGCTGGCGTTAATACTGCTATCCGTTTTACTGCTTCTTTCAAAGATAATGTTTTTCCCGTTGGTACTCTTGAATCTTATTCACTGGAAAAAACTTAAAGGAACAGACAGCTATATAAAGTTCATCTTTTCCTTCTTTGCGATAGCTTTTGTTGCGAGCTGTGCGTTCGTGTCTCTTTATCATGGTAGTTTCATGCCAGATTCTTTTGATTTGATGCGAGCGCCGCTGCATTGCGCAAAGGTCTTTATTAAGTCTATTTGGGAGATGGGGCCATTCTGGTTTCAATCCTATGCAGGTTACAATCTTGGCGCTCTTTCGATTAATGTTTGGCCATTTTGTTTTTGGCTTTACATCATTCTTCAGTCCGTTGTTCTGTTTTATAACGATGAGAATAATAAAAAATTATTCTGCAGTACGGATCGCTTTGTAATGATTGCTGTTGTATTCGTCAATTTCTTCCTGATTGTTATGACGATGAGGAACTGGACTCTTACTGTTGATAAGCGTGAAGATATTATCATGGGGGTCCAAGGACGATATTTATTCCCACTGGTCCTTCCGGTTCTGTTGAATATCTTGCGACCGATAAAATCAAGTTCTGAAGGACATGTCTTGCTTGGTTCTTCATTGATAATGAGTACTATTCTATTTGTTGACTTTATTTCAATTCTTTCTGCGTTTTAGGAGTTAGTGTTTCATGTTGAACCTTCTTGAGGGCATTGGTTACACCGTTAAAGAAGAGGGCTTTTATAACGTCCCCAAGAAGGTCTCCCATGTACTCTCAATGCATAGGCCTCGATTTGATTTTGGCTCTCGCCAAGACAATTCTTTTTTTGATGTTATTTTTATTAATGGATGTGATTATTCCGTTCCGCATCCTATTAGGTACCGTGTCGATCATCAGATTGAGGAACTTGAGGCTGCCGGCTTAACGGTCCAAAAGGTTAATGCCTGGGAGATGGAAAAGGATATTCTTAGGCATGCGCGTACTTTTATTATTTTCCGTTGTCCCCTAAGTGATGAAGTTGAATCTTTAATTAGGCAGGCAAAAAAACTCAATAAGCGTGTTATTTATGACATTGATGATTTGGTTATCGACACTGCTTATACCGATTCTATTCCGTTCGTTAATGCAATGACTGCTCATGATAAGTCTTGCTATGACGATGGAGTCAGGCGAATGGGTGAAACACTGAAGCTTTGCGATTGCGCTATCACTACTACTGAGGGTATGGCGGAAGAATTAAAAAAATATGTTCCCAGGGTCTATATAAATAGAAATGTAGCATCTGAATCGATGATTGATTATTCGAATATTGCTATCTATCGTCGAGATGTACTCCCCAGCTTGCAAAGCTCAAGCGTCTTGCCCGAGGATAGGGTTCCCTATAAGCGAGCGGTTGAGCGAAGGGATGAAAAACAGAAAACTCAGGAAATCAGAATCGGCTATTTTAGCGGAAGCATTACCCATAATGCAGATTTCAATTCAGTGCTCCCAGCATTATCTAAGGTAATGGAGACTCATCACAACGTCACCCTGATGGTGGGCGGGGAACTCGATGTTCCTGATGACTTGATGCCATTTTCTGAACGTATTGTCACGTTCCCATTTTGCGATTGGCGTCGGCTTCCAAATTATATAGCTTCCTGTGATATCAATATCGCTCCTTTGGAGAATACTCTATTCAATCGAGCTAAATCCGAGAATAAATGGATTGAATCATCGCTTGTTAAGGTTCCTACGGTTGCTAGCAATGTTGGCGCCTTTAAGAAGATGATTCAGGATGGCGTTACTGGATTTCTCTGCGATTGTGTTGAGGACTGGTGTGCTGCCCTCAATCGTCTGATATTAGATTCTGATCTTAGGAAGAGCGTCGGCGAATCTGCATATTTATACTGCCATGAGCACTGCACTACTGTTTCGGCTGCTAAAGCAATCCGAGATATTATTGTAAAAGAACAATCTCCCAATCTCGCAATGGTCATGCCGAGCGTGAATACTAGCGGTGGTGTCTTAGTCGCCCTTAGGCATCTGTGCATTCTTCAAGACGCTGGCGTTGATGTATTGTTGCTTAATACTGATGATTCAACAAAGTGGCTTGAAGTTTCCGGACATCGTATTCCTGTTCTTAATCGTGTCGTTCCTAGCGGTAAGCTCGATAAATGTCCTTTGTCGGGTGCAATTGATACCGCAGTTGCAACCCTTTGGGACACTCTTGATTTTGTTAGGCGCTATCCACGTATTGGTAAGAAAAAGTACTTGGTCCAGAATCTGGAGACCGATTTTTATCTTCCAGGAGATAGACTGCGCCTTCAAGCAAATGCCACGTATTTGAATAATGATATTGACTATTTGACAATTTCGCCTTGGTGTGAGGAATGGCTTCAGGACAGGTTCGGTCAGGATTGTAAGTCTGTGCCAAACGGACTTGACCTTGCTGCGTTCCCTCATTCTGTGCGCGATTTTTCTTTGCCCAAAATTAGGATTCTAATTGAGGGGGATTGCGGTTCTGATTATAAAAATGTTGATGAAGCTTTCAGGGTAGTGGAAAGGCTTGACTCTGAAAGATATGAGATTTGGTACATGAACTACACTGGTAAAAAGAAGCCTTGGTACCGTATTGATAATTTCCTCGGTAGAGTACCGCATGATCAAATATCAGACATCTATAACCAGTGTCATATTTTATTGAAGACAAGCATTCTCGAAAGTTTTTCATATCCCCCGCTGGAGATGATGGCGACCGGCGGCTTTGTTGTTGCTGTTCCCAATGGAGGTAATGCAGAGTTCCTTCGCGACGGATTGAATTGCTTGCTTTATGACCGGGGAGATATTGATGCTGCGGTGAGCTGCATTAATCGCATCGTTAATGATCACGGTCTTCGTAAGACGCTGTATGACGGGGGATTGAAGACTGCGGAGGAGAGGGACTGGTCAAAACTGACGGATAGAGTCGTTCGCCTATATGACTGATACTATAGTTTTAATGTGATGGATGCATACTTGCGGCAACGTAGACCTTTAAGTTAACGTTGCCGCAAGCATGCAATGTCTGGCTGCTTTATTTTTTAAGGAGTTATGTTATGAAAGGCATCATCCTCGCCGGCGGGTCCGGCACGCGCCTGTACCCGCTCACGCTCGTGACCTCCAAGCAGCTGCTGCCGGTCTACGACAAGCCCATGATCTACTACCCGCTGTCCACCCTCATGCTGGCGGGCATCCGGGACATCCTGGTCATCTCCACGCCGACCGACCTGCCCAACTTCGAGCGCCTGCTCGGGGACGGTTCGCGCTACGGCGTGAACCTCTCCTACGCGGAGCAGCCCTCGCCGGACGGCCTGGCGCAGGCCTTCACCATCGGCGAGGACTTCATCGGCGGAGAGCCGTGCGCCCTGGTGCTGGGCGACAACATCTTCTACGGCAACGGCCTGTCCCGCCACCTGACGCGCGCCGTCCAGAACGCCGAGTCGGGCCGCGCCACGGTCTTCGGCTACCACGTGGACGACCCCGAGCGCTTCGGCGTCGTGGAGTTCGACGGCGAGGGGAGGGCCGTCTCCATCGAGGAGAAGCCCGAGCGCCCCAAGAGCTCCTACGCCGTCACCGGCCTGTACTTCTACCCGGGCGACGTGGCCGCCAAGGCCCGCGAGGTCAAGCCGTCGGCCCGCGGCGAGCTCGAGATCACCACGCTCAACCAGATGTACCTGGAGGAGGGGACGCTGTCCGTGGTCACCCTCGGCCGCGGCTACGCGTGGCTGGACACCGGCACCATGGAGAGCCTGCACGAGGCGGCGGAGTTCGTCCGCGCCGTGGAGCACTCACAGGACCTGCCGGTGTCCGTCCCCGAGGAGATCGCCTGGGAGAACGGCTGGATCACGACCGCCGGGCTCGAGGAGGCCGCGAAGGCCTACGGCAAGTCGGTCTACGGCCGGCACCTGAAGAAGGTCGCCGCCGGCGAGATCGTCAACAGCCCGCGCGAGTACTAGCGCCAGCTTGTTTTCTTTTAGGGGTCACCGTTTATCTGGTGGCCCCTTTCGTTATGATT
>OLRT01001513.1_pt1 | contig 15948 bp, 9 predicted proteins | sample 1672021 | NCBI WGS metagenome assembly OLRT01 (sample SAMEA3136637, study PRJEB25190) | human gut metagenome | reverse complement strand
AGCTACTAAGACCTATGGTACAAGCCGCATGGATGCTTATTCTATTTTTGAGGATGCACCAAAGTGGCAACCACATTTTCGATTGGCCTGTCCAGCGTGCCCGCGCCAATGTTCAGCTCGTGCCGGGTGCTCTCGCCCCGCTGCCACGATTTGGCAACGGTCACATGCCCGTAGGCTTTGGGTGTGCTCTGGATCGTGATAATCGGCTCTTCCAGCTCACCATTAAAATATCTGGCATTGACTGCCCGAAAAATCTTTTCAAGGTATCCTGCGGTGCGGCTGGTTTTGATGGTTTCTTTCATGGCGTTATCCTCGCTTTCGCATTTTCAGAGTGAAATATTGTATCCCAACCGGGATAAGGGGTTGCGGGTTGTTCCGCGATTAGCGGAAAAAAGCAAGGAAAAGCCCCAGTCAAGGGGACTGTGGAATACCGCAAGCGAAGCGAGGATATGCCGCAAAAGCCTCTTTACTGGGACTTTGGATTGATTTTATAATTTATGCAGGAACAACAGAACCGTTGTTATAGTGTGGCAGTTATAATGACACGGTGCGCATATACCCATAAGTTCGTTTTTGGGTCGCCTTGGTGCACCAAAGTACGCGTTGCAAGAAATTGCAGCGCGTTTTTTATTGTAATCTTTCAAAGAAGGTTCAATATGGTGCACCATCGGGTGACGAGAACAGCTCGGGCCCGCCGCCGGTCCGGCGGGCAAAAACGCCCCAGTGCGGCGTTTTTAGAGCGCGGGAGAGTCCCCGATGGTGCACCAGAAAAAGCCGCAACGAATGTTGCGGCTTTTTTGTTGCACCATTCCCTTCGGGACGGACTCGCACTTCGCGCAAGCGCTCGTGTTCGTCTCGCGGGGACTGGTCGCTAAATTCAGTCCGCAGGACTGAATTCTTAACGCGCCCACTGATGGTGCACCAGAAAAAGCAGCAACGGAGGACGGCACGGTGTTTCAGGCGTATTATTTCAATGAAGATAAAATCCTGAAGTGATTTTGAAATGTAAACATCAAAAGGGGGTAGGCGCGGATCGCGCCTACCCTCATTTTTTGTAAAACGCAATTGCCGTAAACAGGGGGGTGTGCTATGATAATGATAAATACTGTGCTATGAGGTGACTGCCATGACCACTGCGCAACAGCAACAGGCGGCAAGAAATTTTGCCGCTTATTGGAAAGACAAAGGCTATGAAAAAGGGGAGAGCCAACCATTCTGGCTGTCCCTGCTCCGTGATGTGTATGGGGTCGAACACCCGGAGCAATTCATTCAGTTTGAGGAGCAAGTCCACCTTGACCACACCAGTTTCATTGACGGCACGATTCCCGCTACCCACGTTCTGATAGAGCAAAAGGGGCTTGGCAAGGATTTGAACAAGCCCATCAAGCAATCAGACGGTGCGCTGCTGAACCCTTTTGAACAGGCTAAGCGGTATATTTTGGAGCTGCCCGTATCGCAGCACCCGCGCTGGGTGGTAACCTGCAATTTCAGCACCTTTTATGTGTATGATATGGAACGCCCGCGCGGTGAGCCTGAAATCATCGAACTTGCGAATCTGGAAAAAGAATACTATCGGCTGCAATTCCTTGTTGATGCCGGAAACGAACACCTCAAACGGGAGATGGAAGTTTCCATAGCGGCAGGTGAAATTGTCGGCTTGTTATATGATGCCTTTTACAAGCAGTACGCAAACCCGGAATCCGAACATTCGCTGAAAAGCCTGAACAAGCTGTGCGTTCGCTTGGTATTTTGCCTGTATGCCGAGGATGCCGGGATTTTTGGGCATCACGGTATGTTCCATGACTACCTCAAGGGCTTTGACACGCGCGGACTGCGCAAGGGGCTGGTAGATTTGTTCCGCGTGTTGGACACAAAGCTGCAAGACCGTGCCCCCTATTTGAAAGATGACAACCCGGAATTGGCGGCGTTTCCCTACGTCAATGGCGGGCTGTTCAGCGATGAGAATATCGAGATACCGCCGTTCACCGATGAAATCCGAAACCTGCTGCTGGAGAAAGCCAGCGAAAACTTCAACTGGTCGGAAATCAGCCCCACCATTTTCGGCGCGGTGTTTGAAAGCACCCTGAACCCGGAAACACGCCGCAGCGGTGGTATGCACTATACCAGCATTGAAAATATCCACAAGGTCATTGACCCGCTGTTCTTGGACGAGCTGAAAGCTGAGCTTGACGAGATATGCGCCAATCCCGTGGAACGAACCAGAACGGCAAAGCTGCGGGTGTTCCAACGCAAGCTGGCATCGCTCACATTCTTAGACCCCGCGTGCGGCAGCGGAAACTTTTTGACTGAAACCTATTTGAGCCTGCGCCGCTTGGAAAACAAAATTTTGGTGAAACTCTCCCACGGTCAGGTCACGATGTATTCCGCCAGCGAAAGCCCGATACAGGTTTCCATCAGCCAGTTTTACGGCATCGAAATCAACGATTTTGCCGTGACGGTTGCAAAAACCGCGCTCTGGATAGCGGAAAGCCAGATGATGAAGGAAACGGAGAAAATCCTGCTCGTTCCGCTGGAATTTCTGCCGCTGAAAACAAACGCCTTTATTGTAGAGGGCAACGCCCTGCGGGTGGATTGGGAGAGCGTGGTTCCCAAAAGTAAGCTGAATTATATTATGGGGAATCCGCCGTTTATTGGGGCGCGGCTTATGGACAAGTCTCAAAAAGATGATGTTGCTGCTATTTTCCCAGGCTGGAAGAATGCGGGAAATTTAGACTATGTTTGCTGTTGGTATAAAAAGGCCTCTGACTTGATGAAAGGCACTGCTATTCATTCCGCCCTTGTTTCCACAAATTCCGTATCGCAAGGTGAAAGCGTTGCTAATCTTTGGGAACCACTTTTTTCTGCGGGGGTTCATATTGATTTTGCTTATCGCACATTCCGTTGGGATAGTGAAGCAAAAATTAAAGCACATGTTCATTGTGTTATCATTGGATTTAGCTCTGGCAGCACAACTTCTTCTAAGCGTATATACACTGACAACACATATAAAACTGTAAACAATATATGTGCCTATCTTGTTGATGCACCAAATGTCTTTGTTGAGAGTCGAAAGAAACCCCTATGGAGTATGCCCCCTGTTGTTTTTGGAAACATGCCAAATGATGGAGGTTTCTTGAGCGATTACTCAAATGAAGACTATCAAAGTATAATTGAACAATATCCCGATGCAAAGCCCCTGTTTAAGAAGTTCGTTGGTGCCAGTGAATTTATAAATAATAAAACTCGTTGGTGCCTTTGGCTAAAAGATGTACACCCCAATTTGATAAAAAAGATTCCACCTATTATTGAAGCCGTTGAAAATGTAAAACAGTTACGGCTTAAAAGTAATCGGGAGGCAACGAAAAAACTCGCTGCTGTACCTGCTCTCTTTGGCGAAATAAGGCAGCCAACAACTACTTATATTATCATTCCGCGTCATTCCTCACAGAATCGAAAGTATATTCCAATGGGCTTTGTATCTCCTGATATTATCTGCGGTGACGCAAATTTGCTAATGCCTAATGCTACGTTATATCATTTTGGCATTTTAATGTCAAACGCACACAATGCATGGGTCAAAACTGTTTGTGGAAGAATTAAAAGTGACTACAGATATTCCGTCAATGTTGTCTACAATAATTTCCCGTGGCCTAACTCTACTGATATACAAGTGCAGAAAATTGAAAGTACCGCAAAAGCTATTCTCGATGCGCGTGCTCTTTATCCCGATTGGAGTTTAGCAGATTTATACGATGAAAACTTTATGCCAAAAGAACTCCGCAAAGCCCATCAGGCTAATGACCGCGCCGTTATGGACGCTTACGGATTCATAAAAGGAACTGCCGCAAGAACCAGCGAAAGCGCCTGTGTTGCCGAGTTGATGAAACTTTACCAGCAAAAGGTGTCTGCCGCACAATCCAAATAATCGCTTTGAAAAGTTGACATCAAAAAGCTCCGGGGGCTGCATTGCTCCCGGAGTTTGCTTTTATTGGGGCTGCATCGGCTTGTTGCAATCCATACACAGAATATTTGTGGCATGCCAGGGCTGGCCTGGTCTGGCAGCCCCGACCGACAAAACGCTTTGAGGGCAAACAAACTGCTCCACTCCCGCATTTGCTGTGTATGGTTGTATGTGCTATACTAAAAACAATCGATGGTGCAGCTGAAAAGTCGAAAATATCGTCTATTTCTACAAACGCAGCGGGATTTTGCGTTTAAAAGCCTTGGAATCCACAAAGGATTCCCGCGGCTCTTTGCCTTAAATCCGTCTTGCGCTTGTGAAATATCCGTCATTTTCTTTGTTTTCAGATCCACCTTAAGAAGCCGCACCAGATGTGGACTGTGCGGGGCCGCAGTGTGGTGTTGAGAAAGGGGAGCAGCAGATGACCCGGATTGCGATTGTGGAGGACGAGGCGGCGGTGCGGGAACAGCTGGCGGGGTATGTGCAGCGGTACACCCGGCAGTACGGCACGCCGTTTGAGGTAACGGAGTTTGCGGATGGGATGGAGATTCTGGAAGATTACCGCCCGCAGTTCGACATCATCTTTCTGGATGTGGAGATGAAGCACCTGGACGGCATGGAGACCGCCCGCCGCATCCGGGAGCGGGACGGCGGGGTGCTGATCGTGTTCATTACCAACATGGCACAGTATGCCATCCGCGGATATGCCGTTGGAGCGCTGGATTATGTGCTGAAACCGGTGCCCTACTTTGCGTTTTCGCAGCAGCTGCAAAAGGCGCTGGGACAGCTGGAAAAGCGGGAGCGGCATTATCTGGCTGTGGCGGTGGACGGCGGCATGCGGCGGCTGGACGCGGCGGAAATCTATTACCTGGAAAGCGAAGGCCACAAGGTACATTTTTATACCGAAAAAGAAGATTTTGTGGTGCCGGGCACCCTGAAAAACTATGAGGAAAAGCTGGTGGGCCGGGCGTTTGCACGGTGCAACAGCGGGTATCTGGTCAATCTGGCGCAGGTTTCCGGCGTGCAGCAGGATATGGTGCAGGTTGGTCCGTATACGCTGCAGATCAGCCGCCCGCGACGCAAGGCCTTTATGGCGGAGCTGGCGGATTATATTGGGGGTGTGGGACAGTGACGACATTGCCGGATATTCCCCGCCTGTACACCGCTTTGGCGGAAGTGCTGGCGGCGCTGATGTATGCGCACAGGCTGCCGCCGCGGATGGACCAGCGCGTGATCTGGGGCGTGGAAGCCGGTTGGGCGGTGCTGCTGGGGGCGTTTTTGCAGGCCACGGGGGAAGTTCCGCTGGCGTGGTGGATCCCCTGCATGGCAATGGCGATTCTTTCCATGCTGCTGTTTTTGTGGGTCACACGCAGCATTACGCTGCTGGAAGCGGGCTATGTGTGCGCGCGAGCCTTTATTTTGGCGGAGCTGGCGGCCAGCGTGGAATGGCAGCTGCACTGCGTGCTGTGGCCGCAGCGCGGCGGGGCGGAGCCGCTTTCGATGCTGCTGTTGGCGGCGGTGTACGGCGGCATTTTTGCCGCGATGCTTTTTGTGGAGAACCGCCGCCCCGGCCCGGCCGGGAAGCTGAAAATAACGCCCGCAGGAACTTTTGTGGCGGTGGTCATGGCGCTGACCGCATTTGCCGTGAGCAATTTGAGCTTTGCCAACGGCAGCGAAGCCAACATGAACATGTTTTACATCCGCACGCTGGTGGACCTGGCCGGGGTGCTGATTTTGACGGTGCAGCACGAGCAGCTGCGCGAAGCCGCCCTGCACAGCGAGCTGGCGGAGCTGGACGGCGTTTTGCACCGCCAGTACGAGCAGTACAAGCAGAGCAAGGAGAACATCCGCCTGATCAACCGGCGCTACCACGAGCTGAAAATGCAGATTGCGGCCATCCGGGCGGAGCGGGACCACGCCAAGCAGGATGTGGCGCTGGCGGCCATGGAAAGCGGCATCCGCCAGTACGAGGCGGAGAACAAGACCGGCAACCCGGTGCTGGACACCCTGCTGACGGCCAAAAGCCTGTACTGTCAGCAGCACCACATCACGATGACCTGCGTGGCGGACGGGCATTTGCTGGACTTTTTGGAAACAGGGGAGATCTGCACGATTGTGGGCACGGCGCTGGACAACGCAACCGAGAGCGTGGAGACCGAGCCCGACCACGAAAAGCGGCTGATCCGGGTGGCGGTGTACGCCCAGAACGGCTTTGTGATGCTGCGGTTTGAAAACTACTGCGCGCAGGAAGTGGAGCTGGGCGCGGACGGCCTGCCGCGCCGCAACACCCATGGCGGCAGCGACCTGCGCAGTGTGCGCGCCGCAGCCGAAAAGCGCGGCGGCACCATGACCCTGCACTGGGAAAATGGGTGGTTTACACTAAGGGTATTGCTGCCGCAGAAAAAGTAACGGGAACGGCTGGGGCCAAATACAGGCTCTGGCCGCTTTTTCGTACTGTTTGGCAGGGTGCACAAAGCAGACTGAATTTTGATTGTAAGAAATGCACAATGAATTTTGAGAGAAAAATGATTTTTTGGCAAAATGTGCGGCAGAAATAACAGTTTATGCAAAAAATAATTCAAAGAAAAAGCTGTTTGCTACAATATACTTAAACAAGCGGGGAGTAAAATCCACGCTGGCTGCCATCCGGAGGGCGGCATAATCAAAGGAGAAAACATTTGTTTTGCTGGTGAAGAACCTGCTGCCAAATAGCAAAGCAGAAAACTCCATGCGGCAAACAGGAGGTAACTATGAAAAAATCGAAACATATTGTAGGGGGAGCATCCATTGCGGTTTTGCTTGCTGCGGGAATCGTAGGAAACAGCCTGTGTTCCATCTATTATTCGCAGATTCAGGCGTACATGCAACGGTTTGTGACATCTTCCGAAAGTGCAAACAGCATGACGGACCTTTCAAGAGATGATGCCTACACGCAGGCATTACAGCTTTGCGAGGAAGTAGAGAGCGAAGGTCTTGTGCTGCTGAAAAACGATAATGATACCCTGCCGTTGGGAACGGACAAAATCAATTTGTTCGGCTATAACAGCTACAAGACGGTTTACACCGATTATGGCTCCGGCGGCCACCATAATGAAGATCAGAATTTTAACTTTATTGATGGTTTTGAATTTGCTGGTTTGCAGCTGAACCCGGATCTGACGAAGTTCTACCAGACGACTGCGCAGAAGCGCGCTTCGATGACAGGCATGACGGTCAGTAATGCAGACTTTAACATTTATGAAGAAACACTGGCCGAATATGATGAGTACAGCGCAACGTTCTGGCAGGATGCAAAGGCTTACTCGGATGTGGCGGTTTATGTAATCGGACGTATGGCAGGCGAAGGCAATGACTGCCCGCTGGATATGGCCGGTTATTACGGTGGTGAAGCCGGGCGGCATTACCTGCAGCTGCAGCCGGCAGAAGAAGAACTGTTGGCAAAGCTGGAAGCAACGTTTGATAAGGTCATCATTGTCATTGACACAAGCAATCCTATGGACCTTGGCTTTATTGAGGACAACAAGGTGGATGCTGCAATTTGGGCAGGCGGCCCTGGCACCACTGGTACGATTGCTGTAGCGAAAGCAATGATGGGTGAATACAACCCGTCCGGCCATTTGGTTGATACCTATGCTTATGATGTGACCAGTTCGCCAGCTTATGAAAACTTTGGCGATTTTACTTATGCAAACAGTGGTCTTACGATCGACGGCAATGGCGATGCCAACAACGGCAAGTACATGTACTACCAGGAAGGCATCTATGTAGGTTATCGCTATTACGAGACCCGTTACATTGGGGATGACAATGTTTATACCCCGGAGGAAGAAGCAGAGTATCAGAAAGCTGTTCAGTATCCCTTTGGCTATGGCCTGAGCTATACCACGTTTGATTGGAGCGACCCGCAGTGGGAAGTAGGCAGCCAGGGCGGCCAGGTAAAGGTAAGTGTTAAGGTAACCAATACCGGTAATGTGGCGGGCAAAGATGTGGTACAGCTGTATTACACCGCACCCTATACCCCCGGTGGAATTGAAAAATCTGCGGTTGTTCTGGGCGCTTTTGCAAAAACTGATCTGCTCCAGCCGGGCGAGAGCCAGACCGTGAGCATGACCATGAATTATGATGACATGGCATCTTACGATTATAAGACGGACAAGTGCTATGTGCTGGATGCCGGTACTTATACCCTTAGCCTGCGCAGCGATGCCCATACAGTGAAGAATGACCTGACATATGATTTTACTGTGGATCAGACCATCAAGTATGATACGACCGCCCGCAGCACGGATGAAACTGTGGCGACGAACCAGTTTGATGATGTGACTGCTGGCGATGGTAATATCGGCACGACCTTGCCGTATCTTTCCCGTGCAGATTGGGAAGGAACCTATCCTAGCCGTGAAGCAAGCGAAAACGCAACTGCCAACGCGGCAACGATTGCTTTGCTGACCAACGGCAATGGCGGAAGCACCATTGATCTGAATGATGACCCTGCACAGGGAACTACCTATACAAATGGTGAGAAAAACGGTGTAATGCTGGCAGATGCAGCTGGCATTGTTGACCCGGACAATGCAGTGTGGGAACAGTTGATGAACCACATGAGCGTTGATGAAATGAACAACCTGTATGGTAACTGCGGCTGGTGTTCGCCTGCTGTGGATTCTATTGGCAAACCGCAGGCAACCGAATGTGATGGCCCGAACGGCATCCATGACCTGGCAAGCGGCTTGGAAGCTGCTGAATATGCCACCGAAACTGTGCTGGCAGCAACCTGGAATGTAGACCTTGCTTTGAAGGAAGGCGAAGTTTACGGTGATGAAGATCTGGTCAACGGTGTCAGTGGTACTTACGGCCCTGGTATGAACATTCACCGCTCCGCTTTCGGCGGCCGTGCAGCTGAATATTATTCCGAAGACCCGCTGCTGAGCGGTATGATGGCAGCTAATATGGTGACCGGCCTGCAGAGCCGCGGCATTTATGTGTTTGCCAAACATTTTGCACTGAATGATCAGGATACCAACCGCAACGGCGTTTGCATCTGGTCCAACGAGCAGGCAATGCGTGAAATTTATCTGCGCGCTTTTGAAGTGGCAATTCACAACGTAACGGGCGATGGCCTGAACCAGCTTGGTCTGACCGGCATCATGGAATCTTATAACCGCATTGGTACCAGTATGGTTGGCTACAGCTATGCAATGCTTACCCAGGTGCTGCGCAATGAATGGGGCTTCCAGGGCGTTGTAAACACAGACGCATTTGCTGTCAGCAATGGTGACTTGGCCCTGCGCGCAGGCGTGGATATGCAGCTGGCCATGGGTGTGAATGTTACCGATACGACCCTGAAGAGTGGCTATGGCATGCAGCTTCTGCGCCAGGCAACCAAGCGCCATCTGATGGTTTTGGCGAATTCTTCCCTGATGACGACGACCCGCAACTGGACTCCGTACTGGCTGATCGCACTGGGTGTGGTGGATGTTATCTTGGTTGTTGCAATCGTGCTGATTGCACTGCATATGTTCAAGCCGGAGCTGTTTGCCAAAAAGAAGAACAAGAAAAAGGCTGCAAAAGCATAAGAGAGAGGCGATTTGACGATGAAAAACAAGTGGAATCATTATGGCGTTGCAGCGATGTTTACGCTTGCTGTGGGGGCCAGCCTTGTTCTGGCTGGCTGCGGCGGAGCCAAAACGGATACGAAAGCAGCGGCCGCAGTGGCAACGAACCTGAGCTTTAATTTTGAAACCGGTGAGTATTCCTTTACCGGTGTTGACAAAGGCCGTACCTATGCAATCCGTCTGTATGGCTTTGATGCAGAAGGCAAGCAGGAAGATTATTATACCTTTACATCTTCCAACATTCTGGCGGATGACAGCAACGCAAATTATGCGGGAACGGTGGACCTAAGCGCAGACTGTACCCCCGGCGCAAAGTATAACGCTTATGTGATGACAACAACATCGGACTATAAGCGCGGCCTGTCGGACAGTGTAACAGGAACTTATGTGGGTGTTTATGCAGCGCCTGGTGCTGTAAGCGAAGCGGTGCAAAGTGGAGATACTGTAACGGTTACCATGGATCAGGATGTGTTTGAAGCATATTCTGAGTTGGAATATCCGCCGCAGACCTTTACCTTGACGCTGTACAGCGGAGCGGATGTTGTGCAGACGACCAAAATCAAACTGGAAGATTTGGCGCAGGAAGACGAGGAATATGTTGATGGCTTTGGCCCGATGGCAAAAACGGGCACATACCACCACCGCAGCGGTGCAACAGCATTTACGGGTGTAAGCGATGGCAGCTATACCGTAACAATTCAGGCTGATGCACAGGAAGGAATTTATTTTGCATCTGTGGAATCGGAAGCGACTGCGGTAACAAAATAAAAATTTAAGATGATTATGAATACACAGGAAATCATCAAAAAACTGAATTTAGAGCAAAAATGTGCGCTGCTTTCGGGCGCTACTACCTTTGGGACCCGTGCACTGCCGAAAAATAATATTCCGTCCATCACCCTTTCTGATGGTCCGAACGGCGTGCGCAAGCAGGCGGGCGCGGCGGACCACCTGGGGCTGAACCCCAGTGTTCCGGCCACCTGCTTCCCCACGGCAGCCACTGTGGCGTGCAGCTGGGACCCTGCCCTGGGCGAACAAATCGGCCAGGCAATGGGCGAAGAAGCCGCCGCACAGGAAGTTGCCGTGCTGCTGGGGCCAGGCCTGAATACCAAGCGCAGCCCCCTCTGCGGCCGCAACTTTGAGTATTTCTCCGAGGATCCGTATCTTTCCGGCAAAATGGCAGCGGGCTATGTGCGGGGCATCCAGTCCAACGGCATCTCCGCCTGCCCCAAGCACTTTGCCGTCAACAGCCAGGAGCTGCGCCGCATGGCGTCGGATTCCGTGGTGGATGAACGCACCCTGCGGGAGCTGTACCTGACCGGGTTCGAGATCGTGGTCAAGGAAGCAAAGCCCAAGACCATCATGAGCAGCTATAACCTCATCAACGGCACTTATGCCAACGAGAACCGCCACCTGTTAATGGACATCCTGCGCGGGGAGTGGGGCTTTGACGGCGCTGTGGTAACGGACTGGGGCGGCAGCAATGACCATGCCCTGGGCGTGCAGAACGGCTCCACGCTGGAAATGCCCGCCCCCGGCGGGGACGCGGTGCGCGAGCTGATGCAGGCTGTGCAGAGCGGCAAAATTACCGAAGCGGATGTGGACGCCCGGCTGGACGAGCTGCTGACGCTGGTGTTTGATACCCATGCCGCCGTGCAGTCCCACAGCCGCACCTTTGATGCGGACGCTCACCACGCCCTGGCCCGCCGCGCCGCAGCCGAAAGCATTGTGCTGCTGAAAAACGAGAACGACCTGCTGCCGCTGGCCGAGGGCGCAAAAGTTGCCGTGATCGGCGACTTTGCCCAGACACCGCGGTACCAGGGCGCTGGCTCCAGCGCGGTCAACTCCATCAAGGTGGATACCTTTTTGGACTGCCTGAAAGAGAGCGGCCTGGCCAGCGTGGGCTTTGCCCCCGGCTTTGACCGCCAGGGCAAACCGGATGCCGCCAAACAGGCCGAGGCTGTAGCCCTGGCCCAAAAGGCCGAAGTGGTGCTGCTCTGCCTGGGGCTGGATGAAATCAAGGAAAGTGAGGGTCTGGACCGCGGCGATATGAGCCTTGCAGACAACCAGATCGAACTGTTAAAGGCCGTGCAGCAGGCCAACCCCAACACCGTTGTGGTGCTCAGCGCAGGGGCTTCGCTGGAAACCCCATGGCTCAAACACTGCCGTACCCTGGTGTATGGTGCGCTGGGCGGCCAGGCGGGGGCGGGCGCCATGCTGGATGTGCTGACCGGCAAAGTGAACCCCAGCGGCAAGCTGGCCGAAACCTGGGTCAACGCCTATGCGGATACCCCCGCCAAGGATAACTTTGCCGGGCCGGGCCGCATGGTGCAGTACCGCGAGGGGCTGTATGTCGGCTACCGCTATTACCAGACCGCCGGTGTACCGGTGACATTCCCCTTTGGCTATGGGTTAAGCTACACCAGCTTTGCCTACAGCAATTTGCAGGCCGCGTCCAATGGCGTGACCCTGACCGTAACCAACACCGGCAAGCGCGCCGGAGCAGAGATCGTGCAGCTGTATGTGGCAAAACCCGGGGCAGAAGTGTTCCGCCCCGCACAGGAGCTGAAAGGCTTTGCCAGGGTGCAGCTGCAGCCCGGCGAAAGCAAGACCGTGACCATCCTGCTGGATGACAAGGCGTTCCGCTACTGGAACACCAAGACCGACAGCTGGGAAGTGGAAGGCGGCAGCTATGAGCTGCGGGTTGGCGCGTCCAGTGCGGACATCCGCCTGACCGCCGTGGTGGAAGTGGCCGGTACCGGCGCACCCAACCCCTATGCGGGCAAGCATCTGCCGCACTATACCAGCGGCAAGGTGCAGAGCGTGCCGGATGACGAATGGGCCACCCTGCTGGGCCGCCCGGTGCAGCAGGGAAAAGTTAAAATTGACCGCAACATGACCCTGGGCGAGCTGAACCACAGCCGCAGCCCGCTGGGCTGGCTGATCTGGCTGGTGCTTACCGCACTGCTGAACGCCAGCTACAAGCGCGGCAAGCCGGACCTGAATGTGCTGTTCCAGTACAACATGCCGCTGCGTGCCCTGGCCAAAATGACCAGCGGTGCCATCAGCATGGGTATGGTGGATGGCATTGTGATGGAATTACAGGGATTCTGGATCATCGGCCTTGTGCGGGTGATCATAGAAGCCGTGAAAAACCTGGTACTGAACGCACAGCTGGAACAGCGCCTGCGCAACAGCTGAGGAAAGAGAGGGGCTATTTATGCAGCTATGGAATAATTTTGCGGCAAAACACCCCGCCGCAGCCAAGTGGGTGCGCGAAGGCGGACTGTTTGTGATCGTATCCAACCTGGTTACGGTGTTCAAATACCTGCTGCTGCAATTTTTGCCGGCGGCGTTCAGCAGCCTGCCGGTGGTGGATTTTGGCTGGCCGGGCATCCCGGTCACGCTGTTTGGCGAAACCTTCCAGTGGAACATCCTGGGGTATGATTCCGCCCATGGCGGTCTGCCGTACTTTTGCGCCTACATGGTTGCCATGGTGGTGGGAGAATGCATAAACTTTCCCATCCAGCGCAACTTTGTGTTCCGCAGCAAGGGCAACCTGGCCAAGCAGATCGCCTGGTATGTGGTGGCGTTCTGCTTGATCACCTGCATCGTCAACTCCATCAACTGCGTGTGGGTGGCGGTTGCGGGCCTGCTGGTGCCGGATTTCATCTACAACATTGGCACCACCGTGCTCAATGGCGGCATTTCCATGGTGATCTTCTTCTTTGTGAACAAGATCATCTTCCCAGAGGGCACACAGGCAAAATAAAGCCCGGCAGGATCACTGGTGCTTTTCCCGGTACTCGAACAGGGCGGTGGCACGGTACAGGAAAAAGTCTTTTGGATGGTATAAAAATGTGATTGCCAGCAACGGCGAAGATCTGAACGGATAAAGAAGAATGCTGCCTTTCCCTGATGTGGAGAAAGACAGCATTTTTATTGCGTTTTTCGGAAAGAGGTGAGCAGCGGCCCCTACAAATGGGTAACGGCTGGCCATAAAATGGCGTTATTACATGGTGTGCTTTGTGAGAAAGCGCTGTAGTGTGATGATATAAAACGGATGGGTGCATGGTGTGCGCCCCTACGGAATTACAACAAAACACCCCCGCTCGTGCGGTAAATGAACTGCATAGGGCGGGGGCACCGTTATTTTACAAAGAAAACGCGCAGAGCGGAGATTTTAGGCAATACCGCACAATTCTAAGTGCCGCAGCCGCCGGAGCGGTGCTTAAGCCGTCAGGCGGGAATTGTGTGGTGTTGCCTTTACTGTTCCACGGCACCGGTGGGCAGCTGGGGAACAGCGGTCAGGATGCGCATGAACTCTTCGCCGGTGATGGTTTCTTTCTCGTACAGGTACTTGGCGATCTCGTCCAGCTTGCCGCGGTTTTCAATCAGCATCTGTTTGGCTTTTTCATGCTGCTGCTTGACGACTTCCACGACCTTATCGTCCACTGTGGCGGCTGTGCGCTCACTGCAGGCCAGGCTGGCATCGCCGCCCAGATAGGCGTTGTTCACGGTTTCCAGGGCAACCATGTCAAAGTCGTCGGTCATGCCGTAGCGGGTAATCATGGCGCGGGCCATCTTGGTGGCCTGCTCGATATCGTTGGATGCGCCGGTGGTGATGGAGTTGAACACCACTTCTTCGGCGGCACGGCCACCGGTCATGGTGGCAATTTTGGCCAGGATCTCTTCCTTGGTCATCAGGGTGTGGTCGCCGTCCTCTACCTGCATGGTGAACCCCAGCGCGCCGGAAGTGCGCGGCACAATGGTGATTTTCTGCACGGGGGCGGAATGGCTCTGCAGGGCGGCAACCATGGCATGGCCGACTTCGTGGTAGGCCACGATGCACTTTTCTTTGTCGCTCAGGATCTTATTCTTTTTCTGGGCACCGGCCAGGATGGTATCCACGGCTTCCTGCAGGTCGTACTGGGTAACGGCCATGCGGTGGTGGCGCACAGCGCCCAGGGCGGCTTCGTTGATGATATTGGCCAGCTCGGCACCGGAAGCACCGGGAGTCATGCGGGCAACCACGGCAAAGTCACAGTCGGGGCCGATTTTGACCTTTTGAGCGTGCAGGCGCAGGATGCTTTCGCGGCCTTTCAGGTCGGGCAGCTCCACGGGCACACGACGGTCAAAACGGCCGGGGCGGGTCAAAGCGGGGTCAAGGGATTCAGGACGGTTGGTGGCGGCCAGAATGATAACACCCTTGGCGGCGTCAAACCCGTCCATTTCGGTCAGCAGCTGGTTCAGGGTCTGCTCGCGTTCATCGTTGCCGCCCATACCGGAAGCACCGTCACGCTTTTTGCCGATGGTATCGATCTCATCAATAAAGATAATGCAGGGGGCTTTTTCGTTGGCCTGTTTGAAGAGGTCACGCACCTTGGAAGCGCCCATGCCGACGAACATCTCGACAAATTCAGAACCCGCAATGGAGAAGAAGGGAACACCGGCTTCGCCGGCAACAGCGCGGGCCAGCAGGGTTTTACCGGTGCCCGGGGGGCCGACAAGCAGAACGCCCTTGGGCATTTTGGCACCGATATCCTCGTAACGCTTGGGGTTATGCAGGAAGTCAACGATTTCCTGCAGGCTCTCTTTGGCTTCGTCCTCACCGGCAACATCGGCAAATTTGATGGACTTGCCATCCTCAACGACATACTGTTTGGCACCGGATTTGCCGCCGCCAAAAATCATGCTGTTGGCGCCGCCGGTCATTTCACCGACCCGCTTGCGCATCATGCGGTTGAACCAGACGATCAGGATGATCATGGGCAGCAGCGAGATGACCCAGCCCAGCAGGGTATCCACCCAGGTGGTCTGGTTGTACACCTTGCCAAAGGAAACGCCGGCGCTTTCCAACCGGTTGACCAGCTGCAGGTCCTGCGCAATGGAGTTGGTGCAGTAGGTGGTATCGTTTTTGTCCGCAAAATAGATCTGCTGATCCTGAATTTCAACGGTGCTCAGTTCGCCGCCTTCGAGCATGTTCAGGAAGGTGCCGTAATCGACCTGTTTGACCTGGCCGTTCATCATGGCAGGGAAGGCCCAGAAATTGAGCAGCAGCAACACCACAAGGATCACGGCATATACAATGCCGGTCGTCTTTTTGGGGTCGCGCGGCTGTTGGGTTTCGTGCATAACAATTCCTCCAGTTGGGGGCGGTAATAGGGGCCCCCGATAGATCCTATCATGAAGAATAAAAATGAACTGCGGATGAACAAGGCATGAAATAGCTGGAAATTCCGGTAAACTTTGCGTGAACAAGGGCAGTTTGTGGGCAAAAACAGGAATGCAGACCGCGTAACGACAGGGAAAAAGTGAAGGCAACACCGCACAATTCCCGCCTTACGGCTTAAGCACCGCTCCGGCGGCTGC
>OLRT01001512.1_pt1 | contig 15955 bp, 12 predicted proteins | sample 1672021 | NCBI WGS metagenome assembly OLRT01 (sample SAMEA3136637, study PRJEB25190) | human gut metagenome | reverse complement strand
GCTGGCGGATTCGGCTGAACCTGATGCATTCGTGGCTGACTGTGCGGCGTTTGCGGCCAGCTGGGCGGCGGTGGTGGCGGATTCAGCCGCGGCCGTGGCGCTCTTTGCGGCCTGATCGGCAGCGGTCTGGGCGGTGGTGGCGGACTCCCGGGACTGGCTGGCGGACTCGGCGGCGGCCGTGGCTGACGTTGCGGCAGCCTTTTCCGATATAGCAGCGGCTTCGACAGCTTTCCAGGACTGCACGGCTGATTTTTCTGCCTGCGTAGCAGATTTGGAGGCTGACTTCTCAGATTCTGCTGCGGAAGCCGCTGAATCACTTGCAGATTTTGCGTTTTTCTTGATTTCTTCGATTGCCTCCGCGAAGGGATCTGTTTTTTCTCCGGAGGGGTCTGGATCTGCTTCAACCCTTCCGATTATCGGCAGAATTACTTCTTTTATCGTGAAGCCAGCTTCAGCATCTGTGACGTATATATACGCGCTCAATTCACCGGCTTTATCCGTGTTTTCTTTCGGGATTTTTACGCAGAAGCCTCCGTCCGATTCCTGCAGTGCTACAACCGGATGCGCTTTTTCGTCGTTTGGCCCTGCGAAATCAACGCGGATGATCTCGGCATATTCAATTCCTGTCACTTTTAAAATTGCTCCATAATCATGCTGATACAATCCGCGTACATATGCCTTCTCATTTCCTTTTGAGAAATCGGCTGTAAGGATTTTTTTCATATTGTTCACCTCTTATTTTTCAAGCATAGCAAACATCTCATCCTGGAGCGCATATGCTTTTTCCTGAAATGCCGCGTAATCTTCCCGGCACTCCGTCCGGTAGTCTTTATACAGATCTTTTGATTCTGCGGTCGGGAAAAATTTGCTCATGCTCAAGTTTTCTGGATTCCCCGAGTCTACGGTTGCTGTGTAATTCTCCAGTACAACTTTCTTTTCCTCAATCTCCACTACCGAAGTAGCCGTGATAGTTACCTTTTTTGCTGTCTCTGTCAACATAGTTTTATCCCCTTTCTGATATCTGCATTTTCAATTCTCCAACGTAACTGTATAACTGTTCTATCTGATCCTGCAAAAATGCTATTTTTATAGTTTCTCTGTTTAACCCATCCATGGCGCTTTCAATGTTTCCAATTTTTTCGAATGCCTTTTGCGTCATATGAATAGTCAAAGGTATCAATTCCTCATATGCAATTCCCCAGCGTTCCGTCCTGCCGTCTGCCGTCGGTTCCTCCAAATCATCCCGGCAGATTGCCGCAAAGGTTAATGCAGTCAATCCATTTTCCTTTGCTGCCGAAAGAACGCTCTGCGCTCCAAGCCCACAATGGACCCGATCATGTTTTTTCGCATCGTTGTTTTTCCAGCGGTACAGAATTGGTTTTAGATTCAGAAATGTCTTTTCATATGCCCCTGTAATCCCTGAAATAATACTTTTCTCATTTTCATCTGATGTGCTGATAGTTGCACTTGCGGCATACAAGCGAGTGTATCTGTTTCCTGATACACCCAGGGCCGTGGTATTGTCCCCTGCGTATGATGCAAGTGATTTCCAGTTACTGCCGATAGAATATATCTCTCCGGTAATCCGTGCGTAATTGGAAGAATCCACAATTTCACGCCACGTTCCGCTCCATCCGCTGCTATTACCACCACGATGGAACAATGCTCCCGACGGTTGCGTACACCAGATCTGATGAACGTCTGAACCCATTGCCATGTTAAAAATCATCCCCCATGTTGATGGATTGTCAGTAACAATTTGTGTCGATTCGTTATTGATAAAATGCACACTATTTAATAAATCCCCCCATGTGGTAACTGTATCGCTGGCCACCATTCCGATGACATTTATTCCCGCATTTCGCATAGACGAAGCAGACCCGTACAATGTTCCATTTATATGACCTTGTACATCCATATTGCCATGCACACCTAAGTCACTTGAAAGTGCCAGACTTGCGGCTGATATAGTATTAAAAGATACATCCTCGGCGTGCAAATAGCCGAGATAATCAGCAACAAAAACATTCTTTCCAAGGGATCCATTATAAATCTCTATCATATTTCCGTATGCACCGGTTCCTGATAATGTAAATTTTGCCGTTGTCCCATTTGCAAGGGATTTATTTACTATCAGATCACTGCCGTCAATGTTGAAACCGCCAATGTACCCAGACGGGCCTTCCAATTTTCCTTTGAAGAATACTTCTCCGGTCGTTCCATTTACCATGAATCCCTTTGACACTATCAAACCCTTATCTAAATCAAGTGCCGCTCCCGAATCCGCATATACTCCGCTCGTATATTTGTAATTCTTTGATTTCAGCACACCAGTAATTAGTGTTCCCTCTACGGTACTGTTTCCCGTGATATGAATATCTATCGCTTCGATTTTCTGTGCGAAGAGATCCGCCACATCAATGTGGTTGGCCAAGATTGTTTTGGCAGCGATCTCGCCACCTGTGATGGACTGAGCCACGATCTTATCTGCTGTGATGGTCCGTGGAGTTAAGATCTCGCCATTCAATGTATCGACGTTCTGGGCCTGGATGGCCCCGGTGATGTTGTTCAGGGCGTAGACAATACTTCTGTTGCTTCCCCTGATTTCCAGGCGCTCTACCGAGAGGGTTCCGGCGGTTATCTTGTTTGCTGTCAGTTCAACAATTTTTGCATCCGTGATGGAGCCGTCCGCGATTTGAGCCGTATTGACCGCTCCCACGTCAATCATTGCCGTTTTGATCGAACCGTTCTTGATGTTCGCCAGATCAATCGTGGCATATTTGATATCTGCTTCTGTAACTTGCAGGTATGTGCTTTTAATTGTTCCAATTTCGGCCGTTGTGGCTTCTATTCTCCCGTAAATCCCGCTTATCGTTCCGCTATTCTGTATTTCAGATTCCACACCATCTTTGAATCCCAGAATTTGATCTGTGGTTACTTTATCCACCGCGTTTCCGTTGATGCTTCCATCAAGATTTTTCGCCGCTTCTATAATGCTGACGGCTTCTTTCAGGCGGGATTGGATCTCGTCGAAGGTCTCCCGCGTGTTGGCGATGTCACAGGTGTTTTTGTCCGGATTCTCGGGATATTCTGTGATTTTCGTAATCCGCTGTTTGTCCCGGATGCCGTTCTTGCGATCGATCAGCGTGATCGTGTCGCCCAGGTTGTACTCCAGGATGCCATACTCGGCACTACGATAAGCCAGATCTCGGACGTCAACGGTATATGACTTTTTCGGGATTGACAGGTCTTTCAGCTTTTCGGTAGCATCTTCCATCAGAGTGGCCGCATCCTCATAACTGGTGTCCTGCCAAACGTACGGGATGATCTTCTTGGAATACTGGAAATTATCAATATATTCCTTTCCATTGTTCACAGATGTAATTTTCAAGTTGTCTTTTCCGACCGGGATGATGCGGGTATAGAAGTCATAGGTGTCACCTGACAATGTCAGCTGCCGCAGATTCAGCCCCCGGAGGAAATATACTCCCTTATCCTCGCCGAACTTTTCTTTGAAGGAAACCGTCTTGGCCTTACTATCCACTTGCATCTCGCACATGAACACCGTGCAGAGCTTCTGTAAGACCACTTTACTGGTGACGTTCTGCAGGCCTACGCTCCGTTTTTTATCCACTGTGCATTCCGCCACGCGCCAGCCGGTCCCGACCAGGGCCAAATTGGCAGTATCCCGCAGGCTCGAATCTTTCGCCAGGAAGGTTTCCCAGGTCTTTGCTTCCAGCCCCTCCATGTTCAGCGTGGCCGTATATTCCGGATATCCATCTGACGTGAGCCGGATGGCTTTCACCACATACTCAGCATCCGCAGTCTGGATATAGTATTCATAGTCAATCTTTTGAGATTTTGCCAGATATGTAAAAGAGAGCGTCTTTTCCGCTGTGGAAAGAACGCTCTCAATTTTGCAATCCCGGTATTTTTTTATGTATCCCACAGCCTCGTGGGACTGATTAAATATTTTCAGCATGAAGGAAAACCTCCTTCGTTTATTCCTCGATCATGAACATCAACGGCTCCAGCTGCGCGCTATCCAGTTCAATGCCATCGAGCTGATCCAGGCTGATGGTGTGAATATTCACATCTGCCACGTCAATGTCCAGCAGCTCTTTGATTTTTGATTCATATTCCACCTTGTCTTTTCCTGGCTTCATGATGATTTCCAGCGTGTTGACTTTTTCATTGTAGGTTTTCATTTCCCGTTCATGCTCCGCTGTGCCCTCTGCGCTTGTAACTATTTTCTTTTTCAGTTTTTCTTCTGCTTTCTTCTCGGCATCCAGGTCCCTATATTCCGCAAAAATCTCGTTTCTGGACTCATCATAAGGTTTTAATTTATCCAGCAGCTCTCTCATATTCTTTTTGATGGCATAGGTGATTTTCACGCGACCCTGAAATAATTTTTCACCAGTCCGTTTATAGTGTTCAGCTTCTAAGGACTGGATGTAGTCCAATCCGTTATAGTTCGCGATTATTTCTCTGTTTGTCACTTGTTTTCCTCCTCACTCACATGTATCTTGGTTTAAATTTGATTGTCATAGTTATATTTGCATTATCGCAAGTGATCGTATTCACGCCAGGAGCCAATAATGGAAGTTCCCAGAGATCTACGTCACCTGCTTTCTGTGCGCCTTCCTGCGTTATCAGGCCCGTTTCTCCGTCGATTATCACTTTTTTGTTTGTTGTCAGAGCTCTGACCACGACCGGTGAATCTTCCCCTGTGGCCGGATCACGGCAGATTCCCTGAATCGTCACTGGTACTGTGCTGATTGTCGGAAGCAGTTCCAATACCGCGGGGGTGTTCAAATTTCCTGGATTTACTATGCTCAGTTCACTTGAACCAGATACTGCCACTTCTGATCCATATTCATAGCCCTGTAATTCTAAGTTCAGCTTGTGCCAGCGGTCCTGCCGGTAGTTCACCGTCTCTTCAAAGCTTGCATCCTTAGACAACACCGCTCTGAATTTATGTATGAATCCATCCAGAACGATATCCGCCGGTTCCAGTAAGGCCGCTACGATGTTTGACCGATCCAGGGTCATAGTCTCTCTGGTTGAATCTTTGATCAGCAACGTCACTTTGATAGTTTTGAAGCTGATCGTGCCACCAGTCAGGAACGGATCCGGAGATCCCCGGTTCCATTCGCTGCTGTTTGTGATCGCATGATTCCCGATTGATACTGCCCATTGGCGGGCGTGCCATTGGGATATATCTATTCCGTTGATCTGCATTTTCTCACCTCCTCAAAATCGTCCTCGGGACTGTGCTCGGGACTGCAGGGCCAGTTCCTGTGAAATCGGTTTTGTAATTTCCCCCACCAACTTACCAGTATCAAGAACAATCTGTGAAGAACCAGCGGTATTCGTGGCCACTTTCTGCACTTCTCCGATCAGCTGGGCCAGAAGGCCCGCCAGATTTCCGGTGTCAACGTTGATGCCCGGAAGCTGAGTTTGCGCCTGCACTGCAGTGCTGGCCGCCTGGGTTGCTCCGGCATCGATCCGCTGTAGGTACTGTTCCAACGTGATATTTCCCATGTTTTTGCCGGTAGTGGATTCTACCAGCTGGCGAATCATATCCTGTGCTGGTTTAATTGCCGTAGCGGTGTTTTCCTCGATGCCTGCGCCGACACCAGCGGGGATGTACTCACCAACTTCCTCGGCCATTAACCTGGAAGGGGACTTGATTTTTGCTGCCTTTTTCGTTTCTGCAACAATCTTTTTGACCATGTTCGTAGTGTAAGTTTTAATTTTCTTTGAGTCGTTCATGGCTTTCAAGATGCCATCTAAGGTGTCCTGGCCAATTTTCTCACCGTCTTTGGTCAGTTTTGACAGGTTTGTGGTGATTGTCGTGGTAGTATTCAGCAGGGACGATTTCGCATTCTTGCTGGAAACCTGGGCGTATAAGCTCTGAACGTACTTCGTGACTGTGCTCTCACCGATCTTTCCGGCTTGGTTTGCAATGTGCTGCAGTGAAGCGTTTATCGGCTTTTCCAGATCGTTCACGCCCTTCAAATACTCTTCCGTATAGGCTTTGATTTCTGCCTGAGCGTTGGCTTTGAGAGTGGCAATCTTCTGCTCACTATTCTTATTCAGCTGGGCAATCTGGGCATCACCGGAGGCTTTTGCGGCAGCCACCTCCTGTTCCGTCTGCATTTTCAGGTCTTCATTCTCTTTCTCGGCTTCCTGCTGTGAAATCTCTTTTTTTCGCCGCCAGAGCGAAACGTATTCGTTCAGCTGGGCTTCCGTCATTCCTTTGCCTTCCGAACCCTCCGGCAGGTCGTTGTTCATGACGTGGAGCATAGCGGAGGCTTCTGGGCCCATGTCTTCCAGTTCTTTGATGAGATCAGTATCAATACCTTTGTCGCGGAGCTTCTGAAGCTGGGACTTCCAGTCATCCAGGCCGACTACTTGAGTTTTCAGGTTGTATAGGAGTGTGCTACCGGAATCGGACTCTGAATAGAATTTATCTGTGAGTTTCATGGAGTTATAGATGGACTCCTGCTGACTCTTCACGGAATCGGCGTAGGTTTTATTCAACTCATCGATCTTCTCCTGCGTTTCTTTCGTAACATCAGCAATGGAATCTGTCAAATCGTCAGTGACGTCCTGAATGTTCTCTTTCAGCTTTGAATTGACCGTGGTAACTTTGTCTGTATAATCATCTTCCAGACTTTTCAGAGATTCATTTAAGGTGTTCTTTGCGTCAAAATATTTCTTATCTGCTTCCTCCCGTTCTTTAGTGCCGCGCTTATAGTTTTTTCGGACTGTGTTCCAATAGTCTACCTCGGCCCGCTCAGAAACCTTGAAATATTGTTTATAAGTATCAAGTGCCCCACCGTTCAAGGCGTAGTCGCTTTTTTCTTCGGCGGCTGCGGTGTTGGCACTTTTTCCACTATTCCGCGCGTTTTTCCATTGCTCGTATGCATCTGTATAAGCCTGTGTACCTTTCTGCATTTTTGACAGCACCTGTGCCCAGTAGGCTTCCTCTTCCTGAACACTGAGGTTATAATAGACTTTCATGTTCGCCAGGTGTTTGGTCGCAGCCTTGTAGATATCCGAATAGTAGTCAGAAGCAGACTTATCAACGGTTTTCTGACTGCTGCCGCTTCCTTCCGTTTTCGTCCGTGATACGCCGTTTATCGTCTTATTCGCGGCGCTCTGCATTTTCAAGATTTTGGCATTGAGATCCGCTATTTCCTGTTGGGCTTTCTTGTAGGCCGCAGTTCCTTTTTTCGTGTTTGCAGCTACCTTCTGCCAAAACAGTTTTTCATCTTCCAACGAGGTATAGCGCTTAGCTTTGTATTCCTCCAACCAAGCGGTGGCAGAATCCAATACGTCTTGTGACATTTTTGCGGAAGCGTTTTTCGCCAGAACCGCATTGGACTTGATGCCCCATGCCATACCTTTCGCTACATTCGCGCCGATCTCGTCCTGAAATTTTTTTGACGGGGAATGAATATCCAGAATCCTTTTTGCGGCGTTGAGGGCCGCCGTAGCCATGTTCGCTGCTGCATTGATAGCCTGACTCTGATTCTGGGCGATACCGCGGGCAAAACCGGCGGCCAGCTGGTTTCCGGCTTCCTGATAGCTGCTTGTATAGCCCACTGCCGCACCGGCTCCGTTTCCCGCTGCTGTTCCCGCTGCATTGCTAACCTGATAGGAAAAGGCTGTCATTCCGGCGGCCATTGCGGTGATGAGGAGTTTTCCGGCGGATCCGTAAGCTCCGGCGTTATCATTGATAGCTTTTTGGGCCGACTCCACAACTTTCTGGGCAGTTGACTTCGTATTATCGGTTTCACCCTTGATTCCTTCCGCAGTGCCCTTTCCCAGGCTGGCACCGCCTTCTTTACCGGCAGTCTCCAGATCTACGTTGTTGGCCGCAAGGAGTTCAATAAGATCTGTATAGGCATCTATAGCATCCTGTCCGCCAGCTTCGATGCCTTTTCTCAGCTCATCTATGTCCTGGATACCACAGCTCTCTGCGATCTCCGCCAGTCCCTCAAACTGTCCTTCAATAGCTTTGTTCATCATCGCTATAGCCTGTTCCGGTGACGTGGATCCGGATGTAATACTATCTGCCAGGCCTTCTGGAATCTGCACGCCGCAGGCAACCGCAGTATCTACTACCTCCTCCCAGGCCGTTCTTGTTTTGTCCGTCAGGTTCTCCCAGGCTTCGCCTGCGTACTGTGCGGCATAATCGAACGCATCCCGAAGGTCTGTAAATTCTTCCGCTGATGAAGCAAATTCTTTCATCGCCGCCTGGTATGCTGCAATATTTGCCGCTTCGCTTTTGGCTATACCTGATGTCAGATCAAATGACTCCATATATTTGTCTGATATTCCTTTGACCTGTTCCGCCCCATACTCTCCCTGGTTTTCCCAAGTCCAGACCATGTGATCGAGAGCATTTGCTCCTTCCATGCCCATGCTCTCGATATACTGAATAAATTCCGGCGTTACCAGACTTTTTCCTTCCTCATCGGTCATTTCCCGGAGTTTCTTGAGATTCTCCTTATACTTTTTGATCGCTTCGATCTGGCTGTTGAGGTTCTTGTTCATTGCCTCGGTGGTGACATCTGCTCCGCCGTCGTCCTTCTCGAAGAGGTCAAACAAGCTGATTTTGCTCTGCAGGCTTGACTCGATACTCTCCCTGGTGGAATTGTAGGCGTCAAGGATTTCCTGTGCTGCTGTCCGTTGTGCTTCGGCGGCTTCTTTTGCGGCATCAGCGGCTTTCTGCTGGGCTTCTTTCTGCTTTTCTGCTGAAGCTGCCGCAGCATCTCCGGCATCTTCTACGGTTCCGGACCATTTCAGAATGCTTCCGGATGATTCTTCCGCAGTTTCCCCGGTTTCCCCGAGAACAACATTATATTTTCCGGCTTCCGACAGACCCATGCTTATTGCTTTTGCCTGTTTTTTGAGGTTCTCGGAAAGTGGCGGCAGTTCCCCGTTTGCCCGCTTCAAAGCATCTACGCCGTCATCCGTCACACCGACCATTTCCTCGGCGGCTTCCCGGTTTGCGTCTATGCTTTTTTCTGAATCGTCCAGGATTTTCTGGTTTTCTTCAACGGTTTTGTTCAGACCTTGGGTTTGTGTGTCCAGCGTTTCTACCGATTGTCCTAATATTCCTACAGAATCATCGGTTGCAATAACCTGTCCTGTCAACAATGCAAAACGATCTTCCATCATTCCATTTGACAGTTCTTTTTGTGCCGCATTGAACTCTTCCTGTGTGATGGTTCCGTCAGCAAGAGCCTGTTCATACATTTTTAATGCTTCTGTTTTATAATCAAGAAGTTGTGAATAATCGGTAATTTCACCACTGTTTAACAACTCGTTCTGGCGTTTGATTTCGTAGATTAAATCTCTTTCATTTTCCAGTAGCTTTTTTCTTGCTTCTGTACTTTTCAGTTGTTCTTCTGCTGCCTGTAACTGTTTTGTCGCTTCGAGCTGCTGGTTGTACAGATCCTGGTTTGCCGTTATGAGAGCCTGCTCAACAGCTGTTTTCTTATAGTTCCTTACCAGTTTTTCCAATTCATCATTGGTTACTGACAGGCTGTCATTTTCTTCGTCATAGGCCCCTTTCAGCTCTGGAATAGAAAGTGACAGTGTGTCAACAATGTCCGCCATTTCCTGTTTCTGAATGGTCGTACGATTTTCAACCTCATTTAGAGTTTCCAACCGTTCCGCCAGATCGCTCACATTCTGAGCCTCTTCCATGCTTCCGGTGAAGGTCTCTCCAATAGACTTGACATTATCCTTTAATTTTTCCGTAGATTCTATAATTGAATCATATACTTCATTGACCGCATCTTTCTGCGGAGTAATCGCTTTCGTGATAGAAGAAACCGCAGATGTGGCCATTTCTGTGGCAGCCTTCAGCGGTCCGCTGAACTTTTCGTAGATAGTGATTTCCAGACTCTCAACGGCAGAATTGAAAGCCGCTGTGGCTCCTTCCAGATTATCGTCCATGGTGTCGCCCATCTCTTCGGCAGCACCCGCACAATTTTCCAGTTCTTCCCGATATCCGGCGATTTCATCGGCTCCGGTATTCAACATCATGTTCAATGCCTTGATTGAATCCGAAGTAAATGTGGAGAGTAAAGCGGCCTGTTTCTGAGCGTCACCCATACCGTTTGTCGCTTTTTCCACATCCTTTAAGATGTCAAGCATATCACGGAAGTTTCCTCTGCTATCCATGACCTTAACCGAAGTATCGCCGATTGCGATAGCTCCATCTTCCATTTTGGAAGTCATGTCACGCATTACTGCTGCCAATGCGGTACCTGACTCCGCGCTACGCAGGCCGTTGTTGGCCAGGGCCTCCAGGATTGCCGTGGTGGTTTCAATCGTCTGTCCGGCGGCGTTCATGTTTGCTGCCGAATTTTTGTAGGCCTGGCCCAGCTGTGACGCCGTCGTATTACTGTGCGCCTGGGCGTAAGCCAGCATATCTGCTATGTGAGTGGTGTCTGATGCCTGTAAATTAAAAGTCGCAATATTATCCGCAGCGATCTGAGCTGATTCCGCCAGATCCATGTTTGCCGCCCGTGCAAGATATACGACACCGTCGACGCCATCTAATGTTTCCTGCACCTGCCACCCCGCTACAGACAGGTTCATCATTGCGCCCGCTGCCTGTTCTGCTGAAAGCTTTGTGTTCGCTCCAATTTCTTTTGCCTTGTCTGAAAGCTGAGAAACTTCCTGTTTTGTCGCTCCGCTGACGCCCTCTACCCCTGACATGGCGGCCTCAAAACTGCTGCCTACTTTTTTTATTTCTGTAACAGCCTCTTTTGCCGCACCTGCAATTTGTCCCAGGCCATTCGTAGCAATATCCACCGCTTTTTCGATCACGGCACCCTTTAACAAGGATTCTGTATTGATCTTTTCGGGTTCTTTTACTGCTTTTCCGTACGCATCAATACTTTTTGCACACTTGTCCGCCGACGCCGCTGCTTCATCCATGTAGCGGGCATTTTCGGCCACAGCGCTGTTCGCTTTAATAACCTGAGCTTCGGCGTTATTCAGTTTTGTTTTCCAATCCTCAACCTTGTTTCCCGTCTTCTGGTATTCACTCTGACACCGACTCAGTTCGGTTTTAGCCTTCGCAACCGCTGTGTTCTGGTCGTTCAGCTCTTCTTCCAGCTTTTTGACTGCTTCCTGCTGCTCCTTTACCGCGTCGCTGGAAGAACCGTTTGTCTTTTCCAGCTCTTCCAATTTCTGCTTGGCCTGCTGGTAGGTTCTGTTTAACTCTTCCAGTTTTTCTTCCTGGGCGGTGCAGGCCTTTTCCATTTCCTGGATTTTCTTTCCACCATTTTCATAAGCTCTGGTGGCGTTCTCCAGCCCCTGCTTCGTGGCCTCCACCTTCTGCTTCTGCTGCTCCAGGATTTTATTTAATATCTCACCTTTTTGGGTCAGAGCCTCCATGCTGTTCTGGTTTCCATCGTACTGCGCTTTGACAAGATTCAGCTCTGATCTCAGAGAAGTGACTGTTTTATTAACGCTGGTTACGCTGCTCTTGAACTGCTGATCACCTTCCAGCCGGATTCCGGCAACAATATCATTTTTTCCTGCCATAGTTCATCCTCGATTCATGTATAAAAGAAGCGCCTGCCAATCCGGCAGACGCTTATGTGCGGTTATTTCCATCCTCTTCTTTTATAATACTTGTCCTTGTCCCGTTTCATGTGTTTAATATCATCCGCAAACAGCCAGCTCAGCCATCTATAAAGATGAACCAGACACCAGATCACTCCGCATGCCAGCAAATAAACAGCAAACCAGAACAGATCTGTTGACGCAAGTGCAAAACTCATGAAAAGGAATACGCAAAATAAAATTCCTTTAAAATTTTTCATATTCTTTCCCCATTTAGCATTTTCTCATCATGCAACCAAGAATGACTTTTATGTTATGAACCTTTTTCTCATCATTACACTGTATAAGATCTAACAGTGCTAGCGCTTTATCCCAATCGAGATCTGTCAAGCTGGCATAGTCTTCATTGTCATACATTTTATAGAAAAGTTCGGCAGCCTTCATCAGATAGACCAGTACGAAGTCATTATTATTCTTCTCGCAGTAAGTATTTATGGTACTTAAAATTTCTTTTCTTTTCAGTTTAGGGGCTCTTTTACTCATAATGTGCTACCCCCCCCCCATAAACCAAGCTGAGAGTTTTTGAGCTGCACCTGTTCCAGCAGAACATAAGGAAGCTGGTACTCTCCGATGATTGACACGGCCGTATCGCACTGGCTCCGTTTGATGGCTTTGTATGTACTCACGCCAAACTGCCGTTTCAGTTCCCGGTAAATATCATTGTAGACTTTTCCGCGGAGGGATTTGTCCTGATAAGCTTCGCTGTTCTTTCCGCCAAGGCACTCCACGCCTTTCTTCTTCGCTGCTGAAGTAATCCGGTCGATCTCGATACCAAGGATGGGAAGGTCAAGTTCCAGACGGTCGATCTTCTTGTCGAGGTTGTCTACTTTCTGGTTGAGTTCCACGTTGCCCATTGCAAGGAGCTGGATCTGTTCGGGGACAGTCATGGGAACGGTATGGTGAGCAGCCTCTTTTAACTTTTCTTCCACTTTGAGGAAATACTGGCGGGCCTGTTCACCTTTTGCTGTTTTGGACTGCATGGAGAGTTTCTTCGCGAAACTGGCTGTAATTCTTGCATCCTGGGAAGCATGCCCCTTGTGCTCGTCATTCATGACGAACAGAAAATAGTCTGTATTTTCTTCAGCAAAATCATTTCCAATGATGTTAGTTCTAAACCATCTTGAAAAATTGCTTCTATCCATACCGAGAAAATCAAAGAGTTTTCCAGCAGTAATCATTCCTTTGTTGTCTATTCCAATTGCAATCTCAATAGGTGTCTGGTTTGTTGTATTATTCATAATTTCGTCCATGTAAATTCTCCTTTTCTGGTTGAAAAGAAGTCTCACAAATGATAAAATACAAATATCAGAAGTAAGACTTCTGGTCATGAAACAGTCGTTTGTGCTTTGGTAGGGTGCGACGACTGTTTTTATTTTTGAGTTTCTTGGTAAATTTTATCAATGCCCAAACGTATAACATCGGCTTTAGAAAGACCTGTTCTTTCACAACATATCTCTAATTTTCGTAGTTCTTCATCTGTCATACGAAGTCTGTAATTATTTACCTTTGGGGCATCCGTCGGACGACCCATTTTCTTTTTGCTTTCTACGTTTCTCACCTCTTGACTCTTGCCATTCTTCCCAAACTATGATAAAGTATGTTTGGGTACAGGCGGTGGCAAGTACCGCCTGTTTTTTTTGTTGGGAGAGTCGCTTTATTAAGCGGCTCTTTTTATTTCTCTTTCTGCGGATAAGTCAGCCCCAAAATCATCATCAAATTTCTGTAAGCTTCCAATTCCGTCTTGCCCTCAGCGTACTGCTGGTTGAGAAATCTCTGCATTTCCAACACGGTCATTTCTTCTTCCATATTCGCTCCTTTCCGGCACCTGCCGCCTTACTCATCAAGTTTTCCTTGACTGTGATTATATTATAACTTTTGGATATCCAAAAGTCAAGAGGTATTTAAAACTTTTTCCATCCTACCAACGGAAAAATAGGTATTTTAAAAGGAGCCGATTTTTCGGCCCCTTTCGTTTTTATTCATTCACTATGTAGATGTTATATCCTAATTTTAATTCTTTTTCTTCTCCGTACGACGGTATTTCTACACCGTCTACATAATAAAAATAGTCAAATGGTTTTCCTAACTTTTCTTTTATTTCATCTGACTGATTTTCATATATAAGCCTTGCATCGACTTCGTATTCATCACCATTTTCAGAACCTTCCAAACTCGTTTCAAACTCATATATGATTTTACCATTTTTCAGTATTGTTTCTGTACTCTCTATGCAAGAATAATTTTTAAATAGGTAAAGATCAATGGTTGCACCGTCTGGAATTTCTGACGTCACACTGCATTTTATATGTTGATCTTCTGTTTTTTCTACAGAGACTTCACATTTTGCATTTATTCTTTTTGCTGTTTCTTCCTCTAAATACTTTTTGTGGGCTTCGTTATTTTCAAACTCGCCGCCTACCTTTGCGTACGTTTTTTCAAATCCATCTTCAAAATTGACAGTAAACTTATATGTTGATGTTCCGTCGTTTTCTTTTAAGTAAAACATGGTCTTTCCGCCATATTCCAGAGCCCGGCAAAACTCATCCTTGTCCCTCACAGTCAGATCTGTTCCTTTTGAACAAAAATAACAGCTTATCTCATGCTCTATGTCTTTAGAATCTAAAATGCTCAAGCTATAATATTGGTCTTTGCTATAATAGTTATCGACTTGGTGGTCTCCGTATTCGTACAACCGAAAGAAAATATTTTCTTTATCCATTAAAAGAATAACTTTTAATTCGGAATCGGTTGTTGCACTATTGCTAAACGTGCCGTCAATGTAATCTTCAGTTGTAACATACTTTTCACCTGTAGACCTGCCAAACTTATCGACATAGGTCCCGATCTCCCACTTATTTTTTTGTTCCTCTGCTTTTGAATTGAACGGGAATATCAACGTTAAAAGTAGAATTGCCAATGTTACTGATATTTTTTTCATATGTAACTCCCTCCTTTTTCAACATTCTAACATTTTTGCAGAAAATTACAATATAAAAAATACCATTTTACGGCAACATATCAATGGCCGCCCGGGTATCTTTCTTCTTTCCGTTCAGTTCCAGATACTTTTCAAAGAGTGTAAAGAATTTTTTGGGGGTCATATTGAAGATCTCTTCCTCGCTGTAACCCATTTTTGAGGTGGCGATGATAAGAAGCTGGGCGATATCCAACAGCTCGCTCTCTTCGTCGTCTCTCTCATCCTCCGGCTCCGGCATGGCGTCATTGAAGGCCAGGAGAAGGGCTATTGTCAGTCCCGGAATCTCCTTTTGCATCACGAGAGAACCCACCTCTTCTTTTGTATACCTTTTTCCGTTTTTCAGCCGGATTCCCTCGTCATTCAAAAGTGCTGTCAGTATTTCCCGAAGGTACCCCGGTCCTTCCACAGGATCTTTCAACATTACCAGGAGTTGTCCCACTGTTTTACCAAATCGGCTCTGCAGTTCGTCAATAACACCGAGGGAGAAGAAGACGCAATGTTCTTCTCCCCCGATCATTATCCAGGTGCCTCCCGGTCTTAGGCTGCTCACGCTGCCTCCGCGGTGATTCCGACTTTTTTGTTCAGCCAGTCTTTTGCTGCTTTCAGAGTACCAAAAGTTGCTCTGATTTTCCATTCTTTTGAATCTTCCGGCACCATAGCCTCTCCTTCCAGAGTCACATGTGTAAAAGTTGTATTTTCCTGTTTTGTCTGATTCTCATCATTTGGCTCAGAGAACTTCACTTTCGTATAGAATTTAACTACCCACTTATTCTCAGACATTCCGACTGCACCCACTCCAACAAAGGGAGCCTCATCGGTAGATTTAAAGGAAATTTCCCCATTTTCACCCTCTGTCTTGGTGTGCCCCAGCAGGTAAGTATAAATCTCATCCACATCATTGTTCAGTTCTACACTCAGAGTCGCACCAGTCACAGAGTTATCCACTTCCTGAAGCACGTTATCCCCATAGTCTTTTGCATTAGATTTTGTAGGGGTGCCGTTGAACGCTGCTGCCGGGCTCAGTCTCTTGCCTTCTTTATAGGTTCCATTTTCCTGGAGCTTACCAAATACTACATATTCAAGGCCTTTTTTCGCCATAGTTATTCCTCTCTTTCTTCGTGGCACGACAGTACCACATGGATTGTTTTCGTTTCTGTTTCATACATGGTCCGGATATCCGTTACCGTAAAACCGGCTTTCCGGAGGGCTGCCTCTGCTGCCTTCTTATATTCCCGGAACTTTCCGGTCTTCGGAGTGAAGATATGTACCTGCCACCAGGTAATGTGACATTCCGGATCATTATCGCCGTAGTCTGCC
>OLRT01001464.1_pt1 | contig 16275 bp, 21 predicted proteins | sample 1672021 | NCBI WGS metagenome assembly OLRT01 (sample SAMEA3136637, study PRJEB25190) | human gut metagenome | reverse complement strand
TTTAAATATGGTGTAAAAAAATCATGATCAACTACCATAGCAAAGGGAATATTAAGATCCTTTAACAAAAAATATGGATATTTTAAATTAGAAACACCATCTAAACTCAAAATGCTAATATTGTAATAGTTATCTTTCAAATCTGAAGCAATAAGATTATCAATAACCTGTGCATCAGTGATGCTTTCTGACAAAATAACGTATTTAGCAAAGAAGAAATCACTATTTTTATATTTGAAAAAATTATAATGTTTATAATCTGTAATACCATGATATTGCCAAAAATCATTCGATAATTGCGACGCAATAGATTTAAAACCTCGTTTTTCATCATTTACTCGTCTGACAAGTACAATATCTGAATGATCTAATGCATCAATAATTGCAGTCGAATGTGTTGTAAAAATAGCTTGAGTTTCAAACTCCTGCCTATCGTTAAGTATAGATGCTATTAATCGCCGCTGTGCTTGTGGATGCAAATTGGATTCAGGTTCCTCTATTCCCAAGATAATGGAATCCGTATTGTTCTTAGAAAGCATTCTATGTAAAGCAATGACAGTCAAACTTTTTATTCCATTCCCATATTCAGCAACAGGAAAAACATTTCCTTTTTCAAGAATACTAATTCCAAGTTGACTTAATAAAATTGAATAATCCATTTGGTCATCGAAATTTACTTCATATGTCTTTTCAGAATCAAGCATATTCAATTCAGATAGTTCTTTCTCCAATCGTGATAACGCTTGTTTATGAAGAAGACTCGCAACTCTTTTTACCTGTGCAGATAATGAATCTCGATTTTTGGTATATTCATATAGATATTGTTCTACTAGCCTTGTGAATATTGAATTTTCTTCCCAACTCAAATCCTTTGTTCCTCGATTTGCCGGAATATATACAAAGTCAATATCTTTTTTTATTTCAGTTAACGTATTTTCAGCATTGATTTTTCCATCTGGAGTCAAACAATATATGGATCGACCCTTTGTGGTTCGGCTATATGCATACGAAAACAATACGATAAGTTGATCATCAATTAACTTTCCGTTATATATTTCTTTTACGGGAACATCTTCAAAAGTCAATTTAATTTTTGTAACTGTCCTTGCATCATATCTATGTGTATTATTAGTAAAAAAAGGTTCTTCAAATTTATAATTAAAAAAACTGTTTAAAGCACGTAAAATAGCAGATTTTCCAGCATTATTTTCTCCCACAATCGCAGTTATCTCATTAAAATGAATACTGCATTTTTTAATAGAACGAAAATTTTCTATATCTGCACTAACCAATTTCATATTACCTCTCCTATTTAACTGCGAATTAAATTTATCTTACACTTATATTGGTAAAGACCAAATTATATAATCCTATAATAGCATAATAACCGTTTTTATCTGCTACTATAGACTTTGCTAATGTTCTGCTTTTCTAATGAAATTCATTTTATTCTTGTTGCAATGCTATTCAGTGATGCTTCCAATTGCTGATTTTCTTCCTCATCTCTGCGCTTTTTTTCCCACTGCCTTAAAATCATAACGATAAAGCTTTTCATAATCGGAAAAAACTCCAAACAATCTTCCTCACTTAACTCATGAATTCCCTTGCTAACAATCCCATAGAATACAGGACTATTTACTAGTAGTTCTGGAAGATATTCTGATAATAGCTTAATTTTGTTACTAATAGGTGCAGTTTCAACATTCTCCTTTTTAAGTTTGCCCTCTGTTATAGCCCTTTCACTGGCACTTACAATAATGCGTTCAAAAATCCTTCTAAGATATACAAAAGAACCCACCCCGATTCCTGCAGCAAATAAACCAACTGCTCTTTTTAGCTCTTTTTCATCTTCCTTGGACATTACTTTTCTGTAATCTTTCAATTCAGGGAATGATAAATCTGCAACAGAAGGATATTGACCAATTTTTTTCATAGTATTTCCATTTATTAAAACAGTGTAATCTAAATGATGTGTGGGATCCATTGCACACACAAAATTAAATACAATTAATCGAGTATCAATCTCAAGAGAAGGATTTATCCATTTCCAATTTTCTTCAGAATCATCTGATGCTTCAGATCTTGATTTGTCTTGCAATTGTTGCCATGATATAATTTTATCTTCTAACAAATAAGACTTAATTTCTTCATCATGATCGTCAAACCAATAAAAACGAATCGCTTTACAAGAAAAGACTCGACTTTCACCACACTCAGGACAGTAAATATCTACTTTTACATGTCCACCCACCAAATCAATTAAATCAAAAATATTCTCCTTGGAAATCAATATTTTATCGTATAATCCCTGATTTGATAAAAATTTTCCGAATGTATTATCTTGACTATTCCTTTTTCGTTTTCTTTTAGCTTCCTCGACAAAGATGTTTCTGGGCATGGGCATTGGGTTTATCATTTGTTACATCCTCCATCAAAACCATTTAAATTAGTCACCACTATATGTTAAATACCTTTCTATAACATTATACCATAATCAACCATAGATAAAAGCTTCTATCTATTTATACTCTATTCTTTTACGAATGCCTCCGCCGTTATCCTGATCCCCAGCGACACACCCTGTCTATAGGCTTCCTCATCCTCTATTTTCTGTGCTGTCCTGCAAGCTACTATAAAATTTTCTAAAAGTACCTTCTGCTGCCCTGAAAGCGATTTCCTAAGCAATTCCTCTGCTTTTGCTCTCCTTTCACAGACTTCCATATATTCACTGCCTTCTGGCACGATCAGCTCCGCCCGGGATACTGCCTCTTCATAAAGTTCACATATGATCGAATCTTTCATTTTCTGCTCCTCCTACAATCTATATTTGTAACGAACATACATTCCTTTTTAGTAAGTTGCCAGTATGTAAAGTCCGGCATTTGCACCGGACTATTTATGACATTACCCCTTTTCTGTTTTTCCCTGCTCTCCGCTTAAAAACGAGATCACCTTATTTCCCTTTACGGCTTCTTTCAGTGCAATGATTCGCGCAATCTCGGCAGGAGCATAGCATTCGATCACGCACACATCTTCCAGATTGAACGCTGCTATGGCTTTCTCTGTCGTATAACCATGATCAAACAGTCTGTTTATCACTTTCAGACTCGTTCTGTCTATCGTCATCCTTTCTCACCCCTCGCTGTTTATCCATCTCCTTTAATATTTTCAAATAACATACGCCACAAAACCCAGTAAGCTTATCGTAGTAATGGCAGTTTTGGCAATCCTGATGCTTCATTTTCATACTGTCTCCTACTCTTCTATTTCTTTCTGCGCTTTGCTATGCTTCTTTTTTCGCACCACCTGCACTGCCGTTGCCGCCAATCCTGCTGCTACCATCAGTGCAAATAACACATAGAGTTTCGTGTCATCTCCAGTCTTTGGAGAATTTGATGGATAATCGGATTCAAGGCTTACCGTCTGCCCTTCATCAGCAATATCCGCATGTGCAGCAATCTCGGTATCATCCTCATACAGATTTTCAAAGACTACAATCTTTCTACTGGAAAGATCTGAGGCATCAAAAGTAAAGCTTACCATCACCTCTCCAGAAGAGTTTTCTGCTGTAAATTTCTTTTCAGAAACGACTTCTTTGCCATCCACCAGTAAAGGCATTCCGGTGCTCTTATCAATGAGCTTACCTTTGATAAGATAGGTTTTACCTGCCTGCAGGCCGGAATATCTAACAACGTCTTCAATCGTCACGTGTCTTTCGGCTTTGCTCACTTTCTGGCCTGTATCATATGTTGCAGTCGTTCCAATCTCAATGCGATCATCTGTCATGGTTCCCATCGGAATCGTCACAGAGTCCTTGTAGACGCTGACTTTCACTTTCAGAAGGTCCATACCTTCATTTGCCTTGCATCTCTGCTCTGCGATCTCATAATCATCATAGATCAGTGCACCTTTAGTGTCGTCCGGCTTCGAAGTCCCAAACCAGATACCATCCTCAGATGTCTTTCCTGCATTAGTGTTATGGCTGTGTCTGTTCCAGGATGCTGCTGTGCTGGCGTATCCGTTCTTGTCCGTCACTATCGTGTGACTCTCACCTGTCGTAAGGGATGTTATCGTAAAAGGAACTCCTTCCAGCCTCTTGAGATCTCCATCAGATACTTTAACGAATTCCAGATCACCGCGCTTCACCTGCTCCGGCACGCTCTGCTCATTGTAAGTCTTAACCGTCTCCTTCACACCTGCTGATGTGATATATGCTGTGAATACTTCTCCGTTCAGAAGATAACCTTCCGGAGCTTTCGTCTCGGTTATGACCACTTTCCCAAGTGGCAGACAGATGGTCTTTCCGTCGCTCTGATAATAGAAATCATCACCGGATACGAGATAGGCCTTTGTGAAGCTCACTTTGCCTTCCGCATCTGTTTTGAATATCCATGTCCTGTCTGCTCCAGCCTTTGCTTTTGCAGATCTCGGTCCTGAAAACGCCGCATAGAATTCCACTTTGAACTCTGCGCCTTCAAGAGATGCTACTCCCTGCGGCTCTGCTTTGCCTGTTTCTGAATCGAACTTCTCAAGCAGTACGTCCATCGGATTGCTCTGAGGCACTTCCTTCACCGAAATATCCGTTCTCTGATCTGCATTCACGCTCACGTTGTGCCCAGATGTTTCAATGGCATATCCTCTGGACGGCTCCATCTCCTTCACCGTATAGTCTCCTACAAGCACGTTTTCCAGTGTCCCTGTCCCGTTTTCATCTGTCGTGATGGTCCCGATCAGGGCATTTCCGTAATAGACTCCGTATTTTGCTCCCGCAAGGGAATAGTTCGGATTCCCTTCTGTTATCACAGTGTTTGCAGATGATTTCTGCAGCCTGATGCTTCCTGTGTCATTGAAAGAGCCCAGGATATCCTGACAGCCTGCCACTTTGATCTGATATGCCCTGTAGTTCACCGGCGGATCAGGCAGTCCTTTCACATACTCATAAAGGCTCTTCGCTTTGTTTTTCCATGCATCTGTGAGTCCATAGAATGGGTTTGCGGATGCGCTGGTGGTCTTGTCATACGCTATGGAGATGATGATATGGGTCAGGCAGTAAGCATCGTCCTCGCCATCCCACTGTCCGCTAAGCTGTCTGTCCGTGTGATCTGCAAAACCAGGGCCTCCATAGCCGTAGTAGAGGCACTTGGCCAGCATAGAGTCCGGCCGGATCAGGCTGTATGAATACTTCCCGCTTTTCGGTGCGGGAAGCTGCGGCTGTGCACAGTAAACAGGGCTTTCCTTGTCTCCTGCGTAAAAATAGTGTGTGTGATGCGAGGAATATTCGATATCCCTGCCTACCTTCAGTGTGATGCTCCCGTCTGCAGCATAAGCCTTGTCTGTGGAAAAAGGCATATACCCCAGCAAAAACGTCATGCAAAGTGCTATCGCTATCACACTTCTCCTGTTAAAACTTATGATCTTCTGCATTGTTTTCCTCCTCAAAAGCCTCACTTTTGCAAGGCTCTGATCTCCGCGATATATCTCCTGCTCCTTTCCAAGATTTCATGCAGCCTGCGGATACGGCGTGCATGTATGCTGCCGGAAGAAGCAGGCGCCTTCTGACAGCTTTTATATTTACTTAGTTATATATCTTTCTCTTTCAGAAAGTCAGAGAGTATCTGAAGGATGGGGTGTGGGGAGGGAAACGGCAAAGATACTCCTGCTGCATCTAACGCTCCCTTTCCTCCTTTTTACGCTGCAGGTATTTCGCATAGTAGTCTATGGCTTTCAGGATGAAATCCTCCCTCTGCGATGCCTTGACGCTTTGCGGGAGCACCTTTTCGATCTTCGATGCGCTGATGGTGAACTTTTCCTTCTGGTTCGGCTTTTCCTCCTGCATGATGGCATAGATGGCCTCATCTGTGAGTTTGCCCTCTGCCAGAAGCGTACGCATACGCCTTGTCTGCGCATAGGACGGTGTGCACTGCTCCATATCTATGGTATCGAGAAGCGATCTCTGGATATCCTCCGGAAGATAGGAGATATCCACTGCAGGCCTCAGTGCGATCTCGCCCCTGTCCACCTTTTCAAGAAGCTCTGGGATCAGTTCGGTCAGGCGGATATATCGTCTGATATTGTCTTTTCCTTCACCTACAATTTCAGCCAGTAAATTATCCGAACGCTTCCCTATTAAATTCGTCGCCACTGGCGACAAATTATTCCCTGGCCTACCGGCTTGCCTTTTCATAGCTTCCAGCCTCATCTTGTATGAAAAGGCTTTCTCGCTGGGCAGTATCGTCGTTCGCTGCAGGTTGCTGTCCACCATGAATATGACAGCTGCATCACGGTCCATCTCCACGACTTCCGAGCGCAGAGTATCGAGGCCCGCAAGCTCGCATGCTCTTTTTCTCCTGTGTCCTGAAAGGATCTCATACCGACCGTCTTCCTTCTTTCTCAGTGTAGCAGGAGTGATGATGCCCCGCTCCCTGACGCTTTCTGCAAGGTTCATCATGTCTTCATCATCCAGCACTTTGAACGGATGATCCGGGAACTCATCTATCTCCTCCAGCGGTATCTCATAGATTTTTTTCAGCTTCGCATCATCCCGCTGCTCCTGCGTGGTGAAATATTCATCGAGCTTCGGAAGATCGAATGCGTTCTCTCTTTTTCTCGCTGCCATAAAGCACCTCCTTCGTCAGTTTCTCATAGGCTTTCGCCACGCTGCTTCCCGCATCATAGGAATAGATGCTTTTTCCCATCGCGCTCACTTCTGCCGCCTTTACAGCGATCGGGATCTGCGTGTCATACACTTTCATCAGATACCCATACTCTCTTTTGAGGGCGCTGCGGATATCTTTTGCAAGGTTCGTCCTCGCATCCACCAGCGTCAGCACGATGCCTTCTATCTTTAAATCAGGCTGCAGGTTCCTCTTCACTTTGCTGATGGTCTGCACCAGCTGCGTCATGCCCTTTGCAGGAAGATACTGCGCCTGCACCGGTATGACTACACTGTCTGATGCGGCAAGAGCATTGATGGTGATCATGCCAAGGGACGGCATGCAGTCTATCAGTACATGATCGTAATCCTGCTTCACGTCCCTTAAGTAATTTTTCAGTGTCAGCTCTCTGCTCATGGCATTGACAAGATTCATCTCCATCGAGGAGAGCTCAAGGTTTGCAGGGATCAGATCCACGCCCTCTTTATGATGAAGGATGCCCTCGCCTTTTGTGATATGCTCATCCTTTATGATCTTTTCCATGAAAGTGCCCAGCGTGACATCCAGAGCATCACCGTTCTTCCACCCGAGACATGTGGTAAGATCCCCCTGCGGGTCAGCATCGATGAGAAGCACTTTCTTTCCTTCCCGCGCAAGACCTATCCCCAGGTTCACCGCCGTAGTCGTCTTGCCTACACCGCCTTTCTGATTGCACACAGCGATCACTTTACTCTTCTCCATGACTTCCCTCCCTGCTGTCCATCACAGACCTGAGGCAGCAGTACTCATCGTCAAGACTGTCAGCGATATCCTCCCGGATCTTACCCGTATCTTCATCCGCCCCGCTTTCCTGCAGCAACCTGTCCACCACATATCCATCTGCGATATATTCATTGAAATAGTCAAGGAATATTTTCGCTGCATCTTCATCCGGATAGATCACGCCTTCTAACATCTCCTTCGCATCTTCATCAAGAAGCAGTGCCAGAAGATAGATGAGCTCCACCGCTGTCTCATAGTCCCCTTCATCGGTATAGCTGCTGATCTCATCAAGGGCATCGACATATGCATCGAACTCCAGCCCTGTATCATGCACTGCATCAGAAAAGCGTTTCTCTGTTATCCTGGCCAGAGCTTCTATCCCTGATACGAAATTCTCACCACGTTCTTTTTCGTCTTCTGTTTTTCCAAACTCGATCGTAAATCCTACTTTTTTCATTTCATCATCCTCCTGTTTCAGGTACAAAAAAAGCCACTCCCGTATTGGAATGGCTATGTAATGCCCTTTTCAGGCAGATATGTAATCCTGCTGATGATCAGTCAAGGAGTTTCAGAAGGAGATCGTCTATCGCATCAGTTGTATATTTTCCCTCTTTGATAAGCTGGTTCCTCCAGTTCAGCAGTCCGTTTATTATGATGTTCTGCTCATCTTCCGTGAGCCTGATCCTGTATTTCTTTATCATCTTCTCCACCGATCCTTTCCTGATTTTTCTTCATCATATACTGCGATCCGATTTCATGCAAATGTGCAAACAAAAATCACACTCCCATTTTTGCTAGGAAAATAGCGATAAAATATGATAAGTTATATCAATATATGTAATTATTTTCAAGTCCCTGAATACATACGAAAATACACGTTTTCAGGCGATTCTTGGGAATACATTTTTTCAAGATTTGGGACAACACGATCTTTCCCAAATCGAAGAAACATGTGAAATTCACCTTTTCCTTTGAAGAAAGAAGAGAAGTTTCAAACGGCACTTGGGAAAAGATGCTTTCCCAAGTTTTTCCCAAATTTTCTCCCAATTTTAGCGAAAAATACGGTAATTTATGATAAATCACGGGTTCACGAGTTGTAGGCATCAAAAAACCCCTGAGGCACTAAATTCAATGCTTTCAGGGGTTTTTACCATTCTTTTTTAAGGGTCGTTATTTCTTAGCTGCTGCTGCCTGCTGATATGCTACTTTTTAGCGGCAGCTGCTTGCTGATATGTGAAGTAAGACTTTTATTCTTAGAGTCTTTTATAGCCGTAATCACTGTAAAATCAATGGTATCACATGTACATTCACTTTTTCCTAAAATGTCGTTTCAGATGTTTATTCAAGTTGTTTTTTTAAGAACTTATAGGGACAAAACATTGCTATGTATCTGCAAAACAGAGCCCCCGTATTTTTAGCAATTTGGGATAACCACACTCCATATTGGGCTTACAAAATTTTTTCCCAAATCACTTTATGACATCTCCATACCATAAAAAAGAGAGACCATTACAATCTCTCTTAACACTATGTCTCAGCCATGACTATTTGCTGTTACATTCTTCAATTTTATATTTTGTGGAATCAAGGCATTAGGATCAGTCATAGCTGTTCCGAATTTCTTTATTTCCTCATCCATTTTATTTTCTAATACATGAGTATAAATATTTAGCGTAACGGTAATGTTTGAATGTCCCATGAGTTTCTGTACCACTTTAGGTTTCATTTCATTCTCAAAACATCTTGTCGCAAATGTATGTCTAAGTGTATGTGGATGAAAATCTCTTATAACCCTCTCCGGACGATGCTCTGCTATTGCTGCTACTGCTTCATCTTCTCTCATACGTTTCAGTACTTTCTTGATTTCTTTTTGAACGATATATCTATTGCACGGGCTTCCCATCCCTGTTGTAAAAACCAGATTATCAAGTTCTCCTTTTCCTCTCCATCTTTCTTCACCTAGATTTTTTCTTAACTCTGCTTGTTTTACTTTCTGAGATTTAAGCATGTCCCTCATTTCTCCGATAAATGGGATTGATCTCGTAGAATTTACTGTCTTCGGAGATGTAATCATTTCTTTCTTCACACCATCTGAATACTGAGAACTCAGTGAATGTTTTATATTGATCAGTTCATTTTCGAAATCAATATCTTCCCATTTTAATGCGCCAAGCTCTCCTACACGAACTCCTGTAAGACACATAAAGTAAAACATTTCTTTATACCAGGAATCATCTACTGCCTGAAGAAAAGCATTTTGTTCTTTTTGTGTCAGTGCAATTTCCTCTTTTGATGCTTTATAAGTCCACGGCACTTCTATCACAATGCAAGGATTGCTTGGGATCATCCTATTTGCTACTGCAAATTCCATACACTCTCTTACTCTGCCAAGTGCATCTTGTATTGTCCTTCCTGATCTGCCTTCCTTCTCCATCGCATTTACTGCCGACTGAATATGCATTGGTCTTATCTTATTTAATTTCATATTTCCTATATAAAATCCAAATGTTCTTTTATAGCTTCGCTTCATAGGTGCTATACTAGTCTCTTTCACCCTATGAGATTTTACATTCTCAAACCACTCTTCGAACCATTCATTCAATGTCATATCATTCTTTCTGTAATCTGCTCTCATTCTGGCCTGTTCTTTCGCATCTTCAAAAGCTACTATCAACTCGTCCAGATTCGAATTATATAGATTGATTTTTATTCCATTTACGATGGCTCTTGCCTCATATGCACTACCTTTTTCCCTGATACCGCGCGGCAGTTTTTTCCTTGCCATAGCTTATACCTCCTACTATATGTTAAACTTTTTCTATTTCATCAATACGATAACATCCATTCCCTATACTCTTCAAAGGTACACTTTTAAAAAATGTACACTTGCATTTTAATTTCTAATTTGTGCAAGAAGCCACTTGTCCAACAAAATTTTATGAGCATAACTTCGATTGCCGATTTTAACAACAAAGGAATTTTCATTTTCTTTCATTATTTCACGTGTCTTGGTTTTTCCCAGATTGAGATATCTGGAAGTATCTTCTACATTGAGTAATACTTTTTCATACTCCATAATCAGCCACCTCACTAAAACAAGTTCCTACTATTATTTATGCTCTACTTTTGATTACTTTTTTTTACGTCTTCTTTGTGAATGAATACTATCATCTTTCTCGCTGTTTCTAAGCGCCCTCGTCACTCTTTTCATTGTCTGATGATCCAGTGTGCACCGATACTCAAGCAGCTGTGATTTCGATATCGTCTTTCGCTGCTCAGCTTCCACCATCGACTGCTTCGGCAATCCTTTCATCATCGGAAGAACCACATGGGTCTCATCGTCCGGACGTTTCAGCTTGCTGGTCACGATAGCCACCAGCACTGTAGTCGATGTACGATTGAGACGATCACACTGTGTTATGAGGACAGGTCTGCGCCCCGCCTGCACGCTGCCACTTTCCGTCTCCGGAAGATCTGCATAATATATCTCTCCTCTTCTTACTTTCCGGTCTGTCATAGTGCCTCCTCCTATATAAATCTAAGCAATACTTTTCTTGATTCCTGTATCTTTTCATATACAGAATCCGTATCAATACCCAGATGCTGACTGACTTCATATATGGTCATGTCCTCGAAAACAAGGCTCTCGATGATCGACAGCATCTGCCCGTCAAGATGCCTTAGTCCTTCCTGCAGGAATTCATCCCCTATGCAGCCTACCCATGTATGCCCATCTCCCTGCTGATATGCTTCCCTCACATCTTCTGTGTTCAAAAGAAGATCTATCATCCTTCCGAAATCTTCTTCTATGATGGTATCTACGATATCCTTTTTCATGTCCTCCTCGCTTTCCGCAGATACACTGTTTCCCGGATCAGATCCATGCAAAACGAATATGTATACGGCAGCACGCTTTATAAACTCTGTACACTGTACGAATGTTTTATCCGGCATGCTGCCATTTTTTATCCGATCTGCATTTGTCCACGACACCCCCGATCCGGGAAACGATCAGGCGACAGTGGGCAAAGCTGTCTCACGGGTATTTACCCCTCTGTGGTTCTCACAGAGCCGCCCTCATTGCGTGATCCTGCATCCCTGCAGGGCTGTGACTGGACGGGAGTATCATTATCCTCTTCGGTGATCATCGCACATTACAGCTGCCATCTGCCTTTTGAAACGAGACATAACCGCTCGCTCTGACGAGGTCATGGCGCATCGTTTCACATGCTCACTGTTTTCACAGTCCGAAAAGAAAGTACCTGATGAATGTGTATCCACTTGTCAAATTCCACGAGAGGAAAATATCTCCTCTCACTTATCGGAGATTCACATGCCGAAATATAACCCCTTTTACAAAAACTTTTTTAATTTTTTTCTGATCTTTTTCAGACGGTTGCTTATAGCAGGCTGCGATACGCCTTCTCTTGCCGCATATTCTGAAACAGTGATCGGATCCGGACCATACAGCATCATCACAAGTTCTTTCTGCTTCGCACTGAGAGAATCCATGGCTTTCCTTGCTGTCTCTGCTTCCTGCAGACTTCTTTCTTTTTCTTTCTGATACATCTCGTCCGTTTCCGGATCTACAAAAGAGTTCCAGTCCCCATGATCAGAGCCTGTATCAAGATGCCTTTCGTTATATCTGATCCTGCGTGCCTCGTTTTCTTCGAGCCTTTTTCTTTCTGTGATATAAACAGCCACTTCTGTTCCCTCCTCCAGTTCGATTATCACTGTATCTCCTGTTGCAAAGTTATATGTAACAGTGGCATTCTTTCTGTCATCCGCTGTTTCCTGAGTATTTTCTTTCCTGCTGCATGCTGCCGATACAGCGATCATATTCTTATGCAGTTCATATATCCTGTTTCTCATCTGAGTCCTCCTGATTTTGAAAAATGTAGCTTTAGCGTTCTTTCAAAATCAGGTGTCACGGATACTCAGCGATCTGTGGTAGCCATCCTGCCAATAAAAAAAGCATATGTGTCCTTTCCGGTCTGCCGCATAAGCAGCGGAAAGTCCATATGCAAAAAAAGAGACCTGCAAAACATTTCACTCAAAAGACATTTCTATCTTTCAAAGCTGCTTATGTTTTGCAGGCCTCCTGATGATTCCATTATGCAGGGCATGCCCCTGCAAGGCGGACCTATTAGTGAGCTTTCACATTCGGTCCCGTCAAATCCAGTCCATCAACAAACTCTTGGATACAGTCGTCGCCTTCAGGGGCTTACGGAGACTTTGTGTCTCCTGCCGGCATGACGTCCGTCTGTTCCTCAATGTATTCAGTTTTCTATTCGATCATTATAAAAATTCTTCAATAAATTCCCCTGGGGTCATTATTTCAGGCTTGTCGATTTCGATATCAGAAAAATCCTTATCTCCGGTAATCAAAACATCTATATCCTCTATGATTGCTGTATATAAAACAGGGTAATCCTTCATGTCACGAATATGGAAAAGCTCTGTATCAAATTCCTCAGGTGTATATACATATTCATAACTCATTTTTAACAACATCTTGCCTACAGCAGTTTCTTTCCCCGGAAATTTGCGTTGCACCACCCTATTCAATTCTTCTACAACGTAAGATGACAGTACCAGCTGATGCTCCATGAATATATTATTCATCATGGTATCCATTCGTGTTCCCGGAAAAAGCAGTGCCGATATCAAGACGTTTGTATCCAGCATGATACGCATTTATTTCACCGCTCTTTCTGCTTTTATCATCTCCATAACATCATCATCATTTTTCAGACCAAGTCTCTCTGCTTCACCTTTGAATGCAATTTGTGCCTCTCTCAAAGCTTCCATCGAAGAATTCATCATGTATATCCTTCCAGCATCCTCTATAAACAGGACTTTATCTCCATTTTTTATACCAAGTTTTTTTCGTATCTCAACAGGTATCGTGACCTGTCCTTTTGATGTCACTTTTGCCAGTTCCATTTTATACCTCCTTTTTGCAGTAATGCATTCCTTACTTTTCTTACATCTTTAGTGTATCAACTTTTCAAGCAAATATCAACACATTTAATGTTATTGCTAAAAGTCACTGGCTATGTACACATCACTCAATTATAATATGCCTGCTTTATTTTGCTGTATACTCAGCTATAGTTTCCCTTACCGTAAGCACATTGTTCTTATAGTTCACTGTCAGTCTGCTTCTGCACTGCAGACAGGTCAGCTCCGTATGTTCCAAACTGAGGCTCTTGCCTATCTCAGCTCCGCAGTACGGACATGATACTATTATCTTCTTCTGCTTTTTCATTATCTTCCCTCCTGTCCCCAAGACCGGTATATAATGTTTCCTTTACTTTTCTCACGTGTGTTTCCTCTGATGCCGCAGATCTCCCCATATCATACACCCGCACTTTCTGTTATAAGGGCAGCGGTACGAACACTTTTCCTGATCCATCATCTTTCATGTACTGGATCCCCAGTTTCTCAGACTCTATGGCAAGTTTCAGCTCGATCTTCCTTTTCATTTTGATGGCAAGTCTTTTTCTGAACTCATCAGCCTGATACAGTGTGTAATTCAGCCCGTCCTCATCTTTTGCGATAGCAAATAGCTTGCCTTTGTACGACACGAACTCATCTAAAAATGGGACGAATTTTCCTTTATAGTATATCGGGTCTACCATTCTTACTTCACCTCCATGATCATTGAATATCCTTTATCACCTTTACGGCAACACCCTGGATGATGCAGTGATCAACATAGATGTCTTTCATTTCACTGTTTTCAGGATGCAGTCTTACTCTGTTATCCTCTATATAGAATCGCTTCAGTGTAGCTTCATCATCCACAAGCACAACTGCGATCTGACCGTTCTCAGCAGTTTCCTGCTTTCGAATCACTACCAGATCACCGGGATCTATCCCCGCCTCGATCATAGACTCACCTCGTGCACGAAGGATGTAGAACTCACCGCTTCCGAACATAGACTCCGGAAGGGATACATACTCTTCGATATGCTCTTCTGCGATATTAGGAAGGCCGCATGATATATCTCCCACGACTGCCGCCTTGAAAGTAGAGGTGTGCATCTTCTCCGTCCGTTCCGTCGTGATCTTCCTGCCCTGATAGGAAAGCATCCCCCGCTTTTCCATCTCGACAAGATATTTATGTACGGTCCCTCTGCCGATCCTCACCCGCTCTGCAATCAGTGTCGTTGACGGCGAAGCATTGTAGACGATGTAATAGTCCTCGATATATTCGAGGATCTGTTTCATAAGTTCAGGATCTTTTGTTCTCATAGCTGCTCCTTTTCTATCGGAAGCACCTTGCTTTCGATATATTCATTATACACTAAATCAACCGTCATGCAATAAAAATTTCAAAAAAAGGAAAAGCTGAGGAACTACTTCCTCAGCCCTTGTTATATTTCTTACAGCTTGTATTGTAATAATCCCATTCCGGTCATCTATCAATTTCATTACTAGAACGATATAGTCGTTGGCGCTAAAACTCCAGACTATCTGCATTGAGCAGAAAGTGAGGTGCACCCATAAAAATAGAGTGTCAAACCTCGTTTTTCCCCTGCCTGTAGAACTCGTCAGGAGTTAAATATCCGAATGTTTCATGTGGCCTTTCTTTCGGATAGAAATGCCACACGTATTCATATACATCCCGCTTCGCCTGCTGGATCGTATCATACTTATCTGAAAGCCATTCCGATTTCATTTTTCCCCAGAAGCTTTCCATCGGAGCATTATCCCAGCAGTCTCCTTTTCTGCTCATACTGCAAAGAAAATCATGTTTACTGATCAGCTGCCTGTATTCCGTTGCACAGTAGGTGGAGCCTCGATCCGAGTGTATGATACAGCCGAGCTTTCCGCATCCTCTCATAATCATATCATCAAATGCATCCATTACAAGCTTTTTATCGTTGCGAGTGCTCATCGCGATCCCTACGGGCATATCTCCATACAGATCCAGAATACCGGCTACGTAGAGTTTTCCCTGTCCGGTCGTGATCACTGTTGTATCGCTGAGCATCTTGGAATCAGGCTCTTCTGCTGTAAAGTCTCTGTCGATCAGGTTATCTGCTATCAGTTCATCGTGATCTGAATCCGTTGTGCAGATATATTTTTTACAGGACTTTGAAAACAGGCAGCATTCCTGCATGATGCGTTCTACACGCTTATGGTTTATTGGTTTTTTATGCATCTTGTTTAAAATTGCAGTGATTTTCCTGGATCCATAAGAGCCTCGTGAAGAACGGTAGATCGCAAAGATCTCCTCTGTGATCTTTATGTCTTCCTGTTCTTTTTCTGTAAGGGGCGCATTGTTTTTCTTACACCATTTGAAGTATCCGCTCTCGGATACTCCCAGTACTTTGGCCATCCTTGCTATGGTGTGTTCCTGTCTATGTTCCTGCATGAACAGATACTTCAGTCGCGCTTTACATTTGCGAGGAAGGCCGCTGCTTTTTTTAGGATCTCTACTTCCTCCCGCAGCTGTGCATTTTCTTTTTCCAGTTCGACCTCTCTTGGAGTGGAACGTTTTTTTAGAGTGTATCCCTTCTTGAATGCATTTTCTTCCCCGACCTGCTGAAGATGGTCTCGCCATTTTATCACTGTCCATGGCATCACGTGATATTTTTCTGCGATGACATGTTCCAGTCCCTGATTTTCCGGCAGCATTGCTTCTTTTGCAACTTTGATTTTTAATCCTCTTGAATACTTTGATCGTGCCATAGTGTACCTCCGTATTGTCTCTATTATATCATCTTTTTTCAGACTCTACTTTTTGGGGTACACCTCATACCCCGCCGACTATGCGGGAAAAACCTTGAAATATAGGGCTTTTTAAGGCCCTAAATGCGTAGGTTGGTGCTTTGTTGCGATATGCTCC
>OLRT01001439.1_pt1 | contig 16442 bp, 17 predicted proteins | sample 1672021 | NCBI WGS metagenome assembly OLRT01 (sample SAMEA3136637, study PRJEB25190) | human gut metagenome | reverse complement strand
CACCTTTACCTGGTTCTTGATTTTCAAGTATATCAAATATAGCAGGTGTTATTATGTATCTTCCTAATATTGCTATATTTGATGGAGAATCTTCAACATTTGGTTTTTCAACCATGTCTTTTACTTTGTATACTCTATCTTCTATATGTTTTACATCAAGTATTCCGTACTTGTCAGTGTCTTCTTTAGCTACTTTTTGAACACCAAGTACTGATGTTTTGTATTCATCGTATGCATTTATAAGTTGCTTTAGACAAGGAGTGTCTGCATCTACTATGTCATCTCCAAGTAAAACTGCAAAAGGCTCATTTCCGATAAAACTTTTTGCACAATGTATAGCATGTCCAAGTCCTTTTGGTTCTTTTTGACGTATATAATGTATGTTTACCATGTTTGATATGTCTTGAACCATTTTAAGCATTTCAGTCTTACCCTTTTGCTCTAGTTCAAGTTCTAATTCTACACTTCTATCAAAATGATCTTCTATAGATTTCTTACTTCTTCCTGTTACTATTAGTATTTCTTCTATTCCCGATTCTATTGCTTCTTCTATTATATATTGTAGTGTTGGTTTGTCAACTATAGGAAGCATTTCTTTTGGTTGTGATTTTGTTGCAGGTAAAAATCTTGTTCCCAGTCCTGCTGCTGGTATTATTGCTTTTCTTACTCTTTGTTTCATTATCTTCTCCTATCAATTTACTTAATATAATCAAGTTTTATTTTTGTCTCAGAATCTAATTGGTTTATCATATCTTTAAAACTTAAATCATTAAACATAAATAGGACTATATCGGCATCAGTATTTTCAGCTACTTGCTCTGAAGTTAAATTTACCTTATCTATATGTCTTGGGTCTACAACTTCAACTTCTCTAAATACATCTGATATCATCTAACTCATAGCAGAATGATATGAGTCTCTATAGATTAATATCTTCTTGTCTATAATCGGCTTACTATTTACAATTTTATAGTTTAAATGATCCATAGTATATGCACCTGCATGAGTTAGTTCTTCTTAATTTGCATATGTAGCAAATATTTCTCTATAGTGAGCCTCTCTAAATTTATTTCCATCATTTATATAATATTTCTTTTCTTCAGATTCTTTCTTTTCCACATATGGAACTTTTTCATTTTTATCAAGAAGTCCATACAAATTTAGATTATAACTTCCTAAAAATTTCTTATTAGGTATATAAGTTTCTTTATAATCTTCGTCTTTTATCTCTATATCTAAATTATTGTTTTTACTTATTTTATCAACTATAATCTTAAAGCCTTCATAATCACCTTTACTATTCCAGTGATGATCTGTTTTAAAATAAAAATCTTCTCTTTCCTCTTGTGTAAATTTATTATTAATTTCATCTGTTAAGTCTATAACGTTTATATTATCTTCATTAAGAGAACTTAATAATCTATTTTTATTTTGTATACTATGATCTGGATTTACATAACCAGGTAGTTTTTGAAGCAATGAGTTAACCTTGTGAGGTGCAGAAACATAGTATACTTCTTTATTCTTATTAGCTAGATTTTCAGAGTATGAATTTATTATATTAGATAAATAATTCATATGATTTTCATCGATGTCTATAATTGGCTCTTCTAATACCCATCCATCTTCATCGATATAATATCCATTTACTTTTGATTTATTGATATTTAACTGTTGTTCTGTATATAGTTTTAATATATTATCTCTAAATACAAATTGATCTGTATAATATTTTTCATATACTTGTCCATAATCTTTACTTACCACATTATCCCATGTTGATTTTTGTTGTAAAGCTCTATTTTCGGCTTCACTACTTTCCCTATCTTGGCTTAAGAAATTAAGCATAAATACAGAATATATAGTTAACATAAAAGGAATAATTATTATTATAGCTTTTTTCTTATTCATAGCGTCCACTCCTTATTAAAATCTAAAATATAAAAATGGATTATATGTTGAATTAACAAGTTGTATTGTGATTATAAATAATAAAACTGTTATACATACACCTTGTAGTAAATATACAAATATATTCTCCATAATTTTTTTATTTTTAATTTTCTTTGATAATATCTTTAGTAAAGGAGTAGATAAAATTATACCTATAATTATTAAATATCCCTTGTCATTTAAATATGCCATTGATGTATTATCTACAAATGCACTAGAATTTATATTTAACATAACCATAATATACTTAAGTGCATAACCTAAACTTTCAGCTCTAAATAACACCCAACCTAAACTAATTGCAAATAATAAATATATATGACTTATAGGTTTGAAAAGCTTAGATAAGATTTTCTCTAAAAATGCCTTTTCTATTGCTATCAATAATCCAAAGTATAGTCCCCATATTATAAATGTCCAACTAGCTCCATGCCAAAATCCAGTTAAAAACCATACTCTATCTCCTGTTACTCATTATACTATTTCTTTAACTAGTGGTATTTTCTTCATTATATAAACTACTATAGAAGTAACTACATAAACTATTATACCTTGTGCTAGTAATATCCATATTAAATTTCCTGAAATTCCTAAAAACTTTGACTTAACTAAATCTATAATTATCGGGTGGAATAAAAATACTCCAAAATTTACTGTAGATAATATGCCTACAAATCCTGTAAATATAGATGAATTTGAAAGTTTTTTAAACTTCATATTTTGAGCCATTACAAATAAGCTAATACATAATAGCATATTATTAATTGCCCCTATATCTAAAGTAACTTCTAAACTTCTATCATATATAAATGGAACTTTATATGTTGCTACAAATCCTCCAATAAACACTATTGCAGTTAATACATATAGTAATGCTCTTAAGTTTTTAGGTATACTTATTCTTCCTAAATATCCACCTAAAATAAAATATATCGCAAATGTACTACTAGCTATTGGTACATCATTCCAATAGTTCATAGAACCATTCAATACCATATCTGTAAAAGGAGATATAGTTTTTATTACAATTGAAAATCCTATTATTATAGCAATTATTTTAAAATCGATCTTATCCACTATACCTTTAAATATAGGCATCATTAAATATAATCCTAATAATGGATATAAAAACCATAATGGCGCTGCAGTTGGATATCCTAATATATTTTTTATTAATCCTAAAGCTGTCCATTTGATGCTTATTCCACTACTTATGTATTGATAATATAAATTGTATATAATTGACCATACAATAAAAGGTAATAGCACTTTTTTAAATCTCTTCTTTAAAAATGTATTATAATCAATCTCTTTACTACTATTTAATAAATAGTATCCACTTATCATTATAAATATTGGTATACACCATTTAGTTAATAAATTTATAGCTAGAGATAAATCCCATGCTGTAGTATTTTTTACAAATTCACCTTGTCTAAAATTAGCATCAACGTGAATCATAACTACACCAAAACTAGCTAAAAACTTTAATAAATCCATTGAGTAGTCTCTTCTTTTTGTCATATTATTATACCTCATTAAAGACTTAATTATTTACTTTTAAAGCTTTATATGCTTTTTCTGTATCTTCACTAACCTTATCCCAGTTATACTTGTTATTTACATATTCTTTAACTTTTGATCTAACATCTAGTATTTTATTTTCATCATCTAAAATTTCTTTTAATTTTTCATATAAATCATCAGAGTTTTTACTTTCAAATGAATAACCGTATGACTGAATAACTTCTATGTTTTGCTCTATATCACTTACTAAACAGCAATGACCATAACTCATAGCTTCTAATAAACTTATCGGTAAACCTTCTATTTCAGATGGCAATACATACATATATGCATTACTAAATAATTCTTCAAGAAGGTTTCCATTTACAAATCCTGTCATGATAATATTAGGATTTTCTTTTGCCATTTCATTAACTTTATTAACATAATCATCTGAATGGCTCGACCCCCCTGCTATAACCAATTTTTTATTTGTATTTAGTTTATTATAAGCTTGAATTAAATAATGAACTCCTTTTTCTGGAACTAATCTAGCTAAGAATAATATGTATTCATCTTTATGTAATCCATATTTTTCGATTATTTCATTTGCTTCTATACTAATTTTCTCATCTATACCATTTGGAACAAATATAGTGTCATTATTATATGTTTCGTTGTAATAATTAGATATAGACTCTGATACACTTATTGTTTTATGAGGAAACTTTGCAGTAGCAAACTCTCCAAGTTTAAGAGCTTTTTTAGCAAGCTTTCCCCATTTTTCACGTTGCCAATCTAATCCATGTACTGTACATACAACTTTTTTACCAAACATTCTAGGTATAAATGATAATAAAGATGGTCCAAGTGCATGGTAATGAACAACATCATACTTATTTATTGCTGCATCTAAAGAAGCTAAAAGAGTATAAGTTATTGCATCTAAATGTTTAGTATTTATAGATGGTATATATTTTAAATTAATCCCTCTATGATTGTCTTTTATTTCATCACAATATGATTTTCTACAATATACAGTAACGTCATTATTACTTTTAGCTAATCTAGCAGCAATTTCTTCAACATGTATTTCAACTCCACCGGATCTAGATGGAACTCCTTTTTGACCAATCATTGCTATTTTCATAATTACATTCTCCCAATTTTTTTATTTCCTAATACTGCTATTAAAGCCATATAAACTACTACTATCTGCCCTGAAAAACTAGCTTCTGCCATACTTAAAATAATAAGGTATAGTAATGTTAATATTTGTCCAAAATAATAATCTAAATTATCATTGTTCATAATATTTTTATATATTCTTAACAGTATATATATGTATATTCCTAACCCTAAAACTCCAAATTGTCCAATTATCATAGGCCAAAATGTATCAGCAATAAACTCATAAAAATCAGGGCTTATTCCCCAAGTTGTACTAATATTATAATCATAATAAATATTAGAATAGCTTTCTCCTGAAACCCAACTTGCATAAGTTCCAAAACCAGTACCTATAGGGAAATTATCCTTAGCTATATTTAACGAATTCATAGTTAAAACATTTCTTGCCCAATCAGGATTATTAAAATATTCCATAACTTGTGATATAGCAAATGCTCCTCCTAATACGCATAATATTCCTATGTCAAGTAACTGTAATTTTCTTTGCCTTATAAAAACTATATAATATAAATACATATATATCGGTATAAAAGCTATTGACTTAAACCTTAATGTACTAGCTAAAACTAATAACATCAGTATTATGTATTTTTTATTTTCTTTATGTTCTCTTAAATTAACACTTAGTAAAATTATAATTATTACAGAAAAACTAGCTAAATAAGTTGGATGAGTAAAAAATATTTGTTGTGATTTTATCCCAAATCTAATTTCATAATATGGAAAAATATCAAATAATAAGTTCCCAACTACTGTTAAAAATACTAATCCTGTAATAATTTTAAGATGGTTATTTATAATAGTTAAGTACTCATCTAACTTAAGATTTGATAAGCATAATGGTATGAATACATATGTAATTATTCCTTTAAATACACAAACTGCATCTTTAAGTGCTGGAATAATAGTTTGATAATCCGTTTTTAAGTTTCCAATTACACCTATTATAATTAACGCTAATACTGAAACTAATATTTTCTTATTATTTTTACAAATAACATATTTTTTTCTACTAGATAAAATATTTATTATCGCTATTATCACAATTACTGCACTCATAGCTTCATCTAAAATTCCAAATACATTAAAATAATTTTCTAATACATTTTGAAATATCATAAAATAAAATAATGATATTAGTTTAATTTTATCTTTATTACTTACACTACTTTCTTTTGCTAGCATTTAAACTCTCCTTACAATATTTCTTCCCACTGATTTAATATATTTTGTGCTTTAAAAGCTTCTACCCTTTTTAACCCTAATTTTTCATATTTAAATCTTAAATTATCATCAAGTAACATTTTTTCTAATGCTTTTGCAAATAATTTATGGTTATCATATATATTTTTGTCTAAGTCAAACTTATTTTCTATTACAGGAGTAATAATTCCATACTTTGCATACTCAATTTCCTTACATTTATACATAACATCAGATTCTGGAGATAAAATCTCTCTTGGTCCTGCACTACAGTCAACAGACACAACAGCTGTATTACATGCCATAGCCTCTGCTATAACCATGGAAAATCCTTCAAATAATGATGTAAGTGCAAATACATTTGCTCTACTTATGTATTTAAAAGGATTTTTTCTAAATCCTAAGAAATGAACATCATCTTGGATACCTAATTTTTCACATAATATCTTTAATTCACCTTCTAGTTCACCTTGCCCTAGTATAACTAATTGGCAATCATTGACCTTCTTTTTTAACTCATAAAAAGATTTAATTAAGTTCCATTGACCTTTTTGATTAGTTAATCTTCCTGCATTTATTACAACTGGCTTTTCAAAGATATGCTTATATTCATCTTCTATGTCTTCTTTTATAAGCTCTTTTATAGAAAGTATATCAACCGGATTATATATAACTTCTACTTTATCTTTATCTACATTAAAATTGTTCACTAAATCTTCTTTTATAAGCTTTGATACAGCAACTACTTTATCCGATTTATTATAAAGTGATTTTATAAGAACTTTAAATATTTTTCCATATATTCCTTTTCTCTCTTCACTTTGGAAATTATGTACTGATAATATAACTTTGTCATTATTTCTAGATAAAATATTTACTATATTCGGTCCTTCTAACAAACTTACTGTTGTTTGTATATTATGTTTTTCCTTTAATTTTTTTACATTTTTTATTCTTTCAAATAATACATTTGCATTTGCTAATATACTACTTTTATTATCTATAGATATATCTAATATCTCTGCTTTATATTCATAATCTATACTACTTGCATTCCATACAATAATAGATTGATTTATATCTTCACTTAAATTTAATGACATATTAGATAATACTCTTTCTGCACCTCCATTTTTTAAAGAAGGAATTAAAAAAGCAACATTTTTATTCATCTAATAACCTCCTATGATGCATTTTTATCACCTAATAAAACAGGCAGTGTCATTAAAATTATATATATATCCTTAAATAAGTTTCTTTCTTTTATATACTTTAAATCTAATTCTACCCACTCATCAAAATCAATATTATTTCTTCCGCTTATTTGCCAATAACAAGTTATACCTGGCTTTACTGATAACCTTTGAAACTGATATGTATTATATTGAATAACCTCTCTAGGAATAGGTGGTCTTGGTCCAACTAAACTCATATCACCTTTTAATACATTGAATAATTGTGGTAATTCATCTAAACTTGTTTTTCTTATAAACTTTCCTATTTTTGTAATTCTAGGATCATCCTTTATTTTAAAAACTGGACCATCCATTTCATTTTTAGACATTAAACTTTCTAATAAATCTTCTGCATTATGTACCATAGATCTAAATTTGTACATATTAAATTCTTTTCCATTTAACCCATTTCTTTTTTGTGAGAAAAAAATACTTCCTTTTGGGTCTTCTAACTTAATTAATATTCCTATTATTAAAAACACTGGCATCAATATTAAAATACCTAATCCAGAACCAACTATATCAATTAATCTTTTTAAAAATAAATAAGCTTTATTTCCATTTGGAACTATTACATTCTCTTGTGCTAATTCTTTTAACTCTAAATTACTTTGCACTATATTCACCCCTCTTAGTTGTAAATTTATCTTTTATAATAGATATAGCTTGATTAACCTCATCTATTTTAAGAATAACTACACCTATAAAGTAAACTTTAACTCCAACTAATACAGATATTGATAATGATACTATTTGACCTATCATTCCATCTTTAACTATATTAGATATAAAGTCATAAAAAATTGTAGTTACAATTCCCATAACTACTCCTGATATTAAAGTCTTTATAAACACAACGGCTATTTTTTCTTCTCCAAAATTTCCTATTTTTTTTCTTAAACTTCTAAATAATAAAACTATACACACCAATGCTGATATACTTGTTGCTAAGGCAAGTCCTGCATGTCCTATATATTTTATTAATATTAAATTTAGTACTATATTAAGAGCCATTGCTATAGCTCCATTTATCATAGGTGTTTTTGTATCTTGTATTGAATAAAATACTCTTGATAAAATATCTCTAAGTCCAAATCCAATAATACCAATAGAATAACAGAACAATGCACTTGAAGTCATTTGAGTTGCTCTTAAATCAAATGCACCTCTCTCAAATAATAATTTAACTATTGGTGTAGATAAAACCATAGCCCCTATAGAAATCGGAATAACTAGTAATATTACATAATTTATTGACTTTACTATAGAATTATTAAATTCTTCCTTATTATTTGCTGCAGAAAGCTTAGATAATAAAGGATATATTACCGATGTTATAGACACTATAAAAATTCCCATAACAAATTCATTTAACTTATTAGCATAATTTAAAGCTGATATACTTCCCTCTACTAAAGTAGATGCTAAAGTTTTATCAACTAAACCATTTACTTGATTTACAGCAACTCCCACAAATACTGGTGCCACTAATAATAATAATTTTTTTATATTCTTGTCTTTAACATTTACATATGCTTTATATTTATAACCTTTCTTTTTTGCAAAAGGTATTTGGAATAAAACCTTACTTAATATAGCAAGCAATGTTCCATATATTAATACCTTGTATCCAAATTTTGGACTAGCAAATATAGAAATAATTATAACTATGTTATATGGAATCCCTAACATGCCTGGTACCGCATAATTCTGGTTAATTTGTAAAAACGGCATTAATACATCATTAACTCCAATAAATATAATCCCTATTATTAATATTCTAGTAAATTCCACAGCTAACTTTAGGGTCTCACCTTCAAATCCCATAGCAAATATCTTTACTATTGGCTCTGTAAATATCATACAGACGATAGCCAATAAAGAACAAAAAATTACCACGATGTTTATTAAATTATTAGAGAATTTTATAGCTTCTTTATCTCCTGACTTTTCTCTTATGTCACAAAATAATGGTATATATGATGTACCTAATGCCATAGCAACACTTGTAAATATTACTATAGGTATATTTTGTGATATTATATACGCATCCGTAAAAGCAGATGCACCATATACTGAGCCTAAACATAACTCTCTAAAAAATCCTAACACTTTCGATATTAATGTTAAAAACATCAAACCAATTGTTGTTTTTGCTATATTCGACATTTTTTCTCCTTTTTACATTATTGTAATTTTTTTACCATTGTTTTAATTTCCTATGACATATTAACAAATATTTTATTTAAATTCTATATTTTTCATTTTTCATTATTCTGCATTTTTATTCATTTTTTTATTTTTTCTTATTTTTTTCGACATTTTATAATCATTTTTTTATTTAAATCATGTATTTTGTCGAAAAAAACAAGGTTTTCCTTGACTTCTAAGATATAAAAATCTATGATTTTTATTAGATATATATCTTTTTACAAAAATAAAAAAACGCATAAAAAAAGACTATGATTTTATAGTGATAGTCTTTTAAAATAATTTAATCTCTATTAAATAAATCTCTAGTATATACCTTATCTTCTACATCACATAACTCTTTACATAATCTATTTGATACTATAGCATAACTTATAGATTTAAATTCTTCTAAATCCTTTATTACCTTAGAATTAAAGAACTTATCTTCTTTTAAAACTGGTTCATAAACTACTACTTCAATACCTTAGCTTTTATTCTCTTCATTATACCTTGTATTGATGATAATCTAAAATTATCCCAATCAGTTTTCATTGTTAACCTATATATTCCAACTACTTTTAGATTTCTTTTTATTATCATATCAGCTATATAATCTTTTCTAGTTCTATTTCAATCTACTATAGCCTGTATTATATTATTTGCTACATCAGAATAGTTTACTTTTAATTATTTCGTATCTTTAGGTAAGCAATATCCACCACTAGATGATATTAAATATATTTTTTATTTTTACCTCCTTTTTATTATAATGCATTATCATCACCAAATAAAACTCCAACTGTCTTAAGTATTAAATTTATATCTAACCATAAGTTTCTAGTCTTTATATAGTCAATATCCATCTCAATCCATTCATCAAATCCAATATTGTTTTCTCCACTAACTTGCCATATACAAGTAAACTCTAGATTAACATCTAGCCTTTGCATTTGATATGAATTATACTTCTCAATCTCATTAGGTATTGGTAGTTATGGCCCTACCAAGCTCATATATCCCTTAAGTACAATTAAATGTCTGTGTAAGTTCATCTATACTAGCTTTACGTATAAACTTGCCACCTTAATTATTCTTGAATTACAATTCATTTTTAAAACTTAATTAATTTGTTCATTTTTATCCATTAAGTCTTTTAATAATTCCTCTGCATTATGTACCATACTTTTAAATTTGTACATACTTATAGTTTAATCTGTTATATATATCAACCTATTAGGGTCCTATTTTTTATTTACCTTTGCTTTTTATTTCACTTTCATCCATCTATAAAAATATAGACATAATATAATCCCTCAAACCAATTATTTTCATTATCTATTTTTTATAAATTTATTTATATATTTATGTAAATAATATATCATTATATTAAGTACAGTATTTAAAAATTGGCTTCTCTCATATCATCAATAATCACAGCAGTTATTTAAAATCTTTTCATACTGAAAGTCAATTGATTGATATTACTTACATTTAGAATTTGTCTCCATTCTTTAGTATTATAATATCCTTAAGCATAAAAATAGCCCATAAATTTATGAGCTATAAATATATTGCTAAATATGAGAAATGCTATATAACTAATTTCTTAGCTCATATAGCATCTGAAAATTATATAAATAAAAGACCTTGCAAGCATCTTGATTTCAAGACACCTACAGAGGTCTTTACTTAAATCTAAAGTGTTGTACTTAAATTGACAAATCATCATAAAAAATATTTAACAGTATGACTTCCTATATATCCAGCTCCACCTATAATTAATACATTCATAATATACCTTCTTTCTAAAGTATTTATAAATTATTACCTGGAAAATATTAACTATTCTGTACTTTAGTTTTTGATAATACTTAAGCCATAACATTGAGACTATAGCTTGTTTATATAACTATCTTACAGTAACTACTACTTTTTGTAATTCTTTAGAGTCTTATTTATCTCCTTTGCTTTTTATAAACTTTAAGAATTCATTTCTAAGTTCTGGTCTTTTTAATGCAAAATCTACTGTAGCTTCTAAGAAACCTAGCTTATTACCAACATCGTATCTTCTTCCTTCAAAGTCATATGCATATATCGCTTCATGAGTGGCTAATGTTTTTAAGGCATCAGTTAATTGTATTTCTCCACCTTTACCTGGTTCTTGATTTTCAAGTATATCAAATATAGCAGGTGTTATTATATATCTTCCTAGTATTGCTATATTTGATGGCGCATCTTCAACATTTGGTTTTTCAACCATATCTTTTACTTCATATACTCTATCTTCTATATGCTTAACATCAAGTATTCCGTACTTGTCAGTATCCTCAATGGCTACTTTTTGTACTCCAATTACTGATGTTTTGTATTCATCGTATGCATTTATAAGTTGTTTTAAACAAGGAGTTTCACTATCTACTATATCATCTCCAAGTAAAACTGCAAAAGGCTCATTTCCGATAAAGCTTTTTGCACAGTGTATTGCATGACCTAGTCCTTTTGGTTCTTTTTGACGTATGTAATGGATATTTACCATGTTTGATATATCTTGAACCATTTTAAGCATTTCAGTTTTGCCTTTTTTCTCTAACTCTAGTTCAAGCTCTACAGAACGGTCAAAATGATCTTCTATACTTTTTTTGCTACGACCTGTTACTATTAGTATTTCTTCTATTCCCGATTCTATTGCTTCTTCTATTATATATTGAAGTGTTGGCTTGTCAACTATTGGTAACATTTCTTTTGGTTGAGATTTTGTTGCTGGTAAGAATCTTGTTCCTAGTCCCGCTGCTGGTATTATTGCTTTTCTTACTGTTTTTTTCATAATATTTGTTCCTCCAAATAACCCTCTGTAAGTTGATAATTTTCATACAGAGTTTACTTTTTTATTATTCAAACTCATCAGTAATTTAAATTAATTTTAATTTATCTTAAACATATTTTATATGATTCTTTATACAATATATATTCTTATTTAAATCATTTACTATTTATTTTTCATTAAAACTATGCAACCTTATTTAACTTTTTCTTCATCACGTCAGTTATAACATTAATTTCATCTACTTTTAAAACTACAACTAATATTCCATAAGTTATCGCTCCAACTCCTACAGATATAGCTAAAGAAACAGCTTCCTTAGCAAAACCTAAACCTAGTAAATTACTTACTATATTATAAACAAAGTAAGTTACAATGCCCATAACAACTGCTGCTACAATAGACTTAATAGTAGTCTTAATTATTTTATCTTGTCCAAAATATCCAATCTTTTTCTTAAGACTTCCAAATAATAAGAATATACATACAATAGCTGATATACTAGTAGCAAGAGCTAACCCTGCTAATTGTAGGTATTTAACTAATATTATATTAAGTACTATATTCATAATCATTGCTATAGCACCATTTATCATAGGAGTTTTAGTATCTTTCAGTGCATAAAATACTTTTCCTATTATATCTCTAAGTCCAAATGCAACCATACCTATTGAGTACATTATAAGTGCTATAGCAGTCATACTTGTTGCTCTAGCATCAAACTCCCCTCTTTGGAATAATAACTTTACAATAGGAGTAGCTAGCACTATTGCTCCAATCGATATAGGTATCACTAATAAAATTACACTATTAATACTTTGTACTACTGAACTTATAAACTTTTCTTTATTATCTTCGCTTGATAATTTTGATAACATTGGATATATAACAGCACCAACAGATGTTATAAACAACGCCATTACAAATCCATTTAGTTTATTTGCATAGTTAAGAGCAGATATACTTCCTTCTACTAATGTAGAAGCTAAAGTTCTATCTACCATAGTATTTATTTGATTAACAGCCACTCCTATTAATACAGGACCTATTAACCAAGACATTTTTTTTATATACTTATCCTTTATATTTATATATAGTTGATACTTATATCCACTTTTTATTGCAAACGGTAGCTGGAATATAAATTCTGTAGCTATTCCAATTAAAGTTCCCCATATCATTATATATGGATTATACTTAACACTAAGTATTATAGAAATTATTATTATTATATTTTTAGGTACACTTATAAGCCCTGGCACAGTAAAATTATTCTTAATTTGAAGATATGCAGTCATTACATAGCTTAATCCTGTAAACACTATACCTATTATAGTTATTCTTGTAAAATCAATAGATACTTTAAGAGTTTGTCCTTCAAATCCCATAGCAAATACTTTTACTAACTCTTCTGTGAATATAAAACCTAACATTGCTAATACTATACACATAGCTATTACCATGTTAAATACATTATTTGTAAAGTTTAATGCTTTTTTTTTCACCTAAATCATTATTTACTTCAAAATACATAGGTATAAGTACTGTACCTAATGTTGTCCCTATAATAGTGAATAGTACTACTGGTATATTCATAGCTGTAAGGTATGCATCACTATACATAGATGCTCCATATACTGCGGCTAATACTAATTCTCTACCAAAGCCTAATACTTTAGCTATTATAGTTGCTAACATAAGACCAATTGTTGCTTTTGCTACTTTACTCATATTATCTCCTTATGTTTATAAAAAAAATTCCTTATACAAAAGTTTCTATACAATTTATTAAAACTCTAAGCAATGTCTTTAGGATGAATAGTTTCTTCTTTATTTACGCTTACATTCTTTACCTTTATATATAAATAGCTAACTATATTTCCAACAATAAAAGATGTAACTATAGTTATTATAGAATATGCCCAAGATGTAACTTCTGGATGATTATATTTTAGATTTATTACAAGTATAGCAGATACTATAAATCCTACATAAGCACCTATATTAGTAGCATTTTTACTAAATACCCCCAGCACAAATATACCCGCTAATACACCTAGTACTAATCCCATAAAACTATTAAACCATTCATAAGCCGACTTTATTTCACCATTTGCCATAACTATGGACACTACTATAGCTACCACTCCAACACCTAATGATATGAATTTAGCTATCTTAGTCTGTTTTTCCATAGACATATCTTTTGTTATTACACTTTGTATATCTAGTGTCCAGCTAGTAGCAACTGAATTTAATCCAGTTGATAAAGTTGACTGTGCTGCTGCATATATGGCAGCAAATACAAGTCCTGATACACCTACAGGTAATTGATATACTATATAAGATGCAAATATTTGATCTTGTTGTGCAGTTTGTAATAAATCTGGATTTTGGTTATAAAATACAAATAGTGATGTTCCTAATAAGTATAATACCGTTGCTGTTCCTATAGATAGGATACCATTCCCATAAGTCATTTTCTTTAATTGCTTTATATCTGTTGTTGTAGTAAATCTTTGAACTACATCTTGACTTGATATATATGATGAAAATGTATTTATACCTGCTCCCACCATTATTATAAATACACTAGTATTTAATATATTTGGATCAAATATTACTTCATTTCTAGCTAAAAATTTATCTTTAGATAAAGTTATAAATATTTCTCCTATTCCTCCATCTATTGAAAATGCTAAAAATATTAAAGTAAATACTACTCCAGATATTAATACAATCCCTTGTATAAAATCTGTCCATAATACTGACTTTAACCCACCACTATATGAATATATAATAGCTATTACCCCCATAACTATTATAAGTAAGTTAATGTTAATTCCTGTTAATTGAGCTAATACCATTGATGGTAAATACATTATTATAGACATACGACCTATTTGGTATATAATAAACATCAATGCCCCTAAAACTCTTAATCCTTTATCATTATATCTAAGCTCTAGATAATGATATGCTGTATCTATTCCTAATCTACTGTATATTGGTAAGAAGAATTTTATAGTAAGTGGTACCGCTATAAATATTCCTAATTGTGCAAACCACAATAACCATGTACCATTATATGAATTACCTGCTATAGATAAAAAAGATATTGGACTTAATAGTGTCGCAAATATTGAAACTGATGTAACCCACCATGGTATAGTTCCATCACCTTTAAAATATTCTTTTCCTTTCATATCTTTTTTAGAAAAATGTAATCCTGCTAATAATACTAATCCTAAATAAGCTATTAGTATTACCATATCTATCATGGTAAAACCTGTCATCTCTTTCTCCTCTCAATTTTTAGAGTCCCTAAAAAATTTCATAGGACTTTATTGTAATATATAAAAAATAATTCAATCTATATTGCTGTTATTGCAAGTTCAGCTATTTGTAAATCTAGCATTTCATCTATATCTACATCATATTTTTCATCCATTACATATACTAATTTATTATCATTTAAACTAGTATCATTATTTAAATTCTCATTGATTTTATTTATATATATTGCTCCATTTACTTTATAGAAATCCGGGAATTCTTGTCTTCTCTTTGTACTAGACCCTTCTAATAAGTTTATCGCATATCCATTTGAATCTATAGTTCTCATAAGTATTGGATGATCTTTTACTTTTGAAACACTTACTAGTGCTTCTTCATCTTTTTCTAATATTAGTTCTATAGCTTCATCTATATGCCATGATTGTCTTAATGGTTGTGTAGGCTGAAGTAATACTATGTAGTCATATTCTTCACCTAATCTTTTCATTTCCTCTATACAGTGCATTACTGCATCTATTGTTTTAGCAGTATCTGATGATAAGTAGTCTGGTCTCATAAAGGGAACTTCTGCTCCATATGCTCTAGCTACTTTCGCTATTTCTTCTCCATCCGTAGTTACTACTACTTTGTCTATATACTTAGACTTAAGCCCAGCCTCTATAGAATATGCTATAAGAGGCTTTCCATTAAGATTTATTATATTTTTATCCTTTATTCCTTTACTACCTGACCTTGCAGGTATTATAGCTAAAACTTTCTTTTGCATAAATCTCTCCTCTTATCCATTAAACTAAAACTTTATATTTCTATTCTTTTTATTACGCCTTCATTGAATAACTTCTCTAATATACTTATATTTAATCCTAAATCAACACTATATTTTTCATATAACCTATACATATAACTTAACAGTTCAATATCATTTCTTAAATAATATGCATTTATTAAAGTAGGTGAATAATCGGATATTATTGTTGTTATATTTTCATTCCTGAATTGTATAATTAAATCAGACAAATATATAAACAAAAAAGACACTTATG
>OLRT01001434.1_pt1 | contig 16478 bp, 17 predicted proteins | sample 1672021 | NCBI WGS metagenome assembly OLRT01 (sample SAMEA3136637, study PRJEB25190) | human gut metagenome | reverse complement strand
AAGAGGCAAGGTCGAGCAGTAATGCCATATCCCGCTCAGAGAAGAACTGTCCAAGTTAACACTGCTTGCGGCTACTATTATAAAGAACAAAACAGCCATCTTCAGCACAAAAGCAACGAAGACAGCTGTTTTCGGAGTGTCATCAGTTTCCGTAGAACTCCAGGAATCTCTTCAATTCCACACGTGTGGGGGAATACAGCAGACTTTCTGCAGGACCATACTCCAGTACTTCCCCTTTTTGAAAAAACATCGCTTCATCAGCGATTCGCCTTGCCTGCTGCAGGGAGTGGGTGACCAAAATCAAAATACAATTGGTCTGGCGCACATAGGACTGAATCAAAGTTTCCGCGGCAGCGGTGGTTTCCATATCCATGGCAGCCGTTGGTTCATCGAGAATCACCACATCGTATGTTCCCATCATCAATCTTGCCATCGCCATGCGTGCCGTCTCACCGCCGGAGAGACGATCCGCCCGTTTATGCTCCAGCTCTGTCAGAGACAGTGCTTTCGCGAGGGACTCCGCTTTCTGGATATCCCTGCCGCCCAGCAGGATGTTTTTTCTGACAGACATACGAAAGGCATAGGGCTTCTGGGGAAGATAGCCAATGCTTGGTTCCAAGCGGATTTTCCGGTCTGCCGGAAGGACATCTGCCAGAATTTTTGAAAATGTGGATTTTCCGCTTCCGTTTGCTCCGAGAATCGCATATATGTTTCCAGGCTGCAATTCCATTCCCGGAAAATCCAGCACTTTTTTCTGCCCATAGGTTTTGGAAAAGGCGGGAATTATCATTGGCTGAGCCTCCTTTGCAGCAGAGATATCACAACATTCACCAGCAGGGAAACCGCCAGCAGAATCATGCCCAGGGCAATGCCCAGAGAGAAATTTCCCTGATTGGTGTACTGCATAATGGCTGTGGTCATCACATTCGTTTTCCAGGCAATGGCACCGCCCACCATGGACACTGCCCCGACCTCTGCAATAGATCTGGAAAACGCCAGCAGATAGGAAGAGATGATACAGTACTGGCACTCATTGCACAGCAGCAAAAACGTCCTTCCTCTTCCCAGCCCCAAACCCCTGGCTGTTTCCCAAATCGCCGGAGACACTCCCGCCACATAAGTCTCCATAGCCCCCACAACAATGGGGGTGATCAGCGCCACCTGGGCAAGAATCATGATTTTAACCGTGAACAGCAGCTTCATGTGTCGCAGAGGGCCGACCCCGGAGAAAAGGATGTAAAACAGTAGGCCGCATACCACAGGGGGCATCCCCATAAGCGTTCGGTTCAGGATAATCAGAAGCCCTCTCCCGGGGAATTTGCTATTGCCCAGACAGATTCCCAGCGGAACACCCAGCAGCAGTGCAAGCAAAGAGCTTTTGAGGCTCATTTGCGCTGTGACTTTCAAAATGTTCAGAAGTTCTGCATCGGAAGACAGGATAAGAGAAATCGCCTTTTGAAGGGCCGTTCCCACGGTGCAGCCTCCTTTCTTTTTGTAAAATCCCGTGGGGAAATTCCCCACGGGATACAGTTTACACAGATTTTTTCAAAAAAGCAAGTTTTTGGAAACTGTACATATAGCGTCAGCCGCAGAAAATGGACCCAGAGTTTCCTCAGCTTATGATGCCATCGTTGGCAACGAAAGTCAGGAAGGTTGCCTTATCGGTCAGGATGTAAGCCTGCATCTGCTCTGCCATCACCAGACATGCGCCCATACCGGCGTTTGCAGAGGTGTACCACTGCGTATAGGGAGCGAAGGACTCTGCCTCCTCCGTGATACCCAGAGTCTCAGGCCACAGAGACAGCTCCTTGGTGTGGGTGCCGGAACCGTCGCCACGGGAGATGAAGGGATACTTGCCCTCCGCAATGGCTGCAAACGCATCCAGAACGGAAGCTGCCTCCTTAACACCGGCAGGGTCCGCAGAAGGTCCGCACAGGACGAAATAGTTATACAGGAAGGAAATGCGCTCTGCTTCGAAGCCATCTACAGTGCGGGCGAAGCCCTCTTCAACAAAGGCTTCTTCCTGGCTCTTGGCATGGACCAGAATCAGGTCGGCATTGCCGAACTTGGCGGCAGAGATTGCCTTGCCGGTACCGGCAGACTGGACTTCCACAGTGTAGCCATAAGTGCTCTCGAAGATGGGCAGCAGATAGCCCAGCAAACCAGAGTCTTTCACAGAAGTGGTGGTGGAAAGGCGGATGACCTTTGTCTCTTCGGTAGCGGGCGCAATCTCACCTGTATAAACAGGGGCACCGTCCTTGACGTAGAACAGAGACTCACCGTACTCTTTAAAGCCATAGTTTGCGGCCAGGTCCAACGTTTCCTGGGTCAGGAACCACTGGATGAGGGCATCCGCACCGGCGGTATTCACCGCAACGTCAGCGACAGAGTTGCCGTCAGCATCCACAAAAGGCGCCTCGGGATTTACGGCGATAACGGTGTAGGTGTTGAGCATCTTGTCGTCGGCTTCCTTCAGAATGCAGGTATCCACCACAAGACCGGCCTGGGTGGGAACCTCAGCGGCGGCTTCCGTCGGGACAGCCGTTGTGGCGGGAGCCTTAGTGGGAGCCTCAGTGGAAGCCTCAGTGGAAGCCTGCACCTCAGCAGGCTTGCTTGCGCCGCAGGCAAGAAGACCAAACATCATGGCAAAAACCAGCAGCATGGACAGAATCTTTTTCATTGTCTTACCTCCTAAATATAAAGAAATATAAAAAAGACCAGCCAGTTTCCGCAACACCAAAAGCACAGCCGAAAGCTGCGCCCGATCATGGCGTCTGGAAAGAGGCTCGTCCACCGCTTTGCAAACTTTGGAAATCAGTCAATTTCACGAAAACTGACCAATCAATTTCTGATACTATATCATATTTGAACAAATAATACAAGCCGCCCTTTTCAAAGACTGTGCGAAATGATACGAAATTATATGAAATGATTCAAAACAGTTCTTTCACTATTCTCCATAGTATGATAAGCTGAAACAGGAGGGGATCGCATGTTCAAAGAAGAAGTGTGGGCTTTGGAACCAGAGCGTATAGAAACCTTTTTCCTTCATCATAGGGAGGTTCATGCCACTGCGGATGGTTACCGGTTCCGTGATTGCCGAATTACCGTGACTGTCCTTCCACCCCGCAGGATCGCCGGTTTGGCACTGCCTCAGACCAGAGTCATCTTTGAAGGTTCAGATGATTCCGCGCTTCTGATTTACAGGCAGTTTCAATTACGATTTCTATCCGCAGGCGGATAAGAATGGGAGGTTTATAATATGAGCAAGAAAACAAGTCCTTCCATGGATTCTTGGCTGAAAGAGGCCAAGGTCCACGAAAGCGCCCCTAAGATTGGCATGTATCTGACCCATAACGGCATTGTCCGGGAAAGTGCCAAGGCAAAAGTACGCCAGGGTGCCGCCGATACCAGGCCCGTTGTGGGGATGCAGTTTTCCTACAATCAGGAAGCTGTGGATGCCATCATCGCAGAAACCTATAAGTTGGACGGTATTTTCTACATCAAGGTCTGGCTGAACGAAGGGGAACTGAGCGTTGGTGACGACATCATGTATGTGCTCATCGGCGGCGATATCCGCCCCCATGTGGTGGATGCTCTGCAATATCTGGTGGGTCGCATCAAAAACGAGTGTGTCACGGAAATAGAGCTTTACTGATACGAGAAATCCGGAAAAATGTGCGGAATTTCATGTAACCGTTTCGATGTATAAAAAATCCCATTTCCTGCTCGGAAATGGGATTTCCTTTCATTTTGCACAGTCCGCACTGCCTTCGCTGTAGAGCATATCCAGGCCATGGGCCACCGGGTCGATGACCGCCAGAATATTCTCTGCCGATGCCTTTTGACTGCCTGGCAGGGTAATGATCAGGGTGCGTGCCCGAATGCCCGCAACACTGCGGCTCAGGCAACCTTTGGGTGTGATCTTCATGGATTCTGCCCGCATAGCCTCCGGGATACCGGGAGTCGGACGCTGGATTACCTCCATAGCGGCTTCCGGGGTAATATCCCGGGGTGAGAAGCCGGTGCCGCCGGTGGTGAGCACCAGGGCAATCTTCTTTTCATCTGCACACTTCAAAAGCTCCGATTGGATCATCTCCGCCTCATCGGGAACGATGGCGGTATAGGTCACGTCGAACCCCTTCTCCGTCAGAATCTTCACCAGGTTGGGACCGCTGGTGTCCTCCCGCTCGCCCCGATATCCCTTATCGCTGATGGTAATCACTGCTGCTGTATACGCCATGATTCGTCCTCCCGTTTGTAATCGCCGTGGATTCCGCCGGTTTTGGAAAGCAGGCGGATGTCCGTGATCGTCATATCCTTTTGCACCGCTTTGCACATATCATACACTGTCAGAGCGGCGGTGCTGACAGCGGTAAGTGCCTCCATTTCCACGCCGGTTCTTCCGTCACAGGAAACGGTGGCCTTGATTTCTACGCTGGATCTGTGCTCATCCAGAGAAAGCTCCAGGTTGATGCCATCCATCAAAATGGGGTGACACATGGGAATGATATCCGGTGTGCGCTTGGCACCCATGACCCCCGCAATCTGGGCAACGGTCAGCACATCTACCATTTTGGCCCGTCCCTGGTCATTAAAATGGGTAAAGTCTGCCATACTCAACCTCCGATTTGATTCATATTCCGACCGGCGCCCGATTTGTGCGCAGCATCCAGATCCCCATGCCATTGGGGTTTTCCCAAAATCGCTGCTTCCAGCTGTGCTTTCATGCCATCGAAATCCAGCCCATTCAGGGAATACTCCGCATTGGAATGCAGACAGGGCTTCACTTTTCCGTCTGCAGTCAGTCGGATGCGGTTGCACTCCCCGCAAAAATGGGCGCTCACCGGGCTGATAAGGCCAACATTGCCCAGTGCGCCAGGCAGGTGGAAGAGTTTGGCAACACCGCCATCTTTGGCAGCCGGTACCGCTTCCGGCAGAGCCTCCAAAACCCTTGTAAATGGAATATACGCTTCCGGGCCAAAGCCAGAGCTGTCGCACATGGGCATCATTTCAATAAAACGCACATCCACAGGATACTTCCGGGTAAGCTCCGCCAGCGGAAGGATCTCATCATCGTTAAATCCGCCAATGAGCACGGCATTGAGTTTGATCTTCTGAAAGTCAGCATCCAAGGCCGCATGAAACCCCTTCCAGAAGTCATCCAGACTGCCGTTGCGGGTAATGTGGGCATACTTCTGAGGATCCAGGGTATCCAGGCTCAGGTTTAACCGGCTGACCCCCGCCTCCTTGAGGGGCCTTGCCAACTCCGGGAGCAGGATGCCATTTGTTGTCAGGCAGACCTCCCGAATTCCAGGAACTCTGGATGCTCTGCGGCAGATAGACACGATATTCTTTTTAACAAGTGGTTCTCCACCTGTAATGCGCAACTTGGTAATGCCCAGAGCCACGGCTGCTTCCACGGCCTGAATAAGCTCATCTTCCGTGAGCATGTCGGCATGCTCTTTCTTGCAGACACCATCCTCCGGCATACAGTACCGGCAGCGAAGATTGCACAAGTCCGTCACAGAAACGCGCAAATAGGTAATGCTGCGTCCAAATGTATCAATCATAGTTTACCTCGTATCTTTTGAAATGCGGCAATGCCCGCTTTTCTTCCGTCGGCTGTCACGCCCTCTGCCATGGGGTACACCGTGTTGCAGTTGCCGCACATCTGAAGCCAGGACGGCATTCCCAATTCCGCCAGCAGCCCACGCTCCGGGACAAGTCCCGCGGCAATCAGAAGCGTTCTGCAGGCTATCTTCTCTCCGCCGGACAGGCAGCAGCCTGTGAGTGCGGGAGAGCCCTCAACGGCGTCAATGGTCTGGCTGCAAATAAGGCGGATGGAATTATCTTTCAGGCAGCGCCGGTTTCTCGCCAAGCCGCCGCAGTTTTCCTTCTGCTCCACCAGAGTAACAGAAATCCCCATTGCCGCAATCTGGGATGCCATGATAAGGCCAATGTCACCACTGCCCAAAATGACCACCGGACCTTGGGGAACAAAGCCATGGAGGTTCATCATCTCCTGCATCTGACCGGCTGTATAGACACCCTTTGGACGGGTTCCCGCAATCGGCAGCGCCCCCAGTGGAATCTCCCGGCTGCCCGTTGCCAGAATCAACTGAGAAAACGAGATCTGCCGGTCACCGGACAGATGCGCCGTTTTATTGGGTTCTACCGAAAGCACCGTTGTCCCAAAAAACAGAGTAACCGTTTCCGGGAAATCCTGCACAAGCGCAGCGGCGTATTCCCCTCCGGTAAGTCCGGCGCCAAAACCGGGATGGCTGCATTGCAAGAGAATGCCGCCCAGCTTTTGTTTTCTCTCCACCAGCGCAATGCTTTTGCATCCGGCATCCGCTGCGGCTCTGGCTGCAGCAATTCCCGCTGCACCACCGCCGATAATCATGATATCAAAGTGCCCCATGCCTGACCTCCCGGAGTATCTGCTCGATGGCAAAGCTGCATCGGCTGCCCTGGCAGACACCCATACCGCTTCCCACTCTCCGCTTGACCCCATCCACCGTGGGAGCTCCCCTTCGGATTGCTTCCAGAATCTCTCCGCGGCTGATGCCTTCGCACAGGCAAATGATTTCGGGGTCATTTGTTTTAGCAATGGCCTGCCTGTGGGGCGTGAAGCGTGGATTCGGGTGTGCATCCAGAAACGCCGCCGTTTTCTCCGTAAGGTACCTGCCCAGTTCGTTGGCACAAGTCAGCCCCGGGGTTTTGATTCCGATCATACTGAAAAATCCAGGAGCCGGGTACGCAATGGAGAAATCGTGAATGCTTTCGCCGTCATCCCGCTGAGGATTTGGCCGTGCGGCGGCGAATGAGCGGATTACCTGCTGCATATTCAGATTCGGAAACAGCGATACCGCACTTGTCTTCAACTCCGATATTCCCTCTTTTGTTGTGGCAAAGGGTTCTCCAACGGGCTTGCGTACCCCGCTGAGCAGCAGATTCCCTTCCACACACGGGATAGCGGTGATGCCTTTTCCGCAGGACTGTGCCTGCTGAAAGATGACCCGCTTCGGCTTCCGCGCCTGTTTGTCCAGGACCAGGTATTCTGCTCCATCTATCAGAAGATGCGTGTCGGAGGGAAAGCACAGCTCCTGTATCCGATCCGCGGAAAGTCCTGCACAGTTGATGACAGCCCTGCAGCGCAGTTCGCTGCGATCTGTTTCCACCAGATAGCCAAACTTGGTTTTCCGGATTCCCACCACAGTGGTTCCCAGCATGGGTTCCATCCCATTGGCAGCAGCGTTTTCAAAGGCGGCAATGCCCAATTGCCAGGGGTTCACCGTTCCGGTGGTCGGGGCATAGAGCGCGCCTGCCACACCCGGTGCCAGCATAGGCTCCATTGCCTCTGCCTCTCCCCCGGTCAGAAGCTCCAGACCCGGCACGCCATTGCGGATACCCTGCTCCCATTTTCTCCGGAGCTGGGCCAGGCTCTCCCTGTCATAGGTCACCAGCAAGGAGCCGCAGCGGGAAAAAGGAACTTCCAGTTCACGGCACAAATCATCAAAAGAGGCATTTCCACGAACCGTCAATTCCGCCTTCCGGGTACCGGTTTTATTGTCATATCCCGCATAGACGATGGCAGAGTTTGCCCGGGTAATGCCTGTACAGATATCCAATTCCTTTTCAATCAGCACGACAGACAAATTCCAGCGCATCAGATTCCGGGCCGCAAAGCAGCCCAGAATCCCTCCCCCAATAACCGCAACATCTACGCTTTTCATAGGGGAATAATCTGTCCGGGGTTATCCACGGTATAGCCGCCGAGGGACAGGATTTTTCCCCGGAACGCATCGCTCTTCAGGATGTGCAAAAGTGCCTGAACCATAGGGGTATCCCAAGCATGGTCAGGGACAATGAGGTCATACTCCTCAATACAGATGGGGATAAAGTCCAGATCATAGAGCTTTGCCGCGGAATAGATGCCCATACCGACATCAGCACTGCCGCTGGCGATCTGGGCAGCAACAGAAGTGTGGGTCAGTTCTTCCCGATCGTAGCCGTAGACAGAAGCAGTATCCACATTCTCCTGCCTACACAAATAGTCCGCAAGGATCCGGGTGCCGGATCCCTTCTGGCGATTTACATAACGCACGCCATCCTTTGCAATATCCGCGAATTTCCGGATCTGGAGGGGATTGCCCTTTGCCACCATCAATCCCTGCTGACGACCGACACAGGAAACCAGCTTCACACCGCCTTTGGGGAAATACTTGCGAATAAATGCCTTGTTATAGCTGCCGTCAGCCGTATCCAGCAGGTGGCAGCCAGCCATGTGCGCCTCACCACGGCGGATTGCCATTATACCGCCCATGGAACCCACATGGGAGGAGCTGATGTACAAGGCAGAGTCCTCCAAATGGAGCATATCTGCCAGCTCGTCCAGCAACGGATCATGGCTGCCGATAACCACCAGCGTATTGTGCAGCTTTTCTAAGGGGCTCAGCAGGCGGCCACTCAGTTCCTCTCCCGCCTCGTAGCCCTCCAGTCCCTGGGGTACTTCCAGAATGCCATCGGCCTTCATAAAAGAAGAAACCACGCCGCTGCCCCGACTCAGAGGGCTGGCCATCAGCCTGCCGCCTACGCAGCCCATGCGAACACGGACAAACTCCTGATATTTCAGACCGCTGACAACAGGCCGGGTAAGGGTTGCGTTCACATATGTGTCAGTGGCTGCCGGTGCTTTCAGCCAGTGGTCAATCAGGGGCTTCAGCAGCTGCTCAATGACGATGATGCCGGACACCGGATAACCGGGCACTCCAAGAATGACCTTCTCTCCCCGGCAGCCCAGAATGGCAGGCTTGCCGGGCTTGATGGCGATGCCATGGTACAGCACCTCACCCAGTTCCCGGATGACCCGAGCCGAGAAATCCTCCCGTCCGGCAGAAGAACCGGCATTGAGAATTACCATATCGCACTCGTCTGCCGCTTTGGCAACCATTTCTTTGATCTGGTCAAATTTATCCGGTACAATGGGATAGACCACCGCCTCTGCGCCCCAGGAACGCACCATTGCGGAAAAAATGGAGCCATTGAATTCCAGAATATCCCCGGGCTTCGGGTCTGTACAGGGCGGGATAATCTCGTCCCCTGTGGGGATGATGCCCACCACAGGTTTGCGAATCACTTCAATTTCCAGCACACCGCCGGCAATCATCGCACCAATGGCAGCCGGGGAAACGGTCATATGGCTGGGCAAAATCATTTCTCCGGCGCATACATCCTCGCCGATCTGGCGGATATGCTGCCACGGGGCTGCGGCTGCGTGAATGGTGATGGAACCATCTCCATTCTTCACAATGTCCTCCACCATGATGACTGCATCTTTGTCCTCCGGAATCGGGTCGCCGGTGTCCAGCACAAGAAACTGGTCCGGATTTAGAGTAACAGGGGTCGTTTCCGTCGCGCCGAAGGTTTCTTTTGCGGAAACCGCCACACCATCCATGGCACTGGCGGCATAGTGCGGGGCGCAGATGTGGGCATAGACTGCCTTTGACGTCACCCTACCGCAGCTTTCAAAGACAGGAATGGTTTCTGCCTTTGACCCAAAACCGCCGCTTACCAGCCGCTCCAGATATTCCTTCCGTGCCTGCGCAAGCGGCACATTGGTCAAATATTCAAATCCCATAAAAATTACACTCCTTACACTCCTGAAGTAATCGTTACCTGAATTTCCGCTCCCTGGGGTAAGCCTTCACAATCCCGACTGATGCAGAAATAGCCGTCGGTCCCTGCCAGAGTGGTGATAAGGCCGGATTTTCCCCGAATGGGTTGGGCATAAAGGTCGCCGCCTGTTCCTGTCAGCCGGCAGCAGTGATACTGGGCTCTGCCATGGTTGGCACTGATGCTCTCTGTAACCCTGGCAGTAACGGTATAGGCAGTCATGTCACGATCCATCAGCCGTCCCAGCAGGGGCTGCACAAAAAGTTTTGTGATAAAGTAGGCAGCCACCGGATGCCCGGGCAGACCCACAATGGGCTTTTTCCCGGCTTTTCCCAGAATGGTTGGTTTTCCGGGCTTAATGGCAATGCCGTGAAGCAGAAGCTGGCCTGCGGATTCAATGATGCGGCAGGCGGCATCCTTCACTCCGACACTGCTGCCTCCGGACAGCAGCACGGCATCACATTCCGCAATGGCCTGATTGACCTTTTGAGAAAGCAGTGCCTCATCATCCACCACAATCCCATAGTTGACAACATGGCACCCAAATGTGGAGAGCATTGCCTCCAGCATGGGACTGTTCACGTCCCGCACCTGTCCGGGGCCGGGCTGCGCCTCCGGAGGAACCAGCTCGTCACCGGTAGAAATGACGCCCACGGTCACTTTTTTCACCACCGGCACCTGCACCCGGCCAATGGCAGCCAGCGCACCAATGTCGGCAGAAGACAGGGAGCGGCCTTTGTGCAGAATCACCTTTCCGGGATACACATCATCCCCCCGGAAAATCAGATTCATGCCCGGCGCCGCAGGTTTGGCAACACCGATGGTGCCGTCGCCGTAGTCCTCCGTGTATTCCACCATCACCACACCGTCAGTACCCCTGGGCACTGCGCCGCCGGTGGGAACGGCTACACATTCCCCCTCATTCAGCAGATAGTCGGCGCCTTCGCCCATCAGCACCGTGGCCTGCAGGGGCAGGATCGCCGGGATGGCATCGCTGCAGCCGAAGGTGTCACTGGCGCGAACCGCAAAGCCATCCACTGTGGAGCGGTCAAAATCCGGCACATATTCCCGCGCCGCAATATCCTCCGCCAGAACTCTGCCCACAGCCTCAGACAGAGCTACAAATTCTGCCTGTTCAAGTGGGGAAAACTCCGATTCTATCAGCGCAAGAACTTCTTCCGGCGTTTTTACATACAGCATACTACTAGACCTCCATAATGACTTTACCCAGGTCCCGGTAGTCATTGCCGGAGAAGTGGGTCACCTCCCTGCGGAACACAGGTGAGGACAGGATTGCAAGCATTTTGACTACAGCCGGATTTTCCAGCGATTCCTTCTGCAAAACAAGATCGAACCGTTCCTCCAGCAGTGGGATGAAGTCAAGCCCCTCCAGCTGATGCGTTATCCGCTCCGTGCCAATGGCAAGATCCGCATCCCCTGCGGCAATGGCAGATGCCATCGTAAGGTGAGAACTCATAATCTTGTCGTAGCCCTTTAGCTGTCCGGAGAGGATTTCCAGTTTTTTTAGCTGGGTATCCAGCAAGATCCTGGATGAGGAACCAACCCGGCGGTTGAGGATGGAGATGTCAGCCCGGCGCAGATCCTCCCACCCAGTTATATGCTTGGGATTGCTTTTGCGAACATAAAAGCCCTGGGTGCGGTAGGACAGGTTCACCAGCACTGCGGACACCCCTGGCATCAGGCTTCGCACAAAGGAGGCATTGCACTCTTTTCCATCATACAGATGGCAGGCCGCAGCGTCCACCTTTCCCTGATACAGTGCCAGCAGACCTTCAAAGCTAGACAGATATGTACGACCGGCGTTGATATCCTCCTGATGAAGATAATTTGCCAAAATGTCCAGCACAACATCCTGCCCGGAGATGATCATCTCCGGTGCCTTTTCCTCAGCAGGTGTCAGCAACGTGGAGTGGGTATCAATGCGCTGCACCGGGGCAGTGGAATGCTCATGCCGGGAGCGGGCAATATAGGCATCCACATCCTCCTGCGTAAAACGAACCTTTCGCCCGATTTTATAGGAATGGATTTCTCCCTTGCGAATCAGGTCGTAAATGGTGGACTTGCTGACATGGAGAATGTCTGCAACCTCCTGGGTAGACAGGGACTGATTCTGCGCCATACTGCCACCTCCTTGCAATTGTTTTCTATTGATTATACTTCTTCTTTCCAAATTGTACAAGTGCATGGTGCAATATTTCAAGTATTTTGGGCAATTTCACGCCATTTTGTACGGCGTCTCGTCGAAATACTAAAATTTCTTCGCATAAAATGATACAGTTTCATGCGGTTTCACACAAAAATGCACATCCGCTCTTGATACCCCCTGTTATTTCCACTATAATAAACATATACAAATTGTAAGCTCAATTTCAATAAACATATACAAATTGTAAGCTCAATTTCAAATTTTTATGGAGGTATTGCATATGGCTAGCGCATACTACGAAAAAATTGCCCGCATCAATCTGACCACCGGCAAAATCAGAGTGGAACCTCTGGATCTGGAACTTGCCCACAAGTTCATTGGCGGCCGTGGTCTTGGCACCAAGATGCTCTATGACGAGGGCATTGCCACCGTCGATCCCCTGTCCCCGGAAAACAAGCTGATCTACATCACCGGTCCTATGACCGGCGCTGCCGCCCCTTCCACAGGCCGCTACATGGTCTGCACAAAGTCCCCCCTTACCGGCATGATTGCCTGCTCCAACTCCGGCGGTATCTGGGGTGCCAAGCTGAAGTACGCCGGTTGGGATGCCATCATTGTGGAAGGTGAAGCTCCCGACTGGACCTACATCAACATTGACGACGATAAGATTGAGCTGCTGGATGCCCGGGAATATGTAGGTGTCATGAGCGAAGCCATTGACGAGCAGCTCAAGGCAAAGCACGGTGCTGACGTTTCCGTTCTGAACATCGGCCCCGCCGGTGAGAAGAAGGTACTGCTTGCCGCCATTATGAACGATAAGGACCGTGCCGCCGGTCGTTCCGGTGTCGGTGCTGTCATGGGCAGCAAGAAGCTGAAAGCCATCGTGGTCAAGGCAACCCGCAAAAAACTGGACAACATTGCAGACCTGGATGCCCTGAAGGTGGCAGCCAAAAACGCTATGGATGTTCTGAAGGCCAACCCCGTTACCGGTTCCGGCCTGCGGCAACTGGGTACCGCTGTTCTTGTGAACATTGTCAACAACATCGGTGCTTTCCCCACCAAGAACTGGCAGGAAAGCTATTACGACAAGGGTGACGATATCTCCGGCGAAACTCTGGCTGAGAAATACCTGGTCAAGCCCGGTGCCTGCCATCGCTGCCCCATCGCCTGCGGCCGCGTGGTCAATGTCAATGGCAAGGTCGTCGGCGGTCCTGAATACGAGCCCCTGTGGGCCTATGGCGGCAACTGCGGCAACAATGATCTGAACGTCATCGATGAGTGCAATATGCTCTGCAACGAGTATGGTCTGGATGCTATTTCCGTCCCCTGCACCATCGCCGCTGCCATGGAGCTGTACCAGAGAGGCTACATCAAGGAGGAAGAGTGCGCCGGTGTACCTCTGGAATGGGGTTCCACCAAGGCATTGGTGGAGTGGACCAAGCGTATGGGCAATCCTGAAACCGAGCTTGACTGGCTGATGAGCTCCGGCTCCGCCCGCCTGTGCGAGCACTATGGCCATCCCGAATACTCCATGAGCGTTAAGAAGCAGGAAATGCCCGCTTACGACGCCCGTGCCATTCAGGGCATCGGCATTACCTACGCCACCTCTAACCGTGGCGGCTGCCATGTCCGTGGCTACATGATCTCTCCCGAAGTTCTGGGTCTGCCCCAGCAGCTGGATCGTACCGTTACCAACGAAAAGGCAGCTTGGGTCAAGACCTTCCAGGATCTGACAGCTGTCATCGACTCCATGGGTCACTGTCTGTTTACCTCCTTCGCCATGGGCGCCAAGGAGTACACCGACCTGCTGAACGCCGCCACCGGAACCAACTGGACCATCGAACAGGTTCTGGAGATTGGCGACCGTATCTACAACATCGAGAGAATGTTCAACAAGGCTGCCGGTATGAAGCCTGAGGACGATCGTCTGCCCAAGCGGCTGCTGGAAGAGCCCGTTGTAAACGGCCCCTCCACCGGTATGACCTCCAAGCTGCCTCTGACTCTGCCCGAATACTACGAAGCTCGTGGCTGGGTCAACGCATTCCCCACCGATGAAACCCTGAAGAAACTTGGCCTGGACGAGTGTGTTGGCAAGTGATACAATATAATTAATGGGGAGGGGGGCAAGTCTCCTCCCCGATTTCTTTTGCAAAGGAGAATTTTCATGATTGAAGTTCGCGTTTTTGCAACCTTGCGCCAAGGCAGGGATAAAGTCACACTGCTATCGCCGGAGGGTATCGCCTGTGCTGGGGATATCCTTGACCGGATGAACATTCCCCAAGAAGAAGTGTCTATTCTGCTCATCAACGGTTTTCATCACAAGCCGGAATCGGAAGTGAAGGACGGGGACATCGTGGCTCTGTTTCCCCCGGTGGGAGGTGGCTGAACGATGGATCCCAGATATGCGCGCAATGTCCCCGCCCTGAGCGAAGCGGAATGCGAGCTGCTTCGGCGCAAACGTGTTCTGGTGGTTGGCTGCGGCGGTCTGGGCGGGCATCTCATCGATATGCTTGCCCGCATTGGCATAGGCTCTCTGCGGGTGGTGGACGGTGATGCATTTGAGCCCTCCAATCTGAACCGTCAGCTGTTGTCCGAAGTTTCCTTGCTGGGCGTTGGGAAAGCACAGACCGCCGCGGAAAGAGTCCGGCGTGTGAATCCCAATGTTGCGGTTCATGCCGTGGGGGAATTTCTTACGGAAGAAAACGCAGCCGCCCTTCTTACAGACTGTGATGCGGTTCTGGACGGTCTGGACAATATCCAGTCACGGCAAATCCTCGCGAATGCCTGTGAACGTGCTGGAATTCCCCTGATCTACGGTGCCGTCAACGGCTGGGTCGCCCAGGCCGCAATCTCCTGCCCCGGCGATCATTTGATAGACTTACTGTACCCCGACGGGGCTGCACTCAAAAATAAGAGCGTTCTGAGCTTCACTCCCGCCCTGTGCGCCTCTATGCAGGTTTCCCTGTGCGTAAAGTTTCTCACCGACCGCCCCGTCAGAACCGGAACACTGTATTTTTTTGACTTACTGAATCAGGAATTCGAGGTCATCCCCATGACATAAGCGCCAGACAGAACACTGCTTCCAGGATTCTATGGTTGGTTGCAGCGTTCATCTAACACTTCTGCATACGGATATCTCTGTAACGTACTGATTGGAGAATAGAACGACAGAGTGTTATGAAACCCACCTCTCCCTTTTCTCCTTCGCTGCGGCTATGGAAACCGTGGAAAACCGCAACCTGCGCTCACCCTTTTTTCCTCTCCAGTTTTCTCCCTATACAAAGAAAAGTGTCCATTTTCTATCCCGAAAACGTACAGTTGCCGTGATGAGCAGATGGCAGCGTGTCATTATAGTAAAGAAAAGCAAACAGCACACAGGCGGTTTTATCCTCAAAAAAAGCACCAAAACATGACAATAAAGAAGCCCAGCACCACTTTAATGGCGTGGTGCTGGGCTTTTTCTGATTACAGCGATTTTCAGCAGGTGAAGCAATGTGCTGTTTGCAGATAGCTCTTTCGCATTTTGCTACTTAGCGTGAAAATGTACTGTTCCGCAAAATCCTACGCACAGAAGCATACCGCGTACACTCTATCGTGCTTTGCTTTCTAATATATTTTTTTGCGCAAGAAGAAAGAAATTTGCTGTTTTTACTACGCCCGATTTTAGCACGGCGTTTTTACTGCCTCATAGTCAATTCACTCAGCAATTAAACCAAAATGCCGCAGCGCATCCTTGATCGCCTCGAGATGTTCTGTCAATCTGCCTTCCAACATATACAGAGAATACATTGCCGGACGATGCTCTTTCAGATACGTTTTCCGAATCATTCCATATTTCCCATAATGCGGTTCTTCATCTGTACTGACAAGATTCGGATAGTAAATTCCGTCTGCTCCCAGTGTGTAGGTTCCACCTATTTTTTCAAATGTGCTTTTCATGTGTTATTCCTCCTTGAAATCAGCGATATTCTTAGATCATCGCAAAATATTTCAGGACAGCCTTGATAGCATACAAAATGGAAGTTATCTATTTCTCCTCTTCGTTAAGACCTAGTTCATTACATATTACTTGCTATCCCTGATACCTTATTCTTTCTACCAGCGTTTCCTTTTTCAGATTACTGCTTAAAACGCAGGAAAGTACAATCTGCAACAGACCGACCAAAAAAATCATAATAAAAATTGGTACGATTGGAACATGATAGATATTCATTCCAAATATTCCATTATGTTTTGCATAGGAAAAAAGTGCATAGCCGAGCGGCAGACCAATGATCAAAGCTACGCATATGGTGCCAACCGTAAAAATCAGTCCCTGTAACTGCAGGCATAAATTTAATTGTTTATTTGTCATACCCACAGCCTGTAATACACCATATTCCTGCTTTTTTGTCGTAATATTCATGATCATGGTATTCGCCATATTCATAAACCCGATGAGTCCTACAATAGCCATAAACAGATAACAGCCAAGCTTCATCATGCTGCTTGCAAATTCGGCAGATTGTAACTGCGCATGATAAGTATCCATTTTTATATGCGAAGTATTAGAAATCAAAGTATTCAGACTTTGTTCTACAGATGCCACATCTTTTTTATCACAGTCCACCCACAGATAGCCATAGGCTGTTCC
>OLRT01001432.1_pt1 | contig 16483 bp, 9 predicted proteins | sample 1672021 | NCBI WGS metagenome assembly OLRT01 (sample SAMEA3136637, study PRJEB25190) | human gut metagenome | reverse complement strand
CTTCGTCGCGGAACTCATCAAAGTATCCGCCGTCGATCGAGGCGCGGATGTCGTCCAGCAGCTTCACGAAGAAATGCTCGTTGTGAATCGTGGCCAACGTGAAGCCGTTGAATTCGCGTGCGCGAAGCAGGTGGTCGACGTATGCGCGCGAGTAGTGACGGCACGTGTAGCAGTCGCATCCTTCCTCCAGCGGGCCGAAATCGAACTTGTGCTGGGCGCGTTTGATGTTGTATCGGCCCGACCTCGTGTAGATCGCGCCGTTGCGGGCGCAACGTGCGGGGGCCACGCAGTCGAAGGTGTCGCCGCCGTTCTCCACGCAGGCGAAGATATCGTCCACGGAGGCGATGCCCAGCACATGGCGCGGGCGGTTCTCCGGCATCGCGTCGCAGATCCACGCGCAGGTGTCTCCAATGATGCGCTTCTCGATTGCGCCGCCGATTCCCACGCCGTCGAAGTCCAGCGAGGCGATCTGCGAGGCCGCGCGCCGGCGTAGATCCTCGTAATTCGCGCCCTGCACCACGCCATACAAGGCCTGATAGGGCTTGCCCAGCCGCTCAGCCGTCAGCCGCTGGTGCTCGTCCACGCATCGGCGGGCCCAGCGGAAGGTGCGCTCCACCGAGTCCTCCTGGTAGGAGCGGGTGTTCATCAGCGTGGTGAGTTCGTCGAACGCGAACATGATGTCTGCGCCGATTTTGTGCTGGATGCCCATCGAAATCTCAGCGGAGAAACGATGTGCGTCACCATTCAAAGGCGACTTGAACGTCACGCCGTCCTCATCCACCCAGGCCATGCGCTCCTTGCCCTTGGCGATGATGTCGTCCGACTTCATGCCGGTCACGTCCATTGCCAGCGTCTTCTTGAAGCCGACGCCCAGCGACATCACTTGGAAACCGCCAGAATCGGTGAACGTGGGCCCATCCCAGTTCATGAAACGCGCCAAGCCGCCGGCCGCGTCCAGCACGTCCTCGCCCGGGCGCTCGAACAGGTGGAAGGCGTTGGCCAGCAGGCACTGTGCGCCTAGATCCTTCATCTGCTCGGGCAACACGGCCTTCATCGCGGCTTGCGTGCCCACCGGCACGAAGGCAGGCGTGCGAATATCGCCGTGGGGCGTGTGAATGATGCCGGTGCGGCCGTATCGGGCACCGTCTCGCCCAAGCCCGCTGGCCGTGGATGGCAGGCGGGTGATCGTTTCGAAATGGAAGGCGCTGCGGTCGCCGGGCTGTCCGGGCTGTGCGCCCAACGGATGTTCAAGAAGGCTGATCGTCATATGTTCACTTTAGGCAGAAGGGCCAGAAAAGGGCCGGAAATTGTGAAGAACTCGGTTTCGAGGGGCGGATTTCGCCGCTCCCGAACGTCTACTTCCGCTTCAAGGGGCTCCCGGTCAAGTAGGCCGGCTGCAAAAATGGCGGAATGGCGTTAAATGAGGGCCCTTGATACTCGGAATTGACCGCGCGAACAGCCCCTTGAAGTGCAAGTAGATGTTCCCGAAACAGGAAATCAGCCCCTCGAAGCCGAGATGCCCATAAGACTCTGCGATGATTACGCATAGACTTTCAATCAACGTTCAGAAAACCTCCAGATTGACTGCCTTTACTACTGAGGTAGCACACGAGAAGTGGCAATGGGCAAGTGCCCGAATAGCCGCCGAACAGACGTGATAGGAATTTAGGAAAAGGAGCAGCAATGGCTGACGAATTTAACCCGCAGGGCGTCGACCAGACCCCGCGGAATAACGAAAACCCCAATAGTACTGCCGATACCGGCAACGCCGAGCCGAAGAACCCGTTTGTGGGTGGCGACTCGGTTGATGCCGGCAACGCCAGCGATTCCAGCGAGCAGCAAGCCCCGGTTTCCTCGGCCGCCCTCGCTGCCGATCAGCAGCCTACGCAAGCCGCTACCGACACTGCCGCCACCGAGCCCATCCCGGACTACGCCTCCGCCAAGGGCGAGAGCACGGTGGTCTCCTCCTCGCCGGCTTCTCCGGCAGCGCCGGCCGCAGACCAGACCTCGGCCACAACTCCGCTGTATCGTCCGGCCCCGGAATATGGCGCTTATGGTCCGACCCCGACTCAGGCACAGGGCCAGCAGGGCGGCCAGGCCGGCAGCAATGCCCAGCCCACGCAGCAATTCCCGTTCGGTCAGCCTGCACAGCAAACCCCACAGGGCCAGCAGGGCAACCGCAATCCCTACTACACCAATAACCCGCAGCCGCAGGGCAACGGCAATCCGTTCAATCCGCCCACGCAGCCGCAGCAGAACAACGGCAACCCGTTTGCCAGCCAGTCCGGTCAGAATGGCCGGAATGGCCAGCAGCCCCAGCAGGGCGGTCTGTTCGGTTTCGGCACTCCCGGTACCGGTACGCCGAACGGTCAAGGTCCGACCCAGCCGGGACAGCCCGGTCAGCCCGGCCCCGCCAAGCAGGGCATGTCCAAGACGGCGAGCAACATCCTCATCGCCGTGGTCGCCGCCGTTCTGGCTGCGGCCCTCTGCCTGGGCCTCGGTTACGGCGCCCTCACCAGCGGCCTGATCACCTTGCCGACCAGCAATTCGCTGTCCAACGTCAGCTCGAATAAGTCCGGCTCCGGGTCCGCCACCGCCAAGAGCGGCGAAGCCCCCGACTGGCAGACCGTCGCCAGCGATGTCTCCGGCTCCGTGGTCTCCATCCAGACCGCGTTGAGCAACGGCACCGCCAAGGGCTCCGGCGCCATCATCGACACCGAAGGCCACATCATCACCAACAACCACGTGATCTCCGGCGCCCAGCAGATTCAGGTGACGCTTGCCAACGGCAACATGTATTCCGCCACGCTCGTCGGCACCGACACCACCACCGATCTTGCGGTCATCAAGCTCGACAACCCGCCGAGCGACCTCAAGGCCGTGGAATTCGCCGATTCCGACAAGCTCGCCGTCGGCGAGAACGTGATGGCCATCGGCAACCCGCTCGGCTACGACGACACCGCCACCACCGGCATCGTCTCCGCCCTGAACCGCCCGGTGACCGTGACCGACGACAACAACAACGAGATCGTCACCAACGCCGTCCAGATCGACGCGGCCATCAACCCCGGCAACTCCGGCGGCCCGACCTTCAACGCGGCCGGCCAGGTGATCGGCATCAACTCCTCGATCGCCTCCACCGCCACCTCCTCCGACTCCGCCGGCTCCATCGGCATCGGCTTCGCCATCCCGTCCAACCTCGTCAAGCGTGTGGCCGACGAAATCATCAAGGACGGCAAGGTCAAGCACGTTGCCCTCGGCGTGGTCATCAAGTCCGACACGGTTGAAGCCGACGGCGTGACCCGCGGCGGCGCGACCATCACCAAGTCCAGCGCCACCGGCAGCGCGGTCGTCTCCGGCGGCCCGGCCGACAAGGCCGGCCTCAAGGAGGGCGACACCATCGTGGCCTTCAACGGCAACGCCGTGAACAACAACTACTCGCTGCTTGGTTACGTTCGTGCCGCGGCTTTGGGAGACAAGGTGACGCTGACCATCGTGCGCGACGGCAAGACCATGGATGTGGACGTGACGCTCGATCAGGAGGAGTCGTCGGTGAACGGTTCGTCCAGCTCAGATTCCAACGGCAACAGCCAGAATAACCAGAACAACCAGAACGGCAATGGCCAGAACGGTTACGGCAATGGCAATGGCAACAGCGATGGCGGCACCGGTGACGGCGGCGGCTTCTCCGACCCGTTCGGCCTGTGGTAAAGCCGACCCAACAACGTCACACGGTGTTGAGCGGTAACCGCTGAACACCGTGTCAGACAAGCAAAGGCCCGTGGCAGTGAGCAAACTCCTGCCACAGGCCTTTCGTATGCGCGATTGTGCCTCGCACCCATGCCGCCAACGTAGTTTCGATATCCGGCATGTCGCGCAACGCTCGTTGATAGGGTAGGCCAAGCACTGAGTTCGGGCGACGTCCCGAACACAGCGCATAATTCAATACAAAACTGAATACATTTCTTTACGCCGTGTATCGGAAGGTCGCGCGGGAGCCGAGCAAAGCGAAGCCCCAGGCAAAGCCGCCGGTGGGTTAACAAGGCGTGACCGTAGCGCCGATTGCGCGGGCCACGCTTACCGTACCGCAATCGACTCCGTATACGAGCGTAAGGAGCAATGATGAGCAGACTCATCAGATTCTTCACCAAAATTCTCGACATCTGCAAGCTTGTGCCGATGCTTCCGGTCGTCGTCATCGCCGCAATTCCGTTGGCTTTACTAGGCGATTGGCGTCCGTGGGGCAATGCGATGGCGATTCCGGTACTCGGCAATCCGGGTTTCGGCCAGTGGCTGGTTATCGCACTGGTGCTGGTTATTGTGATTGACACTGTGCGCGGCATGATTGACGATTTGCGTCATGGGCAGGTTGGAGTCGATGTGCTGGCCGTGGTCGCGATCCTCTCCACCGTGGCCGTCGCCGAATACTGGGCAAGTTGGGCGGTGACGCTGATGATCACGTCCGGCGAGGCCATTGAGGAATACGCTCAAGCCAAGGCCGAGCGCAGTCTGACCGCGCTGATGGAGGCCGCGCCGCAAACCGCGCACGTCGTCAACCTGCCTGGCGTGGGGCGTGGGTTTGCTGCCGATAAGGGCGATTCGTCCGATGGCTTCCGGCGTGTGGGCTTGGCATCGGCTGCCGCCGCCGCGCACCGCTTCGACACGGTGCCGGTCGAGCAGGTGCAGCTGGGCGACGTACTCATGGTGTTGCCGGGCGAAACTGTGCCGGTTGACGGCGAGCTGCTGTCCGGCACGGCCACGCTCGACCTGAGCAATATCAACGGTGAGCCGGTGCCGCGTGAAGTGTTCGCCGGCGCCCGTGTGATGTCCGGGGCGGTGAACGGCTCGACTGCATTGACCATGCGTGCCACCCAGGTGGCCGCCGATTCGCAGTACCAGCGCATCCTCGAGCTCGTGGCCTCCGCGCAGGAGTCGCGCCCGGCCGTGGTAAAAACCGCTGACCGCTTGGCCGTGCCCTTTACCGTGCTTTCGTTGGTGATTGCCGGCGTCGCATGGGCGGTGTCCGGGGTACCGACGCGATTCGCCCAGGTGCTGGTGCTGGCCACGCCCTGCCCGCTGCTCATCGCCGCACCGGTGGCATACATCGCCGGAACCGGACGCCTCGCCGCAGCCGGCGTGCTTATCAAAGCACAGGACGTGCTGGAAAACCTTGGCCGCGTCACGCAGGTGTTCTTCGACAAAACCGGTACGCTCACCGTCAAGCAGCCGCAGGTGGTGCGCGTCGAGATGTTGCCCGGCGCTGCAACCCGTCTCAACGAAGACCATGTGCTGATGATGGCCGGCGCGGTGGAAAGCTACTCGGTGCACATCCTGTCCAAAGGCATTGCCAAGGCCGGCGCGGAGGCGCTGGCCCGACTGCGCCAGCGGTTCGAGGATGGCCAGCGCCTGTGCCCAGAGCCGGAGGCCAGCTGGCCTGACCATGGCCGGGAGTATCCGGTCGTCAAGAACATCAATGAAGACGCCGGCAAGGGCGTTTCCGGCGAGGTGAACGGACACGCGGTGCGCGTTGGCCGGCTGTCTTTCGCGGCTGCTGGGGAGGATGGATTCCTGGCGGTCGGCGAGGCTGCCCCCCTCAGCCCGCGAAGCGGCCAGCTCCCCCTAAGAGGGGGAGCTCAGCAAAAAGATGACCTGCGCACTCGCTTTGGCCTGCTGCAGCCGGATGAGATGGCGTCCTACGTGTCCGTTGACGGCCGGCTGATCGCGCGCATCGTGCTGCGCGATGTGCCGCGTGCCAACGCCAAGGCAGCGCTCGCCAAACTGCATGAGTTGGGCGTCACCAAGCTCGCCATGCTTACCGGTGACAAGCGGGCTTCCGCCAATATCATTGCCAGCGAAGTCGGCATTGACGAGGTTCACGCCGAACTGTTCCCGGAGGATAAGGTAGCCGCAGTCAAGGCCGCTACAGGAGCCGGCAAAACCGTCACGATGATGGTTGGTGACGGTGTGAATGATGCCCCGGTGCTCGCTGTTGCCGATATCGGCGTGGCCATGACCGATGGCACGTCCACCGCCGCTTCCGAAAGCGCTCAGGTGGTCATTATGAATGACAATATCGCCGCCGTGCCGCGCGCCATCGCCATTGCACGCCGCACCAAGCGCGTGATGCTTCAAGCCGTAATCGCGGGCCTTGTGCTTGCCACCATCGGCATGATTGCCGCCGCGTTCAACCTCATTCCAGTGGTCGTCGGAGCCTTCCTCCAGGAAGCCATCGACGTGGTGAGCATCCTCTGGGCTCTCACTGCTCTGATTGATCGGGATTGATTAAGATAAACCGGAATTGATTGGAGCCGCATCCGGATTATGTGCAATATAACAAGTTGATATCAATATTTTGTGTGTGCTTACCGGATGCGGGCGCCGTAGGTGGCAGTCTATTAGACTAAAGGCTGTTTGCAGCATCATTTAGGGGCATTGAGGCCCTTGCCAGAGGAGTCGATATGTCAGAGGGTGAGGAAGAGCTCAATGTGGGCGCAGTCCGTTTGGCGGAAGTGGCATCGGCGGCTAATGTATCGCTGTCCACTGCGTCCAAGGCCTTGCGTGGAAAGCCTCACGTCAGCGAGAAAACCCGTATTCGAGTGATTGATGCTGCGCAGAGGTTGGGCTATAGCGCTGCAGAAGCTATGGCATCGATGGCAAGGTTAAGCGTCAGGGATTCTCACGGCGTGCAGGATTTTCGCGTTGGCATCATTGGCGTTGATATGAAAGGCGTCTTTTCCCCGACCATTCTTATTGGAGCGGAGAATGCGTTTCAAGCGCGCTCAGCCGCAGCGCTGCTGTTCAATGCGTCAGGCAATGAGGCATTGAACAGCAGTGGTATTGAACGAATGTTGGTGCAAGGAGTGTCGGGACTGTTGATTATCAGCAGGCGTACGGATCCGGTGCCATACTACGTGGATTCTCCGGTACCTGTGGTCTACGCCTATGGCCCGTCCCGTGATCCCGATGATTGTTCCGTGGCACAAGACAATGTGGAATCAGGGTGTTTGGCCGTTCGCCACCTTCTTTCCTGCGGGCGCACTCGTATTGCGATTATTGCTGGCGACTCCGAGTACTCGGTTGCACATGAACGGATGCGGGGTGCGCTCAAGGCCTTGCATGATGCTGGATTACAGTTGGTTGGCGAAGCGCGGTTCGGTTCATGGGAAGCGGAATGGGGGCGCGCCGCTGCCCGTCTGCTGCTCAATGACGGTGCTGCATTCGACGCAGTGATATGCCAAAACGATGTGTTGGCTCGTGGCTGCATCGAGGAATTGGAACGTAGCGGATGTCGCGTGCCGCAAGACGTAGCGGTTATCGGGCACGACAACAGTCCGGATTATGTGTCGTACGCGCATCCGTTGCTTACTTCTATTGATGACAACAACGAAATGCTGGGGCGTCAAGCTGCCCTATGTCTACTGGATGCGATTGCGGGGCATCCTCACCATGGTGTGGAGCGTGTGCCGGTGAAGCTAATCCAACGCGAGTCAACGTTGCCGTTGGATTGATAACGTCACCGGATAGGCGGCAGCAGCCGGTTTACATCTTGCGTGGCATCATCCAGACCTTTGCGAATATCATTGATGCCGGAATCCCGTACAAGGCCGTGAACGTCGATGTTGCTTTGTTCGCTCAACGCTTGGCCGCGTACGCGCATGCTATGGATAAATCGTCCGGCCTTGCGTGCGTAGTCGGGCAGCTTGTCGGGGCCTACCAGCACTAAAGTGATGACAAGAATCACCATGAGTTCCGTGCCCGAAATGCCGAACAACATATTATTCTCCTTCTGCAGTTATTGTTGCAGGGGCTTCCTGTTTGCCGGTGCGCTTGGCTTTGCGCGCCGCGCGAAATGGTAACGCGGCGCGCATTTTATGTAAAAGTTTGAGAAGTTTGGGTTCTTCGCCCGCCGCGCGCATGACTTTCCATAGCTGGATGTGCTCGTATACTGCGCATACGGCTATGGCTGCGAAATAGATTGCGATGATGGGCAAGGCGAGTGCACATAATGTGCCTGGGTCGCCGGTTGGCGTGGCCACGGCCGCGAAGATAAACGCTATGACCGTTGCGAGACGCCACTGCTTCAACCATGTTCGTGTTTCGACCGCATTCATCATCGTCAATGCCACCATGACTACGGGTAGCAGGAATGAGAGGCCGAAAGCGACTGTCATGCGCAGAATGAAATCAAAATAGACGTCGGCGCTGAGCAATGTGGCGGTGTTTGCGGGGGCAAAGCCGGTAAGGATCGCCACCGCTTGGGGCAGCAGATACCATGCCAGTCCGGCTCCGGTGAGGAACAGCGGCACTGAGGCTCCGATGAATGCAACCGCGGTCCGGCGCTCTTTGCGCTTCAACCCTGGATTAATGAATGCCCACACTTGGTATGACCACCACGGGCAGGAGGCCGTCAGACCAAGGAAGAACGCAATCTCCAGCTTTACGTTGAATGCGGAGACCACGCCATTGAATGTGATGCTCATCAGTCCCTGTTGCTGCCCGGCCGCCGTCAGGAACGGCTGTTGCAGGATACGAAACACCTGATCGCTGAACATCCATCCCACCATCGACATGATGATGATGCCGGCAATGGCCCGAACAAAGCGTTTGCGAAATTCGACAAGATGATCGGCCAGAGGCATCACCGCATCGGGGTTGCGAGGCTTGCGCGTTTTGGACTTGCGCCCTACACCCCGCTTCCACCGGCGTGTAGGGCGTTGCGCACCCGCGCTGGCCTGCTGCGTGGCCTCGTGTGAGTGATCGATGAGATCGTCGAGGTCAAGATGTGTATCCCGATCGCCGGGATGCATCGCCGGTGCAAGGGGTGCCGGAAGCGCAGGGTTTCCGGGAACCGTGCTCATCGCTGTTCGGCTCCGGTTGCTGTAGTCGGGGCGGCGGTGGCGTTCATCGTGACGGCTTGGGGTACGGCGGGAGCGGGAGCCGGTGCTGCCGCCGGAGCTGGGGCAGGGGCGTCGCTGACTGTATTGACGGTTTGTTGTGTTGCCGGGTCATCGGTCCTGGTCTCGGCACGGAAAATCTTCATCGATTGGCCAATGCTTTTGGCTAGCTCAGGGAGCTTCTTCGCGCCAAACAGCAGCACGATGATAAGCAGAATGATAATGAGCTCGCTGGGGCGAAGATTAGGCATGATAGTATGTCCTTCCAATTTCTGTGTTGTGACAGGGGAAGGGTATACCTCATTGACGCACCGGTTTATCAGTATAGCGAGGAATGGTGTGTTGTTCAAGTTGAAGTGCGGTGTTGCGTTTGAGCTGCTTGTGAGAGTTGCTCGGGAACATGTTAATTTGAATGCATCTACTGTGTTATTGGTGAGCATATGTGTTTAGGTTCGTTGGTTTTCGTAAGAGGAAAACAAAAGGATAATTGCGAAAATAGCATGGCTGGAAATGCTGATAAAGACTGATTTTCATTGGTATTGTGCGCTACGAAAACCGAGAGAAAATGAGTGAATAGCTTTCTTTGACGCATGGTGAGAATCGTCTGTTTGAGTTATTGTGAACGAGCACAACGAAGACAGGCGGCATGGAGGGCGCGCAAAAACTCGAATAATCGCATATGGTAACTGTTTGCTTTACCGTCATCTCTCCCATACATACATAACGACGGGGGACGCACCACAATGAGGTGATGGTAAAACGGGCAGTACCAGACGATTCCGAGTATGCGTGTGCCATCCATTGACGCATCTTACCTGCGTCGTCGGGCCATTGGACGGATTAAGTGCATTGAATGGTTGCGAATGCGGCAGAGCGTCTTCGTCCGTCATGCCTCGCAATGAACGCGTGGCAGTCCAACGAAGGAGCAAGATGAGTTCAACGGAAGAAACAAACGGCATCTCTCGCCGTGCTGTGCTCGCAGGCGCGGCCGCCATCGGCGGCACCATCGCCGTGGCGAGTGCATTGGGTACAGGAGTAACAACGGTGCAGGCAGCGCCATCCGTCGCTGGCACGGCAGGTGCAACGGGCACGAACGGCGCGGGCGGCGTGGCCGTTCCCGCAGCGCAGCGCACCACGAAAAGCGCGAAGACCATTACCGACGCGCCCGCTCTGCCGGGCTGGAAGGTAGCTCCGTTCCCTCTGCGGAACGTCGCCATCACCTCGAACAGCGTGTTCGATCGTGCCAAGGAAGGGATGCTCGACTATGCACGCAACTATCCGGTAGACCGCTGGCTGGTTTGCTTCCGTGCGCAGGCGAACCTGCTGCCTAAGGACAACACGACGCAGCCTTCCGGTGGCTGGGAGAACTTCCCCAGCGGCTCGCTAGACAAGGCTGTTGAACAGCAATGGGGCGATGCCGAATACACGCGTGGCCAGAACAAGAACGGTGCTGATGGTCTGTTGCGCGGCCACTTTGCCGGACATGCATTGCACATGCTCTCCCAAGCGTATGCCGAAACGGGGGAGGAAGCGATTCTCAACAAGATCAACGAGTTCGTCTCCGGCCTGAAGGAATGCCGAGATTCCCTGCGCGAGATGAAGTATAACGGCAAAGCCCGCTACAGCCACCCCGGCTTCCTTGCCGCCTATGGCGAGTGGCAGTTCAAGGCATTGGAGGAATATGCTCCCTATGGCGAGATTTGGGCACCGTGGTACACGGAGCACAAGATTCTTGCTGGTCTGATTGCCGCTTACGAGTTTGCCGGTAATGCCGACGCGCTCGACCTGGCTGAAGGCATCGGACATTGGACCTATGCGCGTCTGAGCAAATGCACCAAAACCCAGCTGCAGAAGATGTGGGACATCTACATCGGTGGTGAATACGGCGGCATGAATGATTCGCTGGTGGATTTGTACAACGTCTCCAAGGACAAGGACCGTAGCGAATTTCTTAAGGCCTCCGCATTTTTCGACACTGACAAGCTCATTGACAACTGTGGTGCTGGTGTCGATATCCTCAACAACTTGCACGCCAACCAGCACATTCCACAGTTCGTCGGTTACGCCAAAGACGCGGCCATGGGCGACGCGGATATCGATGCTGATGCTCGTGCGCGTTATCTCAAGGCCGTTGAGGGGTACTGGGGCATGATTGTGCCCGGCCGTATGTATGCTCACGGTGGTACTGGCGAAGGCGAGATGTGGGGGCCGGCACATACTGTGGCCGGCGATATCGGCAAGCGCAACGCGGAATCCTGCGCGGCATACAACATGCTCAAGGTGGCTCGCTATCTGTTCTTTATCGAACAAAAACCTGCCTACATGGACTATTATGAGCGCACGATTCTCAACCATATTCTCGGAGGTAAGTCCCGTGACCTCGATTCCGGCACGGCCCTCACGCCGGGCAACTGCTACATGTACCCAGTGAATCCGGCTACGCAGAAGGAATATGGTGATGGCAACATCGGCACTTGCTGTGGCGGCACCGCTTTGGAAAGCCACTCGAAGTACCAGGATTCCATCTACTTCCACTCGACGGACAACAAGGAACTGTACGTCAATCTGTTCACAGCTTCCACACTCGACTGGACCGACACCGGCCTGAAGCTCGCACAGGAAACCAACTATCCGGAGGAGGAGACCTCGACGATTTCCATTACGGCCGCGCCGAAGAGCGCCGTCACCTTCCGCATCCGCATCCCCGCGTGGAGCAAAGGTGCGAAGATCGAGGTGAACGGCAAGGCTATAGATGGCGTCACCGCTGGCGAATACGCCACCGTGGCCGGCAGCTGGAAGGTCGGGGACAAGATCGTCGTCACCATCCCGCTGCAGCTGCGCACCGAGTCGACTGATGACCGCAAGGACATCCAGACGCTGTTCTACGGTCCCACGGTGCTCAACGCGCTCAACCCATCCACCAAGTTCATCCAACGCGGCTTCTACGAGCGCAACGGCTTGGATGGCACCATCAAACTGGGCGTACAGAAGAAGGAAGGCACGAAGAACTACTTCATCATTGACGGCGACGAGTTCGAGCCCGCCTACAACGGCGACAACACCCCGTACCACATGTACTTCCAGCGCAAGGACGAGTATGTGGGCTTCGCAGGCAAGCTCACCGATGTGCTGAACCCGAAGCGCCCGGCTGCACAGGACCGTAGCGAGAGCACGCTGATGGATGACATCTGGGCGGGCGCGCCGTTCAAGGACCGTGCCGCCTTCATCAAGAAGGTGCAGGAGGTCACGAAGACCTATCAAGACGAGGGGCTGCTTTCCAGTCGTGATCGTCAGGTGGTTCTGCTTGCCTCCGCTCGCGCCAAGATGAGCTGACGTTTTCCTGCGACCAAACCGTCTCCCGTAGTGCACGACACGGCGGGAGATGAGTGATACAAACCATAACGCCTAACAGAAAGAATATTATGACCATCGAAAGCACTACTTCGGCCGTGAAGGGCGGTGTGGCGAAACGATTCGCCGCACTGTTCGTAGCTGCGGCCACGCTGCTGGCTGGCGGTGTCTTCTCCGTATCGGCCGCGCCGAGTGCACTGGCGGACGACGCTGAAACGAATGTTGCGCTCAATGCAGAAAAAGGCAACGACAATGCACCAGACGTTCAGGTCAGCTATGTCACTGGCTGGAACAGCACTGCTGCCATCAATGACGATAGCTTGGACGGCAACGCCAGCTATGGCGGTTGGGGCACTTGGGGCAACACCAGTGCCAGCGAAACTGCCACTTACACATGGAATCGCGCCGTGACCACGTCCAAGTCTGTGGGCTACTACTGGACGAACGTCAAGACCGGTGATGGTGGCGTGCCGCTGCCCAAGGATGTCTCGATTGAGTATCTCAATGCTGATTCCGGCCAGTACGAGACCGTGCCGAACCTGAAGGTGGACAAGACATTCCCCGCCGACGACGAGCTCGACGCCACCAACCCGGTGTATGGTCCGTATACCTACACCTTCGACCAGGTCACCACCAAGTCCATGAAGCTTGTGGTGAACAAGAAGGCCAATGACAACAAGGGTATTACCGTCACTGAGTGGCAGGTGTTTGGTACCAGCGCTGCACTACCAGTGGATCCGGGCGACCCAGGTGCTTTCTTAGACGTGCAGCAAGTTGCCGTGCGCACCACGCCGGGCGTGGACCCGACCTCGAAGTTGCCTGCAGAAGTGTGGGCGACACCTCAAGATGGTCCCAGCATTAAGGTTCCAGTGACTTGGGAAACCGTTCCGGCCGACGCTTATGCTACAGCTGGTACTACCGCCGAAGTCAAGGGCACTACTGCTGCCGGTACCTATGACAACATCAAAGTTGCGGCCGGTCAGGCGACGGCCACTATTGGTGTCTACGACCAGCTCAACACCGAGGTGACCGACGCGGAGTACGTCTCCACCATCACCGCTCCCGGTGTCAAGCCGGTATTGCAGGATACCGTGGCGCTGACCTACGCTGACGGCTCGGTCGAGTCGGGTCACAAAGTGACTTGGGACAGTATCCCGGCCGCCGAGTATGCTGAAGCCGAACAGGTCGGCTTCGTGGAAGGCTCTATCGAGGGTGTCGGCAATATCAAGGCGGAAGGCACGTTCTTCGTCGTCGCGCCTTCCGACCCGAAAGCCCAGCCGATTGTTGCTATCGATTTCGACTCCGCGGCCCCCGGCTCCGGCTGGTACACCACTGCCCCGAAGTTCACCATCACCGCGCAGCGCGGCGTCTCCACCGTGCCGATAAAGACGATCGAGTACAAGATCGGCAAGGGCGAGTGGACCAGTGGCAAGGGCCCGATCAGCGTGACCGCGCAGGGTTCCGTGACCATTTCCGCCCGTGCCACCGATGAAAACGACAACAGCCGCGAGGTCTCCCAGACCATCAAGGTCGACACCAACGTGCCGGTGGTCACCGCTAAGCAGGAGAGCAAGAACGGCAACGATGTGGTCGTCTCTCTCACCGCTGATGACGGTGCCGCAGGCTCCGGCGTGACCCGTGTGCTGTACTCCACCGGCCCGTCCAGCAACCCGAAGTCCAACGAGAACACGATGTGGGGCACCTACACCGACGAGGACAAGGTGAAGGTGCAGCTCTCCGCTGACCACGACACTTACGTGCACTTCTATGCGCAGGATGCCGCCGGAAATGAGTCCGACTACGCCAACATCAATCTCGGCAAGGGCGAAGCCGTGACCCCGACCCCGACTCCGTCTGTGGATTCCGTTGCCGTCTCCGGTGATGGTGTCAAGGATGGCAAGCTGGCGCTGGTCGCTGGTGATACTGCCCAGTTGTCGGCCGAGGTGAAGGTGACCGGTGATGCGGCCAAGACCGTGGCCTGGAAGTCCTCCGACGCGAAGGTCGCTACTGTGGACAAGGATGGCAAGGTGACCGCCGTTGCCGAAGGTACGGCGACCATCACCGCCACCTCCACGGTTGACGAGAACAAGTCCGCGTCCGTCGAAGTCACGGTAACTAAGCCCGAGGCTCCGGTTCCGCCTGCCACCGATGAGGAGCGCAAGCCTCTTACCGACAAGATCGCCGCTGTTGAGAGTGAGAAGCTCAACCAGAACGACTACACGGCTGATTCGTGGAAGGCATATGCGGATGCACTTGCTGCCGCAAAGCAGGTAGTCAAGGATCCGGCCGCAACCGCACCGCAGGTGACCGCTGCGCTCAACAAACTCACTGCCGCACACGATGGTCTCGCCAAGAAGGATAGCGGCGAAAAGCCTGAACCGCAGAAGCCCGGTCAGCAGAAGCCTGGGCAAAACCAGAAGCCTGACCAGCAGCAGAAGAACGCTACTACCACTGCCCCCACGGGTAGTGCGGTGGCTGCCGTTGCTGCGGCCGTAGTTGTGCTCGGCGCGGCTGGCGCCGGTCTGGTTATCTGGCGCAAGCGCCGTGCCTGACGTGAGGCTATTGCCCCTAGGCTAATAACAACCCAATAATTGAATACAGGTCTTATACCTGAAGTTGATCTGCGTCGCACTGGCTTGAACCCGAATCGATGTTCGGGCTAAGCCTGTGCGGCGCATTTCGTTGCGGCTGTGTTGCTCATAATCCGGTATCGGAGTTATTCATTAGGTCGGTTTGACGTTTATTAGGTCGGTCCTTGGTCGGAGCGGCCCTTGAAACCCCGCCGTTCCAAGGGATGGCTTCAGCACCCTCCGACCTAATGAACGAAGAAATGGCCTAATGAATGCAATCGAGGTCGTAAAGAGCCGTTGGAGGTGACGTCTTCAGTGTCATCAAGGGATTCGCCGGTTGTGCAGTATTGTTATTGTTCTGCGGCGGCTCTTTACCGTCGGCCTTCTAGCCAATCGAGGGCGGAAGTGACGCGGATTCCTTGTGAGACATAACTATGTTCAACCCGACTGGTTACGTACTGTTGCTCACACGGTATACCGAGAACATTGCCAATTAAAGTGAGGTGCCGAGCGAATCGGTCATGATAGGTTTGTCCGGATTTGATTTCTATGAGCATACGGTTGTTAGGATCGGTGAAATCCAACAAATCCACCTCGACCTTGCTGGCATCGCGGTAGAAGAATAATTGTGGCTCCTGATTGGCGTTCAAATGCTGTTTCATGGTTTCCGCAATGATGAGGTTTTCAAATATATCGCCGAACTTGGGGTGCGCAACCAGTGCTTCGACCGTCCGAATGCCCAAGAGATGGCACAGCAAGCCAGTGTCATAAAAATAGAGTTTCGGCGTTTTGACCACCTGTTTGCGTGCGTTCGTGTAGAACGGTATGAGATGGAATGCGATGTAACTTGATTCCAGAATCGACATCCATGCCTTTACGGTTCGCGGACTTACACCAAGTTCATTGGCGATGTTGGTGTAGTTTATGAGTGCTCCGGAACTGAGTGCGCAAAGAGTCAAGAATCGGCGGAAGTCAGCCAAATTGCGTACATCAAGATATTCGGAAACATCACGTTCGATATAAGTGTCGATGTAGTTCGAGAAGAACAGATTGAGCGGCATTCTCGTGTCGTAAATGCGTGGATAACCGCCTTGCAGCATAAACGTATCCGGAGTAAGGGCCTGATCCGCCTTGCATGCTTCTTGGAATGAGAACGGCAATAACTTGACCAAACCGACTCGGCCTGCCAGTGATTGTTGAATACGCTTGAGTAGTAGGAAATTTTGAGAACCAGAGAGAACATATTGTCCTTGTTCGCTACGTTCGTCGGAAGCCACTTGAATCATGGAGAACAAATCAGGAGCATATTGAGCTTCATCCACTATGAGCTTGGAAGGACGCTGCCGAATGAATCCCACCGGGTCGTCCATGGCGGCTTTGCGTGTCTCAGGATTTTCCAGATTCACGTAGTCATAATCAGGGAACATGGCTTTTGCCAGCGTGGATTTGCCGCTTTGCCGAGGCCCGGTAATAGAGACCACGGGAAACCATTGCGCAAGTTGTTTGGCCTGTTTCCCGAGCGCGCGTGGAATCATCGATGCCTCTTTCCCATAATCCGACATTACTGATTATCATAATCTTACATTAGAGAAACCCATAATCCTACATTAGGAAAACCCATAATCTGACATTAGCAGTGCTCGTAGGTTTCCCAAACGCACAAACTAT
>OLRT01001428.1_pt1 | contig 16521 bp, 16 predicted proteins | sample 1672021 | NCBI WGS metagenome assembly OLRT01 (sample SAMEA3136637, study PRJEB25190) | human gut metagenome | reverse complement strand
CCGTCGATGTTTGCCGGATGAATCATCAGAATATCCGGCTGGTAATTCCGGATGATACTACAAGCGCTCGCGGTGATAAATTCGTCACAGTAGGGATGAATCCGGTGTTTGAGCATCCAGAGGTTCGGCTCGATGCAGTTCTTCACGACCTCCTCAGAGCTTCCGCTGGCCCGGAAACAATGCTGTGCCGTCTCCGTCTCGCTCTGGGGCCAGTATTCATCGATGAGATAGTCGATCGAAGAACAGTTTCCCGTCACCGGCCAGAAGACAGCCGCCGTGGAGAGTCCTTTCTCCTTCGCCCGATCGAAAATCGACGGAACTTTTACCTTATCATAAAACCAGTTCCAGTCCGAAGAAAGCTCCTTCACATTACTGAGTTCATTATTTACAATGCCGTGGCGGTCCGGATAGCAGCCCGTCATCATCGTGGTATGGCAGGGGTAGGTGAGGGTCGGATAAATGCTCCGCACCTGCTCCACCCGGGCGGCCTTTTTCCAGAGCGAGCCGAAGACCGGCAGCTGTTCCAGAGTTGCCGTATCTTCATAAATCAGCGCGTCCTCAGAAATAACAATCACATGTTTTCCCATAAAAAATCCCTCCTGTCACTTAATCCCATTGTAAGTAAAGGCTTTGATGATCTGTTTGCTTCCAAAACAGTAGATAATCAGTATCGGCACAACCAGAATCAGGTTACCCGCCATGATGAGATTCCACTGCAAGCCCTGCTCCGCATCCTGCTTGAGTTTTTCCACATAAAGCGTCAGCGGACGGAATTTATCGCTGTTCGTCATGACCAGCGGCCAGAAGTAGGAGTTCCAGATTCCGATGACCGAAAACATCAGGTACACGCTGATGTAGGTAATCTGCTCCGGAATCATGAAAGCCACCAGCACAATGCCGAACAGGGGATGTGAAACCAGCCGAGTACCGTATTGAATAAGCCATAAGCATTTTTGTTGTAGAGCCAGGTCCAGATGAAGGCGCAGGAAATGGATGCAATCAGATGCGGTGTGAAGATCAGCACCTGCGATACCTCGTTGATCTTCCGGTCCGCCCTCATCCAGAGGGCAAAAAGAAGAGCCAGCGTGAGAAGTATCACTACCACCATCATAGTATAGTAGCCCGTGTTTTTCAATACGGTCAGAAAATCTGTTTTCACAAAAAAGAGCTGCCGGTAATTGTCCAGCCCCACAAACTGTTTCAGCGGCTTCAGCGCATTTCCCTTAAAAAAGCTGAGCCGGACAATATTCAGCATCGGATAGATTGTAAACACCAGGAGAAAGCAGAGGGCCGGCAGAATCATCAGCCAGGAACCCAGCCAGTCCTTCCATTTTTTCCTGCGGTTCCGGCGCTTTCTTTCTTCATCCATGATACTCACCTCTGATTCTCCGAAGATAAGCCTCCCGGTTCTCCCCTGTTTCCAGGCGGATCCGCTGTCCTTCCCCGTCAAAAAACAGGACAAACTCATCGGGAACGGAAAGATGACATTCCTCTCCGGCCTCAAACTCGCACTCGCGGCTTTTTACCATCATGATACCGTCCCCGGTCTCCACTTTGTAAACGGTCTCGCTTCCCAGCATCTCGCAGGTGATGATCCGGGCTTTTCTCCGATAGACAGCCTTTCCATTTTCCGTCCTGGAAAGCTCTGCCCGCTCCGACCGGAAGCCCATCTGGATCTTTCCATCGCAGGAAAACACATTCATGGGCGGCGTTCCCATAAACTGGGCGGTAAAGGTATTGTCCGGATCGTTATAAAGCTCTCTCGGATTTCCTTTCTGCATGAATAACCGGTGTGCATCGTATTGTAGGTCACTTCCTCATCGCTCATCAGGAACTGTACGAACTCCCAGGAAGCCCTGCTGCCACAATGGCTCCTGCTTTTTTCAGTCCTTTTTTCATTTTTTTATCCTCCTCTTGTTCGGATTTTCCTCCGATGGCCTGACTATAGCACAGGAACGAAAAAAGGCGTAAGACGCGCCACGGATTATGAAAGATCGCTCAGATGGATGATCGTTTTTTACAAAAGCTTCTGCATTTTTTACATTTGGGGATTATGCTGGAAGAAACAGCAAAGGAAGCCCATGGCTTTTCAGAAAGGATTTTATGAATACAGACAGAGAAAGAAGTATCTTAAAAATTTTGGTTCACGATAAAAAAGTCACCGTCAAGGATCTCTCCACCCGCCTCTTTACCAGCGAGCCTTCGATCCGTAGGGATCTGGTCTCGCTGGAGCGGCAGCATCTTCTGAAACGCATCTACGGCGGGGCCATCCTCGACGACAACGGAGAGCTTACGGATATCTCCGAAGCCGAAGATTATATCCGGCTTCATATGATGGAGCGGTCGAAAAAAGCCTATCTCCTCTGCAACAGCAGCAAATTTTCCACTCGCTGCTTCCACCACCTCTGCCACGCCTCAGAGCTTTCTGGCATCATCAGCGAAGGAGAGGTGCCGGAGGGGCTGGGGGAGTATTTTCTTTAAATCTCCTCTTTTCCCCCATTTCTTGAGCGGATCACCAGCAGCACGCCCACCATGAGGACAATGCAGACCGGCAGGGCGATCCAAGAGAGGCCTGCTGCGCCCGCGGCCTGAAGAATGCCGATGATAAAGTATCCGACGAGGCAGATAACTGCCACCAGAAGGGCGTAAGGCAGCTGGGTGGAGACATGGTTGACATGCTCACAGTGACCGCCGGCGGAGGCCATGATCGTCGTATCGGAGATCGGGGAACAATGATCGCCGCAGACAGCTCCTGCCAGGCAGGAAGCAATAGAGATCACCATCATCTGACCGGAGGGGAAAACTCCGATGACAATCGGGATCAGGATGCTGAAAGTTCCCCAGGAAGTTCCCGTAGCGAAAGCCAGGAACGCAGCCACGAGGAAGATCACCATCGGAAGGAAGCCCTGCAGGGAACCGGCAGATTTTGCCACCATATCGGCCACGAAAACTTTCGCTCCCAGAAGGTTCGTCATACCGGACAGCGTCCAGGCCATCGTGAGGATCAGGATCGGGGCGATCATGGATTTAAAGCCCTCGGGAATACACTCGGTAAATTCCTGGAAGGACAGTACATCACGCATCATGTAGTAAATAAAGGTAAAGACCAGAGCCACCGCTCCGCCGAGAACCAGACCTACGGAAGCGCTGGAATTGGCAAACGCATCCACAAAAGAAGCACCGCTGAAGAAACCGCCGGTATAGATCATGGCTACGATACAGCTCACAATCAGGACAGCCACCGGAAGCACAAGATCCAGCACATGGGAATTTTCCTTCTGAATCTCTTCCTCGTTGCCCTCGTAAGGTCTTCCCGGCGTCGTGAAAAGATCGCCCTTGATGGCGTTCATCTCATGCTTTTTCATCGGACCGAAATCCACCCGGAGAAGGGTCGTAGCGAGCAGCATCACCAGAGTCAGCAGTGCGTACAGGTTATAGGGTATCGTCTGGATAAAGACGGCAAAGCCGTTGATTCCGGAATCAGAAGGAACGGAGGAGGTGACGGCTGCAGCCCAGGAACTGATGGGAGCGATGATGCAGACCGGAGCCGCCGTGGCGTCGATGATATAGGAAAGCTTTGCTCGGGATACTTTATGACGGTCCGTCACCGGCCGCATAACGCTTCCCACAGTCAGGCAGTTGAAATAATCATCCACAAAGATCAGCACACCCAGGATCATGACAGAAATCTGGGCTCCGATCCGGGTTTTGATGTGCTTCGATGCCCATTTACCGAAAGCTGCGGAACCGCCTGCCCGGTTCAAAAGAGATACCAGGATTCCCAGCATAACCAGGAAAACAAGAATTCCCACGTTTCCGGAGTCTGAGAGCTTGTAGACCATTCCGCCCTCTTCATTGAAAAGCATCGTGTTGATCATAAGCTCCAGATTAAAGTTTGCATAGAGAAGGGCTCCTGTGATGATACCTGCCAGAAGAGAGGTGTAAACCTCCTTCGTCACCAGAGCCAGGCCGATGGCGATCACCGGCGGAAGCAGAGACCAGATGGTCGCGTAAGTGCCGCACTGGTACGTCTCTCTGTCTGCAATTGTTCCCGGTGTCTGAAAAGACACCACCAGAAAGACAGCGATAATCGCAATGAAAATCAGCATCGCGATCTGTTTTTTCTTCATTTTCACGTTCGTTTTCTCCCTCTTTTTTAGATTTTGCGCCTGTTCCGGCGCTTTCTTGTAGCATCAGTATAAAGTGATACATTCCGGAAATCAAGAACTTTTTCCATTAAGATATGCTTTTAAAAATTCATAGATTTCCTGCTCTGTCGGCGGGCAGCCTGGACAGGAATGAGCAAACTTTCTCGTGCAGTTTCCCACGCCGAGAGTCCCTTCTTTTCCCCGGTAGCCCTGACCGATGGAGATTTTTTCATGGAGCTTCCCAAAAAGCCCCTCATCCTTGAGCATGGCAAGGGCCGGAATCAGGTAGCCGTAGCAGGCGCTGCAGGATTCCACCTCTTCCACCGCGTCCTTAAGCTCCACCACCTTACGGGATTCCGGCAGGCGTTTCTTATCTTCCGCTTCGCTCTTCTCGCCGCCGACAAGCCGGATCTCTAACTTGGAAAGATCCGCGCTTCCCACGCCGAGCTCCTCCGCCATCGTGATATAGGGAATGTCCGAGGGCTTATAATAGAGAAGGTCCGCCGCGTGAGCATCCACGAGAACCGGGTCCACAGCCGCCATAATGCAGTTTCGCACCACCGGATTGCCCCCATCCTCAAAATCCAGATCCCCGCAGATATGGTCCACGACGATAAAATCCTGATGAAGGCCGGCGCTTAAGTGGGCGATCGGCTTGTGAAGGCCCATCGCATGAAAATGGCGCTTCTCCTGGTTTGGAATCAGGCCCTTCATATTTTTCAGGGCGCAGGTCAGTTTCGTCTGGCAATGGCCTTTCAGCACCGGCACATTAATGAGAAAATCAAGGCCCGCCGCCCCGTCGCAGAGGTTCAGCTCCAGCCCTTTACAGTCGCGTACATGAAAAGAGTCCTTCTGTGTATCCACAAAAGAAACTCCATATTGCCTGCAAAGGTCCAGATATCCACATACTTCGGCAGATTCCGAAGTTTTATCCCCAACCCAGGAGCCTTCCAGCACAAGAAGCTGTGTAAAACCTCTCTCCTGAAGGTATTCGATGATACCGGCCACGATCTCCGGGTGGGTCGTCGCTCCCCAGGAAGCCTCCGAGGGAGCCACCAGGTTCGGCTTGATGCCAATCCTGGCATTTTTTGCCGGGATCCGGCTCTCAAGCTCCGCTTCCGTAAGCAGAAGCTTTGTCATCTCTTTATAATCGGTCCCGTAAATTTTCAGGATCTCATTTTCTTTCATAGATCTGTCCTTTCGCAAAAGCAGGTTGAATCTTTACAGATCCAGCTTTAGGTCATTTTCTTTAATCCAGCCATTTTTCCGGAAAGGTACTGCGATGAGAAGGGTCAGCACTGCCGGAAGGATGAAGCAGATCAGGATCATGCCGATCCAGTCAAAGGCTGTGATTCCGGCTTTCGTGCCTGCTGCCACATCGTTGACCCAGCCGGTGTAAACACCGATCTGCCCCACCAGGCCGCAGGTTCCCATTCCGGAAGCCACAGCGGCGCCGTTCATTTTCAGATGGAAAAGACAGGTAGCCAGAGGGCCCGTGATGGCGGAAGCCAAAGTCGGAGGCAGCCAGATCCGGGGATTCCGGACGATATTTCCCATCTGAAGCATCGAAGTACCGAGGCCCTGGGCAAAAAGTCCGCCCCACTTGTTTTCCTTAAAGCTCATCACTGCAAAACCGATCATCTGGGCACAGCAGCCGGCCACAGCCGCTCCGCCGGCAAGACCGGTCAGTCCCAATGCCGCGCAGATGGCCGCGCTGCTGATCGGAAGGGTCAGTGCCACGCCAACCAGCACAGAGACGAGGATGCCCATGAAGAAGGGCTGAAGCTCCGTCGCCCACATGATGGCATTTCCCACAGAGCTTGCGGCCTTACCGATGGCAGGCGCACAGGCTAGAGACAAAAGCACACCGATGGAAATCGTGACGGCCGGGGTGACGATGATATCGATTTTTGTCTCTTTGGAGACAATTTTACCGCACTCGGAGGCGACGATAGCCACCACCAGAACGGCCAGAGGACCGCCTGCTTTGCCGAGCTCATTGGCTGCAGCACCGACGGCAATCAGAGAGAATAACACCAGCTGCGGCGTTTTCAGGGCGTAACCGATGGCGACTGCCATGGCCGGACCGGTGGCCGCCTTCGCGTAACCTCCGATGGTCACAAGAACAGCGATCCCCAGCTGCTCTCCCAGGGTGCTTAAGATCGTTCCGATCAGTAAGGACGCAAACAGTCCCTGTGCCATAGCTCCCAGGGCGTCGATGCCGTAGCGGCTCGCCGAGAAGACCACATCTTTTCGTTTCAGAAATGCTTTCACTTTTCCATTCATAACTTTACCTTCTTTTTTTATTTTTTCTCTGCGTGAAGTTCTTCCAGGTCTCTACGTTTCTTGTTAATCACAGAGAAGAAAGAATCCACCACAAAAACCGCCAGGGCAATCATACCGGCAATCTCCAGAGTCTGGAGCATATAAAAAGCCGCCATATCCTTGGTTCCAAGAAAAAGCTGATAAGCAGAACGGAAAAGGCCCGCTCCGGGAACCAGAATCAGAAGGCCGGGGATCAGAAAGACCGTCACCGGCGCTTTGAAGACACGGGCAAACACATGGGCCATGATGGCAAGGGCCAGGGAACCGAAAAAGTTCGCCATGACCGCCCCCTGGGCAGGCAGGAAGATCAGGTAAACAAACCAGCCCACCGAGCCCTCCAGTCCACAGTAGAGAAGAAATTTTTTCGGCACGTTATTTACCACCGAAAATGCCAGAATTGCAAAAAATGCGCTGATTACCTGTACGATCATAAGTGAAATCCCCCTGTCATAATCATTCCAAGACCGGCGCCCACCACAATGGCCGCCACCTTGATGAGAGACTCCAGCACTTTGGCGCTTCCGGCCACATAGTCTCCCTGCAGCGTGTCCCGGATCGCGATCGTAAAGGCCGCCCCGGGAACGATGGGCATGATGGCTCCGATGATCACCGTGTCCACGTTGATATCTATGAGCCGGCTCATGACCACTGCTCCCGCCGCCAGAAGCACGGAGGAGAGCATCGTCTCCATAAAGGCGTTAAGCGAGAGCCATTTGGAAAAACGAAGGGCCAGAACGATGAGCACACCGTCGATTCCCGCCGCCAGAGCGTCCCTCCAGGAGCCGCCGAACACCAGGGCAAAAAAAAGAGCCACTCCGATCACGCCCAGAGCCTTCTGAAATTCCGTATACTGCCTGGAATCCAGGTGCTTGAGATCATGGAATGCTTCCTTCAGCGTCATCTGCCCGCTGCAGAATTTTCTCGAAATATCGTTGACAATGCTGACCGTATTCAGGTCCGTACCGCGACTCGGAATCCTCTTAATTACAGTCATGGAATCCTCCTTGGGATCGTCCAGTGTGACCATGATTCCGGTGGCCGTCACATAGGCCTCTGCCGTCTTAAGGCCGGAGACAGCCAGCATCCGCTGGATCGTATCCTCGACCCTGTAAATCTCCGCCCCGTTCTGGAGCATCAGCTTCCCGGCCAGGGTCGCTGTGTCCAGATACAGTTTATAATCTTTCTTTTCCTCCATTTCTTCCCTCTCTAGTTATTCTTTTTTAAAAAGGCTGAGCACAAAAAGTACCAGGAGCACCGGCAGCAATACCGGGAGCAGCACTCTCAGAATTGTGAACAGCAAAAACAGAACCGCCACAAGGATCAGAAGAAACAGCCATTTGTTCCACGGATGGCTCTTATCCCCCTTTTCTTCTTCCTTCGGCTCCTGTTCTGTCCGTTTTTTTGAAAAATCCGTGGCCCCGCTTACATGGGTATCCAGGATCGTTCTCGCGATCAGAAGCGGACTTCCCAGTTCCTCCAGGACTTCCTCCTCCGATCTTCCTTTTCGTGTTTCCGAATCAATGTATTCGCTGTAATAACGAAGGGTCTTTGCGACCGTGTTCTCATCCAGTTCGCCGGTGAGCTTCTGCTCCATCATTTCCAAGAATTCTGCTTTCGTCATCGGTTTCCTTTCTCAAAAAGGCCGCTAAAGCTTTCCTTTAACGGCCTTTTGCACTACTACTGATTTGCCAGATATACATCTGCATACTGAACGCCGAAATTCGTGGCGTCCGTATGACTATTCATATAAATATCCACATGTCCGTAAGGGGTTCCGCGGTCCTCCACGGTATAGATGAGGCCGCCGATCACCAGCTTGGTGCCAAAAGGCACGCCAGCCATGGCCACTGTACGTCCCTGTACCGGAACCGTGCCGCCCGCCGTCGCTCCGCCGGACCATTTGCCGCAGCAGATCGGGCAGCTGCAGTATGCGGTGAGCTTGAATCTGCCCAGATAATTGCCGGAATCGCCGGCTTTCGCCTTGGTGTAGGCCACACCTTTGGCCGCGTTGTCATTGACCTGCTCGATCTTATCCGAATCGCTGTCGGAGATGATCCGGGTCGCCCAGACTGCATGAGCCGTATCCACCACAGAGCAGATGATACCCTGATTGCTGTTGGCCGCCTCAATGGTCTTTCCGTCGCCCATGTACATGACAACGTGATAAACGGCTCCATCCTTCGCATAGAAGATCAGGTCGCCGGGCTTCGCCTCGGAAACCGGGATCTGCATGCCATACTGGGCCTGGGTCTCTGCCACTCTGGGAATGCTGTAGCCGTAAGCAGAATAAATACTCTGGACAAAACCGGAGCAGTCCGCTCCCAGCGTCAGGCTGGTGCCGCCCCAGACATAGGGATTTCCGATAAACTGGGAGGCATATTTCAGCATGGATTCCCGGATGGAATCGGAAATGCTTCCTTTTTTAATAGAAGTGATCGTATAATAGCAGGCCTTGTTTTCCTTCGCGGAAATCTTGAGATCCGCGTAAGAATAAGTGGACTCGCCATTTTCCAGGATCTGATTTTCCACGCCGTCTCCGGTGGAAAGGTACTCTCTCTTCACAAAGCCCCGGACATCGCCGGACTCCACAAAGATCCACTCACTGTCGGCATCCGCCAGTATGTAGCAGAGCGTATTCTGCTTCATGACGCCCACCACTCTGGCATCTTCTGTGCGTCCTTCCCGGACATTCACGCCGTCTGTGGTACAGAGGGCATACTGTTTTCCGACCACAGTGCTGCGGACGGTGGTTTTCGTATAGGTATAGGCACTGTTTTCCATCGGCTCCTTGGAAGCCGTGGCAACTGCCAGGTTCGTCTCCCCTTTTTCGGCAACGTAAGCGTCAGCCTCCGCTCCGGTCAGAAGATCCGGAATCCGCACGAAACCTCTGACCACACCGGACTCCACATAATACCAGGAAGGGTCCTGATCGTTGAGGACATAGCAGACGCCGCCTTTTCCCAGGGTTCCCACCACATCGGAACCGGTATCTTTTCCTTCATAAATCTGAAGAGTTCCCACGTTGGCGATGGCGTAATCCTTTTCTACCGTGACAAAACGGAAGGACTCCTCAATGGCCGGAGGAATCACAATCTTCTGGAGGGCAATGAGCTGCTCGTTGGTGAGAGCCGGCTTATCCTGATTGTCCTCTTTCTTATCTTCATCCTTTTTATCCGTATCTTTGGTATCATCCGTCTGGGGCTCTGTATCAGCCGTCGTCGGTTCTTCGGTATCCGGTTCTGTCACCGGCTCCGTCACGGGTTCATCCGGATCCACCACCGGCGGAATATCCGTCGTCGGCTCTGTCGCCGGTTCGTCAGGATCGATCACAGGCGGCACCTCTGTATCCGGCTCTGTGGAAGGATCCACCACCGGCGGCACCTCTGTAGAGGGCTCACTGGTCCCCGGTTCTGTAGTCGGTTCGCTACTGCCGGTACCTGGCTCTGTGGCGGGCTCGCTGCCTGGCTCCGTACCGGACGGATCTGTGGCAGGCTCCGTGCTGCCGGTGGCCGGCTCTGTGGCCGGTTCACTGGTTCCGGTATTTGGCTCCGTGGCCGGTTCGCTGCTGACCGGTTCCTGTGCGGCTGTTTCTGTCTCTGCTGCTGTCGCTAACCCTGTTGTCTCTGACGTCTCCGCATCTCCGCTTTCAAGCCCGGCCGCATGGACATGAGCCGTATGCTTTTCATTATGATCCATAGTGAAACCTGAGGGAGCTGTCACAGACAGGGCAATGGTCACTGCCAGCGTCTTGTATACCTTTTTTAACTTCATTGAAATCTCCTCATGTTTTCCTGCAAACAAAAATCCCCAGACTTCTGTCTGGGGATACCGTGCGTTAGAGGATTCGAACCCCCGACCTTTTGGTCCGTAGCCAAACGCTCTATCCAGCTGAGCTAAACGCACATCTTTTTTCTTTTCGTTCCGGTGTCTCGCTCGGAACAATGAAGATTATATCTCACTACCCAGTTCTTGTCAACACTTTTTTTGAAATTTTTTAAATTTTTTGAATTATTCAGAGCCAAATCGAGATGGCCCTGAATAATTCTTCCGCGCAAAAGTCCTGTCCAGCGGCTATGCATTCTGGCAAGCTTGCCTGCCAAGATCCATAGCCGCTGGACAGGATGCCTCACCCGGTTCCGATTATATCATCTTCCTGCCGCCCGCCGCAACCTCAAAACCCCTTATTTTTTTCTTATGCAAGAACTTTTACAATCTGGTTACAACTATCGATTATTTGCTTCCTCCACCTGGGCCACGCGGGTCACATGAAAGCCCTCACCCAGCACCTCGTTGGATTCCAGAATAATCATGAAGGACTTGTCGTCGATCTCCTTCACCGCCTGCTCGACCAGATACATCTCCTTATTGTTGCAGGCGCACATAACCACCTGCTTATCCTCCTGCCGGTAGCCGCCGCTGGCATGAAGAATCGTCGTGCCACGGCCGGTCCGCTCGTCGATGATCTCCGTGACTGCCTTTCCCTGCTCCGTGACAATGAGAGCAAGCTTACCGGAATTGATGCCGTACATTGTCTTATCCACCACCAGTGACAGGAGCGAATTGATGATCAGACCGTAGATCATTCCATCCACATCCTGGAAAATCACGCCGCCTAAGAGCACCACAAGAAAATCCATGGCAAAAATAATTTTTCCCAGGGAAAGATGAGGCTTCACCGCTTTTAAGGACATGCTGATGAAATCAGCGCCTCCCGTGGAGGAATTTCTCATATAAATCAGCGCATAACCGATTCCCGAAAGCACGCCCGTGCAGAGCGCCGAGAGCATACGGTCCCCCTGATAGACCGGAAGAAGCGGCGCGATGACATCCACGCAGACGGAAGAGATCACCATACACCGGAGCGATCTTAAGAAAAAGCTTTTTCCCAGCACCCGGAAACAGAGAATCGTCACCGGTATATTCAAAAGGATCGTCGTCACACCGATCGGCAGCCCGAAAAGCCGGTAAATGATCATAGCCAGCCCCGAAAAGCCCGACATCGGAAACTTCGCCTCCAGCGCAAAGTTATAAAGTCCCAGCGCGATCAGCATGCTCCCCAGCACCTCCGCCAGGATATCGACCGCTATCTTCTTCCATTTTTCGTTCTGCATCTTTTACATCCTCCCAAAGCCTGTTCCTACGAAAAGAGGTTTCTTCTATTTATTAAGAAGAAAGAGCGACTACAAATACTGATCTTTCCAATCATTATCCGCAATCGCTCTTGTTCTTATGTGTTTAGTATAGCATTGGGTGAAAAAGGCGTCAATCCTCGGATCACATAATATGCTGCAAATTGAATCAAAATCTTTCCTAAACCAAATTCATATTACTTCATCATCTTCTCAAATATATCTGCAAGTTTCCTGGAACCTTTTTTGACCTTCGCCGAAGGTACTCTGTTGGCTTCCTTCAATATCTTAACAGCCTCTTTTCCCTTCACGACTGGTGTTGATGCAATCTGTGTTGCCATATGATTATCTCCTCTTCTATTGATTCGTTTTTATTCTAACATCTCCGAAAAGATTTTCCAATAGTTTTTTGAGGTTTTTTTGTATTTTTGTATATTTTAAAATTGCATACACAGTGTTTTGATTTATTTGCAGATCTATTTCCTTATAACTTCGATCCCATGAATATGGGAAATCAATCCATGATCATTATACAGCCTGATCCTGTTCTTTCCTTTTTTCAGTTCGATCATAAATTCTTTTTCTCCGGGAGTCTCCCAGTTAGGGAAGGCCCAGCCGCTGGTGTTGTGGAGGTAGGAATTTATCGGCTCATTTTCGTTTGCCTGGATGGAAAGATCCTTGTTATCTCCACCGGTATACAGAACACGGAGGACATATCTCCCATCTTCCGGAACCATCACATCGTCAAATACCAGAGAATTTTCTCCGCCGATACCAACTGCAGTTGGCATACCATTTTCTTCTATGATTTCTCCACCTCCGGAAAGATTCTTTTCTTCCACCATATAACAAAGCGGACGGAAAGGATCATTGTCAATCAGCTTCACTTTCCAGATAGCCGGAGCCCTGCCTCCTGCCCTTTTCAACTTCAGCGTAAAGCTGCCTTTTTTCAGTGACACGATCAGATTTTTGGTCACAAAAGTCCGGATTGCTCTGCTGGCAGGCATATTCACCCTTTCCGTCACTCCGCAGCACTCATATTCCAGCGTCCATGGTTCTTCTGCCGCATAGAAGAAACGCAGGGAATAATCCTTGTTCACTTTCACGCTGCCCTCAAATTCTGCCGTGCCGTTTAATACGAAGCCTTTCGTTTCACTGTCCCATTCCACCAGCTCGCTCCCCTGAGCCAGTTTCGCATCGACTCCCTGAAGCTCCACATAATTTTCACTCATATATCCGGAACAGACCCCTTTAGTCAAAGGCTGCAATTTTCTCGTAATATAAATCCCGGCTCCGCCATTGGCCAGCAGATGAAGCTCCAGAACATCTTTTCCCGTCACTGTCTGTACGCTCCTGGAAACCATTTCTCCGCCTGCGCTGTCTTCATAAATCTCTGCTTCATAGGTTCCTTCACCCAGGAAATCAAGGGACAGACACACTTTCTTTTTCGGAGAAGTGATGACTCCGATCAGGTATTCATCTTCTGTATAACGAAGGATCGCTGCATGATCTCCCGGATAACCAGACAGCACTTTGACTCCTTTATAATGATTCTTTGTCCGACGCAGGAACTCTGTTCCTTTCCAGCCTTCCATATAACGAAGCGCTAACGCATAGTTTGTGATTCCGGAATCAAATACCACCGGCAAAGCCAACTGATGGCCCATCGTCGTATTTCGATTGGAACGGTTAGAAAAGGCCGTCGGCGTATAATCCATGGGGCCTGCCACATTTCTGGTAAAGGGTACTGTGCAGTTATGTACGGAGTCTGGAAGATTACTCCACTGATAATGCTCCATTCCCATAATACCTTCCGCCGTCATAAAGTTCGGCCAGGTACGTCCTTCTCCCATAGGTTTTACAGAACCATGAAAATTGATCATCAGTTTATTTTTAATCATAAGTTCTGCCATCATCTGATACTGCCACATCGTATGCTGGGAATCATTTTCAAAGAAATCAATTTTCAATCCATCCACTCCCCAGCTTGCCCAGAGAGGAATCAGTTTTTCAGCTTTTTCTCTTGTATCCAGGCGCTGCATAGGAGACCAGATCCAGATTTGAATATTCTTCTTATGCGCATATTCACAGAGATCCTTCACCCAACTGTCATCCCACCCACAGTCCAGAGTCACGCCTTCAAAACCATACGCGGCAGCCATATCCACATAATCTCTGGATTCGAGATAAAGCTGAGCTCCATTCATATCCTCCCACCAGGACCACAGAGCTCTTCCCGGTTTGATCCAGGAAAGGTCTTCGATTACAGAAGGGGGATTTAGATTATAATTGACTGTCGAATTTACCAGCTCATCCAGACTGTCTGCCAGTACCACATAGCGCCATGCAGAGTGGAACGGAAGCAGCGTTGTGATCGCTTTTCCTTTTTCCTCCGGAGCAAAACCGATCGTCAGATGTTTTTTCTCATCGCCTACGAGATTGCAGGAGCAAAAACTTCCGTTTGTATTGATCACATTCGCCTCGTTGATCATCAGCCACATCTGATCCGCTTCTGAATAAAATAATGAAGGCATACCATAGGGCTGACCATTGATGCTCTTATCCCATTTTCTGGAAATATACGGTCCTTCATAAGTCGGAACCCAGTCCTGAAGCCAGAAATCTTTGCAGTTTTCCGTTATATAAAACTCCGTCTTTTCACGCTTCACTTGGATCTCATTACGGCCCTCACAAGCGATCTCATAGCGAAAAGCTGCCGCCTGGTCAAATGCCCGGAATCTAACCGTAAAATCGACTTTCTCCAACTTAAAAGATAGAGTCAGCTCTTCCGCATGATTGTCGTAAATCTCTTTTTTTCCAACAGGTATCGAATATTCTTCCCGGATAGAATTTCTTTCTTCTTTCTGAAAAACCAACCCTTCTGTAAAATCACCATAATCCGTAGAAAGTCCCAATGCACTTTCCTGAATCAGCATATGGCCTTTTTTTAACACCTGATAGAACAGTTCTCCTGTCTCTTTCTGCTCTACTGTTATTTCTGTAAGCTCTCCCGGCGATCTTAATGTCCATCTCATATTATTCCCTCCTCGTATTTATCCTTTCACGCTTCCCATTACAATTCCAGATGTAAAATATTTCTGTAAAAACGGATAAATCATCAGCACGGGTACAGCGGCCAGAAAGATCTGCGCCGCTTTACCTGTACGGTCTGAGATCATGCCGATCTGACGAATATCTCTTAAAGACTCCAGCGCCATCAAATTGGCTGACACTACCTGGGTCTGGAGATAGGTCTGAAGCGGATACTGATCCGGATTGTTCAGATAAATCAGCCCGTCAAACCAGGCATTCCAATGATTGACAATCACAAAAAGCGTCACTGTAGCCAGTACCGGTTTGGAAATCGGAAGAATAATCTTCCAGAGTACTTTCCAGTTTGTCGCTCCGTCCACATAAGCCGCTTCCTCCAGTTCCTTCGGAAGAGAACGGAAAAAATTCATCAAAAGAATGACATTAAATACATTTACACAGTTTGGAACTACCAGAGCCCAAATACTATTGATCAACTTCGTTTCCCTGACCACCATATAGCTGGGGATCAGGCCGCCTCCGATCAGCATGGGAATCACAAAAATCCAGATATAAACTTTTCTTGCCGGGAACTCCCTGTCCAGTCTGGAGAGCGGAAATGCTGCCAGCACGCATACCAACATACTCATAGGAACCGCCAGCAGTACTCGTTCCACAGATACTAAAAGCGACTTCCAGTATTCTGCCTTATCTGCCATATACTTATAAGAATCCAGTGTAAAATCCACCGGCCATAAGCCTACCTCTCCTGCCGCCACCGCTGCACTGGAGCTGAAGGAAATCGCCAGCTGGTTCACGATTGGCAGGAGGCAGCTAACAGCCAGAAACGCCAGAAAGAGATAATTAAATACCGTAAACACTTTCATTCCGGTTGATTTTTTTCTCATACAGCCACCTCCTTAAAATACACGGTAATCCGTATAACGATATGCGAGCGCATAAGAAATTCCCAGCATACCAAACGAAATCACCGATTTAAATAAGCCAATCGCAGTTGCCACTCCGTACTGGGCATCCAACATACCAATTCGATAGACCAATGTATCCAGAATATCACCCGTACTGTATACCTGAGGACTATACATATTAAAGATCTGATCAAAACCGGCATTAAAAATATTTCCCATAGCCAGAATGGACATCAGCACGATAATCGGCAGGATTCCCGGCAGGGTCACATGCAGAGTCTGTTTCCAACGGTTTGCTCCATCCATAACAGCCGCCTCATAAAGTGAGGGATCAATACCGGTCAGAGCTGCCAGATATACAATCGTTCCATATCCAAACTCTTTCCAGGTATCCGTAAGAACCATAGTATACGGAAACCATTTCGGATCTCCCAGGAAAAAGATCGGTTTCAGTCCAAGCGCTGTGAAAGCTCTGCCGATCACACCATCCGACGGAGAAAGAACATCCACAAAAACACCTGCCAGGATAACCCAACTTAAAAAGTGCGGAAAATAGATCATCGTCTGAATCGTCCGCTTAAATTTCATTCTCGTAATTTCATTCAAAAGAAGGGCCACAATGACCGGGATCACGATTCCCATAATAATCTTTAAAATTGCAATATAGAACGTATTCCAGATGATCTGGTAAATATCCGGAAGATCAAACACATATCGGAAGTTTTTAAGTCCCACCCATTTAGAACCCAAAAAACCTTTGCTCGGATTAAATTTCTGAAAAGCCATAACATTTCCTACCAGAGGAATGTAGCTGTAGATCAGAAGCAAAAGAAGCGCCGGAAGAAGCATTAGATGAAGCGACCAATTTTTAAATCTTTTCTTTTGTTTTTTCTTTTTTCCCATATACTCACCCCTAAACGATCATTTTTCGGCCTGGTACAGTGAATATTAAGCAACCGC
>OLRT01001425.1_pt1 | contig 16532 bp, 14 predicted proteins | sample 1672021 | NCBI WGS metagenome assembly OLRT01 (sample SAMEA3136637, study PRJEB25190) | human gut metagenome | reverse complement strand
GTTGTCCCTGGGGACCAGTTGCACCAGGACATCCTCTTGGTCCCATAGGACCGGTCGGACCTGGACATCCACAGTTGCAGCAGCCCTGACTCTGACAGTCAGCTTCTCTGTTTTTTCTGAAAAAATCCATCTGTTGCTCCCTGCTAAAATATTTCTCTCTTTAGGATATGCGCAGTCAGTCTTTCCTGTTCCCTTTACTTCAGACAACAATAGTCAGATGTACATCGGTAATCTGTATTTACTGTTTGACTGAGATAAAATACTGCTGATTTTTCAGAAATTCTCTCCCGTAAGGTTTATACGTGCCCGCCTGACAATGATACTGAAACGCTTTTTCAATATCGCCAAGATAATACCAGCAGACACTCAGCTGAATGCATGGAATATAGCCATAGCACTCTTTTTCCACAAAACCTCCTGTCTTTGCATTTTCAGATACCTGCAGTGCATTTCTGTACCAGAATGCCGCCTGTTCCCATTTCTTTCTGTCAAAGAAATGTTTGCCTATATCACAGCATAGTTCTCCCGACGGTGTCCGGTATGTCAGTCCCCTGTACAGAAACTCCAGTGCCATTCCATTTTGTTTCAGTTCATAACAGCATCGTGCTGCCACTCTGCATGCCTCCGCCTGGTTTTCCACAAAGCCCTCCGGTAATTGCAGAAATTTCAGGAGGTTATCCACCGCCTCCACATACTCCCTGTGATAAAACAACTCTCGTCCATAATAGAATCTGTCTCTTGCCGATAACACTTCTCCATCTGATTCCATCTTTTGATATATCTCGAGATTTCTTCTTGAGTATTCCGTTTTTATGCTGTGATGCTCTATCTCACAGTCCAGGTATTCCGTCCTGCCTCTGACGGCTAACGTCTCATGCACCCGTCCCTGCCACTGAAAATCCTTATTTCTTTTTACTATTCTTTCACGATAATAGACTAATGTCGGATTTCTTTTTTCATCAAAGCCTGCCACATATCGGATCATTATCACATCTGATGATCCGTCTGTTTTTTCTTTCCATCGCTTCAGTTTCAGCACTTCACTTTTCGTAATAATATCATCTGCATCAAGCCACATACAATAATCCATGGTTGCTTTTGAAAAAGAAAAATTTCGTACCAGAGAAAAGTCATCCTGCCATTTCTGGTCAAATATTTTTGCACCATATCTTCTGGCAATTTCTTTTGTCCCATCTGTAGAACCAGTATCCACTATGATAATCTCATCTGTAATGTCTTTCGCAGAATCCAGACACCTGCCAAGTACTTTTTCTTCATTTTTTACGATCATGCAAAGGCTTATTGTGGCCATCTGCACCTCCCCTGCTTATAAATCCGAAAATTTTCTTTATCCATACAAAAAAAGGTACCATAAAACAGATTTTCCTTTCTCTGTTCTTATGATACCTTATGATATTAACCCCAGAATATGTCAGCGACTCCCAACGCTGAAAATTCTTTTATTTTCTTTATCCGATATGCGCTGCCCCTACTGCACGGATATCCATAGGATATACATTATCTCTGCCTACATATCTGGAAATATACTCTACATAATTGTCCATTTCTGCTTCCGGCAAAATTGTTGCGATCACACCTGCAAATCCACCACCATGAACTCTGCAGATACCTCCCTGGATCTTATTCAGGAAAAGCTGTGTCAGTGCCAGCATAAGAGAAATCTTCTGCTCATGGCAGTTCTGAAGAGAATAACAGTTCTGAAGAAGTTCCCAGGAAGAATTACCGGATTCATCCATCAGTTTCATAAATTTCTCATAATCTTCTTTTCCGATAGCTTCTGAGGCATCTTCCACACGTCTTGTTTCTTCAAAGAAATGAATGGCACGAAGAACAGCTCTGTCATCTTCAATCTCATTCACATGTGCAAGAAGTTCTTCCAGAGTAGATTCATGAAGAAGTTCAACACCAAGCGCTTTGGCTGCTGCTTTCATCTCTGCCGGAATCTCAGAATACTCCTGGCTGAGATCAGCGTGACCTTTTCCTGTATTGACGATCACCAGTCTGTGACCAAATTTTCCAAATGAGAAATCCAGTTTGCTGTATTCCAGGTTATTGCGGTCTGCAAAATTAAAAAGTACCGGACCACCTACTGCACAGGCCATCTGATCCATCATTCCGGAGGCTTTATCCCAGTAAACATTCTCTGCATACTGACCTATTTTGGCATAATCATTGTATGTCATCTTCCCTTCATTAAAGAAATAATCAATCATTGTGCAGATCAGCATTTCAAAAGAAGCGGAAGAACTTACGCCTGCTGCTGCAATAACGTTCGTGCTTACATAAGCATCAAATCCTGCTGCTTTGAATCCGTTTTTCTGTGCTCCCTCTATCATACCTGCTACCAGTGCCGGAGTACCTTTTTGGTAGTTTTTTTTGCTGAGTTTACTCAGGTCTACTACAATCTCATCTCTGTATCCTTCACTTGTAATACGGATCACATCTGTTCCATTGGGTGCTGCTGCTCCTACAGTATCCAGGTTGATACTTCCGGCAATAACTTTGCCTCCATTGTGGTCTACATGGTTACCAATGATCTCGGTTCTTCCCGGTGATGTAAAGTATTCTGCATGATCATGTTTATAAATCTCTGCAAATTTTTCCCCAAGGTGTGCAAAACGTGCACTGCTTTTTTCTGTTTCTCCATAGATTTTCTGAAGATTCTCTTTTTCTGGTAAATTCATTTTCCTTCTCCTGTCTTAAAATTTGTTCACGAAATGTTATCATATCTTTATTATAACATCCATCTTCTGTATTACCTTAACTAATCTGCGTAAAAAAAGTAAAATCTTGCGTTTTGTCATCTGTTTCGTTTATAATAAAGGTAATTTCCTGCATAATATGGAGGTTCACCATGCAGATTATTACAAATCAGTTCCAGAAAGAACAGAAGAAACATGGAAATGACCATTTCCCTTTTCTGGTCAGTTATCAGAGACTGTCCGAATATGACTATGGATCTTTTATGCTTCACTGGCATCCGGAAATTGAGATCACTTATGTACAGAGTGGATCTATGTGTTACAAAGTCAATAATCAGACTTATCATCTCCGGGAAGGTGATATTATTTTTAACAACTCCAATGCTCTGCACTCCGGAGCCATGGAAAATCATATGGACTGTGCCTATATTCCCATCACCTTTGACCCCAGGCTGATCTATGGTTTTTTTCAAAGTACTATCTGTACCAGATATGTAGATCCCATTATCCAGAATCCCTCTGTCAGTGCCATACATATCGATCAGTCTCAGCCCTGGCATGAGACTTTCCGGGATCGGATGCTGGAAGTCATAGATCTGGACAAAAAACGCCCGGATTTTTATGAACTGGATATTTCTATCCGAATGCAGATCATGTGGCGACTGCTGGCAGGTCACCTTCCTCTTCAGTCAGTACCTGCTGCTGCAGATCTGGTGGAATATGACCGGATCAAGAAAATTATTTCCTACATCGAACAGAATTACATGAACAAGATTACTTTGAAAGACATTTCCAGCCTTATACATCTCTGTGAAAGTGAATGTACCAGACTGTTCAAACGACATATGAATACGACCCTTTTTTCCTTTCTTCAGGAATATCGTATCGAGCGAAGCCTGGAGTACCTGAACACCGGCGAAGCTATAAGCCTTGTGGCAGAGAAAGCAGGATTTGGAGATTCCAATTATTACTCGAAAGTTTTTAATCGAATCAAAGGCTGCAGCCCCAGAGAATACCGAAAGCAGCATAAATAAAGAAATTTGTAGAAGCCTTGGTGATGGGACGGCAGGAACAGGTCTTTCTTCCTTTGTTCACCACGCCTGTTTTCCTATTCTGTCTGCGCCGCTTTTTATCGGCTTTCTCCGCAAACTCGCTTCGCTCAGACATGCTGCGAAAGCCGAAGCTATGCTCGACAGACCGACGGAAATTCAGGCTAGTGTGAACTGCCGGAAGAAAGACCTGTTCCTGCCTGGGCATACACCTGTTCCACTGGGATAGCGGGTGCTTGAGCCCCCATTGCTGATGGGAGGTTTTTCCTGGTCCAGATTTCCATTTGCCTTATTGCTTTTTCCGTTTTTGTCACGTTGTCACCTTGTTTCCTTTTTGCATATATTTACAATATTTAATCTTTCAAACAAAAATGGGATACTCCTTAGTGTTTAACAGATTATTCCAGTCAACATCTACTTCATACCCATCTATTTTAAGGCTGTAATCCTTCGGAATCTCTTTTAAATATGTACAATAAACTTTCTGCATCCGGGATTTTTGTGGAATAATAAATTCACTTCCTTCTGAATCGACAGCTTTTTTCCCTGAAGAAGTTTCTGGTTTCTGGTCTGTCACAATTATATAAATACCTTTTTCATTTCCAATATGATATGTCGAAATATAATAATTTCTGTCTATCTGATGTTTTTCCACTATTCTGGTTAGTTTATATTCCGGTAATTTCCACTTTCCATTTTGACATCCAAAAAAGCTCTGTTCCAAAGTATCCGGAGTAAATACAACTGCTGATTTTTCACCTTTAATAACTGTCACTTTTGAGCTTTCTTCTCCATAATAAAAATCTACAGCCTCTTTCAAACTATTCAGGTAAATCATCTGTGTAGATAAATACACTACTGCTGAAATTATAATCAATCTCCTTAAATGCTTTCTGAGTTTCTTTTTTTTATGTTCTTTTTTTCTGTTGATAAATGCTCTTATAAATAATATGAATTCACATACAATGAATATAGAAATCATACCTTCATAAACTGTCAACCATCCCATTTCTGTATTTTCCTTTCTTTTACAGGCTGTATAACCACCGTATTCCTCTCCTATTTTTCATTTAGGTATCCGCCTGTTTCTCCTCGCTCTCCTCTAAATAATCCAGATATTCATCAATCACCATCCCAGCATACCAGCTTGCCTGCCATTCTTTTCCTCGCGGTGTAAGTTTCACATCATTGATCCACTGAAAATAATGAGATAATTCATGTGCAATTATCCTGAAAATCTCCCATTCTGCGTTGTCTTTGCCATACTTTTCTTTTATATCAGAATAATCTCCTGTTGCAATCCAGGCATCCGGACTGACCCTGTAATCATAGTAATCAACAAATAATCCCCATACTTCCTCACCATCACTTGCCAATATTCTTGGATGTTTCTTTAAATGCACCAACACTCTTATAGGAAAAACATAGCTTTTTCGCAAATACCTTACAAATTTCTTACAGGCTTCTCGTAATTCTGTATCTACTTCTTTATCTATGAGCAAACGTATTCCCATTGGAAGGTTTTCTTCTTCAGGTTCTATCATATTTTCCCAATCCTGACTTGACCATAAATGCCATGAGTATTTTTTTCCAACTTTTTCTCTGACATCTTCATAATCCAACAAAACTGCCTCTATATGACCAACCAAAAAATCTTCCGTAATCGAGTACTGGTTAAGCCACTGGAAATAATTCGTGAGTTCTCGTGCAATACCTTCCAGAATCATATTTTTAACTTTAGCTTCACCCTTTTTATGTAAAAGTTGTTCTGAATTTTTTATACTGATTTTTATAATGGCACAAAGACCCGATTTATTATTTTTAATGTTTAATTCTGAAATAACCTTTTTCTTGTCTGCATGTTTTTTCTCTTTAATACTTACATATACTCTTACAGGGAAAACATATTCATGTCTCAGAAAAACTGCAAACTTTCTGCACTCTGCCCGCAGACTTTCATCCAAATGCTTATCTGTACATATCCTAAGTCCGGTTTGTATTTTTTCAAAATCAATATCCGTTCTTTTTTTCCAGAGTGTAGCTATCCATATATTATTCATGACTATGTTTTCCCTTCTCGTTATCTCTTTTATCCCAGAATCAGAATATTACTTTATAAGATTCCAAAGAGTAAAAAGGCAGGTTCGAATGTTTGATATGTACCCAGAATTCTGAACACATATCATATCTCCTTTCCTGCCATTTCTTATATCTTTCAAATTTTTACCATACAAGTTTTTTTGTAAAAAGCAATTCCATATTTTATGATATGCTCCGGTGCAATACCTTCTTCCAGAAACTGTTCCTGATAATGTCTGTCTGTTATCTGATCCAGTGCCTCCTGGCAGGATTTTTCCAGGTTTCCATCCTGTGCATATTTCAGTTCCATTATAATTCCAGTTTCACCGTCTTCTGTTTCTACCAGAATATCACTGTATCCATCTCCACATTCCTTATTTGAAGAAACACTCCAACTTTCTTTACAACTTAGAATTCCAAGCAACATTCCATGATAAAAATTTTCTTTTAATTTCTTTTTTACAAATGTATCGCGTATACTGATTGTTTTTTTCAGGTAATCACATAACACTCCCTGTACTTCTTCTGCATTTCCTTCTTTCAGTGCCAGACAGAAACTGTTTAATTTCCCACCGTTTTCCGGAACACTTTTCCTGAATAATTCCATAATCTGCAGCGTAAAAATCTTGCGGATTTCAAGATTTGGAATTGCAAGACGAAACTGGTTATCTTCCGGTTTTCCTCTTTTTGTCAGATACCCGGTGGTATACAGCACACTCCATATATTGTCGATGGATTGATACATGTCCTTATATGTTAATTCCTGATGAATTTCCTTCACAATTGTCTCACCGGCAATCAACTTCTCTATCTCACGTCTGGCTCCCACATTTCCAGATTTTTCAATAAAATGCTTTACTGCTTCATTGCTGCTGGTATTCAGCCAATAATTACCTGGCATTGTATCAGGTTCTGCCAGTAAAGTATCACAATAATTGATTACATCCCAGGGACAATATACTTCCCTGTTACCAAATTCATATCCATCATACCATTCTTTCACTTGCTCATAATATTGTGAAAGATCGTAATACTCCAGCATTTTCCGCACTTCATGATCTGTGAAACCAAAATATTCATCGAATTGTACTTCCGTTATTGACAAAACTTTCAGATTATTCAGTCCTGTAAAAATACTTTCTTTTGAAATTCGCATACATCCTGTCAACACTGCAAATTTCAGACTGTCATTTGTTTTCAATGCATATTCAAACAAATTCCGAATAAGAAATACCATCTGGTCATAATATCCTCTTTCAAATGCCTTGGATAATGGCACATCATATTCATCAATCAAAAGAATAACCTTTTGTCTGTGGTGTTTTTCAAGAAGTTCTGACAATACTTTCAGACTGCTGCATAGAACAGCTTCACTCATATTACTCTGAAGCAACTGCAAAAATGCCTTCTTGTCAAATTCTGTAAGCTGCTCACTTTCCAGAAGATACTGAAAACGTCTGGCTTCTCCGCAAATAACCTGTGCTGCCATAGCACAGGCTTTTTCGTAATTCTCTGCATTTATTGCTTTCAGCGATACTGATATTACCGGAAATTTCCCCATGTATTCTTCACAAAGAGACTTTTCTTCAGAAATTCTCAGATTCTGAAAAAGACTTTTATCTGTTTCCAATTCAAAAAAAGTTTTGAGCATACTCATATTTAGCGATTTTCCAAATCTTCTCGGTCTTGTAAAAAGATTTACTTTCGCCCAATGACTCAACAGATCTCTGATCAGACCGGTTTTATCAACGTAATAAAATTCTTCCGTCTGTAATTCTGCAAAATTCTCAATACCAATAGGAAGTTTTTTTCTTGAAATTTTCACCTGAGCACGCCCCTTTCCATTTATTTGTGTCTTCAGTATATCATTATTTCAGCCAGCTGTCATTGTTATTTCTTGTAGAAGCCTTGGTGATATTTTACGGCAGGAGTATCCTTCTTCCGTCCTTCACCACGCCACATAAAAAAAGGCAGGTCCGGATATTCTCCTTTCCTGCCATTTCTCATATCTTTTATCTTCTTTTTATTTTTTTATTTTCTATCTTCAGAATTTCGACAGCTTCAGCTTCTCTTCCAGATACTTACACAGCCTTGCCTGCACAAACTCCGGAACTTCCAGCATCTTCAGCGGTTTGTCATTCCCCTCCATCATATGTACATATTCCTGAATTGCGTCATAATATACTCCCAGGAATTCTGTACCTACATTAAATTTATTAATACCTTTACGGAAAGCAATCTCCAACTGATCATGAGGGATGCCGCTACCGCCATGAAGAACAAGAGGAACATCGGTAGCAGCATTGATTTCTTCCAGTCTCTGGATATCCAGATGAGGAGTTTCCACATAAACACCATGAGCATTTCCGATAGCAATCGTCAGAGAATCGATCTTCGTCTCTTCACAGAACTTTGCTGCTGCATCTGCCTTGGTGTAATAATCTGATTTATCACCATCGCAGTCCTGAGCCAGACCTACATGTCCAATCTCCGCCTCAACATCAGCTCCCAGAATATGCGCTGTCTCTGTCACCTTCTTTGTAAGAGCAATATTCTCTTCCAGGCTGTATGCAGAGCCGTCGATCATAACGGAATTAAATCCCTTTTTAATAGAAGTAATAACAGAATCATAATCATAACTGTGATCCAGGTGAAGTCCCACAGGTACCTTTACAGATTCTGCCAGCTCTTTTACCATTTCCGCAAATCCATGAACATTCATGGTGTTATTCTGCTCATAATGTTCCGGCAAAAGCATAACCAGTACAGGAGTGTTTATTTTTTCCGCAGTCTTTACTACGGAATAAGCCATATTGTAATCGGTACAGATAAAGGAAATTACCGCTGTATTGCTTTCATCTGCCATTTTTAATATTGTACTGACTCTTTCTAACATTCTCAATTCCTCCTATTGTTCATAGATTGTCGAATAAAACCCCTGAAACCAGAAACTTACAGACACAGCTCCCGGATCTGGCAGTCCCAGAGTTTTTCCTTTAAAATTCTTGCTTCTGCCTACTCTTGACCGGAGATTTTTGCAGTCCTCCACTCCCTGAAGTGCAGCTCTGTAGCCTCTTTCCAGAACTTCTGTTATATCTTCTGTCTCAGAAGCTGCTTTTTTCATTTCCACACATGCCGGGTACAGAGCATCCAACATGGTTTTCTGACCAGGTTTTGATTTACCTCTTCTTTCGATTGCCTGCTCTCCGTCATAAAAATAATCTGCAAGCTGTGGTGCTGTCACATATTCCTGATGTCCCAGCCGGTCAATACCTCCCAGAAACATAGTCCCAAAAATAATCCCGGAAGCACCGCCCATGGTTCTGATCAGTTCTATACTGACTGCATAACAGAGATCATCTATATATTTGTACTCATTAGACACCAGAAGTCTCACCAGAGCTTCACAGCCCCGTTTCATGCCCTCTCCATGGTCACCATCACCGATCACAGAATCAATCTCTGTAAGATAAGGTTCTTTTTTTATGATCAGACTGGCACTTTTCAGAAACATCTTCTGCAAAACATCTGCATTTAATTTTTCCATGATCTCTCAGCCCCTCCTATATCACATAGCCATATCCACTTACCGGTGAAATATATTTTTCCATTTCTTCATCACAGGAAATCAGACTGAGCATACAGCCCTTTCCCGGAAAAACATCAAAATAAGTTCCTGCTCCACAGCCACAGATCTGGATCTCTCTTTTCTCCAGCTGTCTGGCTGCTGCTTCCAGAAGCACCATGCTTTCTGTGAAACCTACGTCACAATGTTTGTTTACAGAAAGATAAACCGGTGATTCTTTCCACTGATCCAGCTCTGACATAAGGATTTCTACAGCATTACTGAACATCTGATCTACTGATTCAAAAGGTTCTTCTTTTACTGCCGGTTCCCCGGAAAATCCTTCTCCCAGATAAACCCTGTTATCTCTCACATTCAGTGCTATAGATCTGAGCCGGCTGTTGGCTTTCTGTGCCAGTGTGCTGAGCTGCTCCAGATCATAACCATCCCTGGCTGCTCCTGCACAGATCTTGCATACCTGCCCAATACCATGAAGTCCACCCCTGTTTTCTGCAGGTTCCCCTTCACAGCTTAAGATATCATCAGAAATACAGCACATGGAAGCTTTAATTCCATCATGGGCAAGAAGCTCCACTGCCATATCATTATTAAGATAATCCCCCATATAGTGATTGGTAAGGAAGAGAACTCCCTTACCACAGTCAATGGCTTTTGCCATTTCATAAAGTACATATGCATTGGGCGCACTGTCAAAATTTCCATGAACTATGGCATCTGCCAGTCCTTCCTCTGCAAAGCCACTCCACATAGGGCCATAGCCGCCGCCACCGTTTACAATGATTCTCACCTGATTTTCAGGAAGGTTATTGCGATAAAGACCATAGCCATATTCGGAAGGCAGTCTTGTATATTTGCCGGGGCAGGCTCTCATGATGCCATTCAAAGCCTCATCAAGAGCACTTTCCCTGGAATTCCAAAATCTTATCAACCTTTCACCGCCCCTGCTGTCATACCTTTTACAAACTGTTTCTGTACAATACAATAGAAAATGATCATTGGAATTGTGATAATGATCAGAATTGCAAACAGTATACCTGGCTGGCTGTTATAAACACCTTTATACTGCTGTGCGATCAACGGTAATGTCTTGGTAGTTTCCTTTGTCATAGTACACAGTGCCAGGAAGAATTCATTCCAGCATGTAAGGAAAGTCCAGATGGCAACAACAACGATACCTGGTTTCAGCATTGGCATAACGATTCTGGTATAAAGCTGTACAATATTACATCCATCCAGACACGCCGCTTCTTCCAGCTCTTTCGGTACACCTCTCATAAATCCCTGCAGGATCGTTACTGCATAAGGAATATTCAGTGCGATATATGGGAGGATCAGTCCAAAATAATTATCAAGAAGTCCCATTCTGCTGTTCAGCTGTGTAATAGGAATAACCAGTGCACTGATAGGAACCATCAGTGTACAGAGGATCAGGTTGTACATGATTACTTTTCCATATACATTCTTTCTGGAAAATCCGTAAACTGCCATAGATGCACAGAGTACTGTGGCAGCTGTGGATACTACAGAGATCACAAGACTGGAAATAAAGTTATTAACAATTGTCGGGTTATCTGAAATCGCTTTGATATAGTTTCCTGTTGTCAGATCCGTTACAAAAAGTCTCGGATCAAAAATAGAGTTCTGGGTACGGAATGAAAGACTCAGTGCATAAAGTAACGGAATCAGTGCGATGATCGCCATAATTGCCAGAAATACTTTCCAGCCGCCATCTCTGTGGCCCAGATGTTTTTTCTTTTTTGCTGCTTCCATAACTTATTCCCCTTTCCTCATGAAGTCTCCTGAACCAAGGAATCTTACCTGTATAAATGTCAGTACCAGTGCAAACAGAAGAACTGCTACAGAAATAGCACATGCATAGCCCATCTGGTTCTCTGTAAAACCTTTCATAAAAATGTAGGTACCTGGCATTTCTGTTGCATGGTTTGGTCCACCACCTGTCATAACACCAATCAGTGCATAAGTCTGAAGGGATCCGATAATACCAAGCATCAGAAGTGATTTATGTACAGATACAAGACCCGGAATAAATACATATCGGATTTCCTGCCATGTATTTGCTCCATCGATTCTTGCTGCTTCTTTGATATCGTCCGGTATCTGTGAAATACCGCCGATATACATGATCATAGACCATCCTGTCCACTCCCAGATATTTGCAAGCATAATGCCCCAGAGAGCAACTTTCTGATTACCAAGAACATTAATAGTAGGTGACATACCAAACCATGTGCTGAGATAATGTCCGATAATTCCCTGATATGGCTGGAAAATCTTACTGAACATAATAGCAACAACAGTTACAGAAGTAACTACCGGTATGAAAAATAAGGTACGGTAAAAAGTTCTTGAAAATGACTTTCCATCAGCCTTTTTGCTGCGGATACGTTCTTCAATTGCATATGCCAGGAAAAATCCAAGAATTGCCTGAACAGGCACAGTGACTAAGATCCAGAGAATTGAGTTTTTCATTGTGATCCAGAATGTACTGTCTTTGAATACATTCAGGAAGTTATTCAACCCTACAAATTCCATGTTACTCAGAGTCGCCCACTTAAACAGGCTGTTCTTAATGATGAAGAAAATCGGGTATAAAATGTATAAACAGAAGAAAAACATTGCAGGGAGGATGAACAAATATCCTGCTACATTTACTTTTTGCTTTTTCTTCTTCTGAACGTTTGCTAAATCTGTCATAGGCTTCTCCTCTTTTTTAAGAGAGAGAACCGAAAAAGCTCGGTCCTCTCCGCATTACAGACTATAAAAATCCTTAAAATATCTTACAACAACAATTATAATGCATCCTGTGCATCCTGGATATGCTGTGCTGCTTCGTCAACAGAATATGTTCCGCCAACAAGACCCTGCATAGCTTCCTGAACTGCTGTTTCAATAGTAGATTCACTGATTCTCTGGTTTACAAGTCCTCCTGCAATGTCTTTACCAGAACGGTTAAATTCATCAACTGCGTTCTGAAGTCCTTCTCTTTCTACCATTGCGCTTGTATCTGGCTCAATATTTGGATAGGACAGATGGTTGTTCATATCATTTGCGATTTCCTGTGCGCCTTCACCTGCTGCAAAGCTGGAGATTGCTTTCCATGCTGCTTCCGGATCTTTACAGTTCTTTGTGATACCATAACCAAAGTCAACACCACCGATAGCCTTGGAATCGGAAAGTCCGTCTTCGATAGCCGGCAGATAGAAGTAGTCATAATCCCAGTTTGCAACTGCATCAGATACATCTTCACCTGTATATTCCTGTGCCCACCAGGAACCAAGAAGCATCATACCAGCCTGTCCTGCCTGAAACAGAGTAGTTCCATCACTGTAGCTTGTAGAGGAAAGGGAACCATCCTGCATTACACCGTCATCAAAGAGTTTCTTATAGTTTGTCATAGCCTGCTTCATCTCATCAGATGTCCATGCTTTTTCGCCGTTCTGACATTCATCAAACAGTGTGTCGCTGATCTGAGATGTACACATGATAAGAAGGTTTACATGCTGCCATCCATCAGCTCCACCGAAGAACAAAGGTGCATATCCTTTATCTCTCAGAGTTTTGGATACTTCTACCAGTTCATCATATGTAGTAGGTGCTTTTAATCCCAGCTGATCAAACAGAGTTTTGTTATATTCTACATAAATATCCTGTGTTTCGATAGGAAGGATATAATGTGAATCATCGCCTTCTTTATTACCAAGCTGCAGCTGGCTCTGTGTTACATTGTCATAAACTGAGGTCCAGTCATCACCCCATGTTTCTTTCGCATCACACCCAATTTCAACTAAGCGTTCTTTAATGCGATCAAATACTGTGTAATAATTACAAAAGCCCAACTTTGTATTATTGTAAAATAAAATCTTTCCCTTTTTCAGTTCCTCTAATGTTGGACGTTTTGCCAACGTAATCATTGTGCGTTCCTGGTAACCTCGAGGATCAAGTAATTGGCTTAATTTTGTTGACATATGTACCCTCCTTGAATATAGTTTTATATGATAGATGTAACACTTGAATTTCCAAAATCAACTTTTTATTTTCCTACAACATCTTTATAATTTTCTGGCGTCGCCATATTACCAGAAATTTCAACAGCTGCGTATTTCTGTCCTTCTTCCAAAAACTCCGGATAAATTTCTTCTGCGGTTTTACCATTACGAGTAATTTCCAACATGCCAGCCACCATCTGTTCTGCAAAATCCATAGCATCATAATAACATGTTGCTTTCCATTCCGGGGCAGCTCCATTCGCCCATTCCTGAATGGCTAACTCACCACCTGCGCTCACTAGAATAGTTTTATCCTGCATACCACCTGCTTCGATTGCTCGCGCGGCACCCATAGCGTAAGAGTCAACTGATCCCATAACGATCCAGGAAGCAATTTCCGGATGTGCGGAGAGAATGGCGGAAACCTGATTGTAAGAAGCTTCTGTATTGTCACTACTGCTGGCTTCAGCTGCACAATCTGCCATAAATACATTTTCCTTCGGTACGCCAAGTTCTTCAATTCCACTCATAAAACCATCTATACGAGTAAGATCTGACTGGTATTTACTGTTTGTATTTTGAATGATTCCGATTTTTGATACATCTGAGAGATCTACCCCTGTTGGGGTAAAATATCTCTATAGAGAAGATCAACCTGGTCCAATGCCTCTGGAATCTGAAGTCAAAATTGATGATATTGAAAACTGGAAAGAAATTGTTACTATGCCTAACATAGATGATTATGACTGGGAAGGTCATGCAGCCAGAGACACAGCTAATTGGGATAGAAAAAACAAAGTATCAAAATGCATATTGATAAATGGTTGCTTTGAAAGTCTTCATATGTTCTGCGGATTTGTTGATGCACTCTGCAATATTCAGGAATATGAAGATGAATGTAAAGACTTTATGGAATGGATTGCAAACTACAAAGTTGCAATTATAGAACGCGTTAAAAAGTACTATAATCCAGATATCATTCAATTTCATGATGATTATGGAAATACCAATAATATGTTTATGCCTTTATCAAAATGGAATACTATTGTCCGTCCCAATCTGCAGAAAGTTGTTGATGCAGTAAAAGGGAATGATATGCGATTTCTCCTTCACTCTGATGGAAAAATTCGCGAAATGATTCCTACATTTATTGAAATGGGAATAGAAGCATTAAATCCAGTACAAACAGAAAATAATCCTTATGAAGTCAAACAACTTTTTGGTGACCGTCTTACCATTAACGGTGGGTTTGATAATGTTGCTGTACTAGACAATCCTGATGCTACGGAACAAGATATCCGTGATTCTATTAACAAAACTTTATATGAAATGTATCCTGGCGGAGGATGGGTTGCTCACTGCAGTTTCCTAAATCAATTTTCCGATCGTAACGCAATATGGCTGGATTGCTTAGATAATTTTAATCAGCCTCTTATGGAAAAAGCTGGTGTCCCTTTCATACGACATGGAAATATGGATGTCCTGCAATCCGTGTATAATCTTGCTGAAAACGCAAAGAAGTAGTTATCTCTTTATCAATACAAAAGAAACCAAATTCCAATCACTTGAAATTTGGTCTCTTTTCTTCTTTTATCCACAGAATGTCTCCACACGAGACATCCTTCTCCACACCACAACCTGGTTATCCACACAACAACCAGCGGCTTTCCCCACTCCAAAGTCTGGAGATCCTAAAAAGCCCAGGGGGAGTGCACGGGGGGGCCGGGCATAGGCCCCCTCTGCAAAATCTCTTATTTGATATATACTTTATCCAGATGCCAGATATCATCCACATATTCCTGGATCGTTCTGTCAGAAGTGAACTTACCGGCACATGCAGTATTCATCATAGCCATACGTGCCCAGCCTTTTTCGTCCTTGTATGCTTCTTCCACTTTCTTCTGTGCAGCTGCATAGGAGCGGAAGTCAGCAAGGATAAAGTACTGGTCTGCCCGTTCTCCACCATTCTGGTTCAGAAGAGAATTATACAGATCCCGGAACAGCTCTGTATCACTGGAGAATGTTCCGTTGACCAGTTCTGTCAGCACCTGACGAATCTCATCATCTGTGTTGTAGATGACTCTTGGATCATAGCCGCCATTGTTTTCGTAATTGATAACTTCATCTGCACTGAGACCGAAGATAAAGGCATTCTCCTGTCCTACTTCTTCTACGATCTCTACGTTTGCACCGTCCATGGTTCCCAGAGTCGGTGCACCGTTCAGCATGAACTTCATGTTACCAGTACCGGAAGCTTCCTTACTTGCAGTAGAAATCTGTTCAGAAACATCTGCTGCTGCAAAGATCATCTCTGCATTAGATACACGATAGTTCTCAATGAATACAACTTTCAACTTACCTTCGATAGACGCATCATTGTTTACAACATCAGCCACAGAGTTGATAAGTTTGATGATCTTCTTGGCACGAGCATAACCGGCAGATGCTTTTGCGCCGAAAATAAATGTTCTTGGATAGAAGTCCATTTCCGGATGTTTCTTGATCTGATCATACAGATAGATCACATGAAGGATGTTCAGAAGCTGACGTTTGTACTCATGAAGTCTCTTAACCTGAACATCAAAGATAGAACGAGGATTTACCTCTACTCCATTATGTTCCAGAATATATTTTGCCAGACGTACTTTGTTCTGATATTTGATGTTCATGAATTCCTGCTGAGCTTTTTCGTCATCAACATAAACTTTCAGTTTGCTGATCTGGGACAGGTCTGTGATCCATTCCGGTCCGATATGATCAGTTACCCAGTCTGCAAGAAGCTGATTTCCATGAAGAAGGAAACGTCTCTGGGTAATACCGTTTGTTTTGTTGTTGAATTTCTCAGGCATCATTTCATAGAAATCTTTCAGTTCCTGTTTTTTCAGGATCTCAGTATGAAGTCTTGCAACACCGTTTACAGAATAGCCTGCAACGATTGCAAGGTGAGCCATCTTAACCTGTCCATCATAGAGAATAGCCATGTTTTTGATCTTGTCGTAATTTCCAGGATATTTCGCCTGAATATCAAGAATAAAACGACGGTTGATCTCTTCGATGATCTGGTATACACGAGGAAGCAGTCTGGAGA
>OLRT01001423.1_pt1 | contig 16577 bp, 13 predicted proteins | sample 1672021 | NCBI WGS metagenome assembly OLRT01 (sample SAMEA3136637, study PRJEB25190) | human gut metagenome | reverse complement strand
ATATCCTTCGGACTGTTTCCATGCCCGGTGCTTAATGATCCGTCATGCCCGGTATTTAAAGCCTGGAGCATATCCAGTGCTTCTTCCCCCCGGACCTCGCCAATAATGATCCTGTCTGGGCGCATCCGGAGACTGGACTTAATCAGATCACGGATGGTAATTTCATTTTCTCCTTCGGTATTTCCTCTGCGTGCCTCTAAGCGCACCAGATTGGCCACACCCCGGCTTTGAAGTTCTGCGTTGTCCTCTATGGTAATAATCCGTTCTTCTTTCGGAATATAATCCGACAGAGCATTCAAAAATGTGGTCTTTCCAGATCCTGTTCCACCGCTGATAAAAATGTTGTAGCCTGCTTTTACCAAAACTTTCAGAAACTCTGCCGCCTCTTGTGTCACAGAATTCCATTCAATCAATTGGCTCATTCCGATGGGGTCCGAAGGGAATCTCCGAATAGTAATCACCGGCCCATTTAACGCAATGGGGTAAAGGACCAGATTCACTCTGGCTCCGTTTTTCAGACGGGCATCTGCAATGGGAACTGCTTCATTCACAATTCGATTGCACCTTCCTGCGATCTGCTGAACAAGATCCTCCAGTTTTTCCCTGGAATCAATCTGTTTTTCCCACCGCCCAATATGTCCGTCCCTCTCCAGAAAAATTCCGTCTGTGCCATTCACCATAATCTCCGTCACGGAATCATCGTCCACCAGTTCCTGAAGAAGATCCAATCTGCGGATCTCGTTAAAAAGTTCTCTCCGCAGCTGCCGTTTTCCAGCCAGCGTCAGATAGTCTCTGGCAGCTTCTTCTAAAATCAGGCTGTCAATTTCCCTGAAAATCTCTTCATCTTCCACATCACCGGAGCGTCCAATCCGCTGCCGCAGTGCGTCCCGCATTCTTTCCTTCCGGCTTTCCCTGGTTTCCATCTGCTTCCTCCTCCCTGATCAGCCTGCGTACATAATCTCCAAGCTCTCCCCATACCAGCTGTTCTACATAATTTTCCCGCTGCCCGAAGCTGCTGTGGAACGGTAATTTCAGTTTTTTCGTTTTTTCTCTTACATCTTCGTATCCCCGCATGGCCAGGACTTTTTCATACTGCTCCAGCTTTGCAAGGGAAATTCCGTCTTCTCTGACCGGCATATAGATCCTGCTACACAGGCGGAGAATCTCAAAGAGTCCATCCACCAGTTCATCCAAATCCAGGATGATCGTATCATACTCGCTGTAAGTTTCCAGATATTCCAGCATCTGCAGCCATTCTTCGAATTTGACTCCTTTTAAATCCTCTGGATTCATAGCTGGCGGCACATAATCTATTCCATAAAGATTCTGGGTAATCGTTCCAAGTCTATAAATCATCTGTCCATTTCCCTCCTTTGAAAAATAAATCAGATCTGTCAGGTCCGCTTTGTATTCTTTTCCAAGCATGGAAGCAAACCCTGCATACTCTTCAAAATTCAGATACAAAACATTTCGTTCTTTGCCAAGGAGCTGCCCCAGGGTCAGTGCAAAAGAAGTGTCCGCCTTACCGGCGAATAAATCCCTATGATCTCTACTTTCTTTTTCAGCAGTACTGCCGGTTCCGAAGGCTCTGCATCCGCATAATAAGTCATCACTTCTGAAACCAGACTGTCCGAAGCCTGGTACTTATACACGCAGGGATAATTGGAAAGCTCCTGCAGAATCTCTCCTTCTGATAAAATTACAATTCTCCGTATCGGCAGCTCCTTTACTGCCTCGCACATCGCAGATGAGGAAATCAGCAGAAGCTCAATTTCCTGTTCTCTGGCAAATGCGGATAAATTTTTTACATTGGTAAACGCCTGTACCTCAAATGTCCCTGCTTCTTTCTCGTAAATATAGTCCATCAACCGGTAGGCATACCCGGATTCCAGGTCACATACTGCAAATACTTTCTTTTTCAATACACACCTCCTGCATACAGCAAAATACTTATCAACACCGGGATAGAAAAATAAAGACAATTATCCCCAATATCCACGGTATATCGCACATAGTACGGTTCCCATTTTCTGGTTTTGAAATATTTCAGCACATAGGTGCCAAAATACTGCAGTCTCTCTTTCAGATTTTGCCGAAGGAAAAGAAGTCCGCAGGCATACACGGCTCCTGCCAGAAAACTCCAGACTATACACGGAATTACTTTTCCTGTACCTAAAAATCCCCCGGCTGCCGCCAAAAGCTTAATATCTCCCGCACCCATCATGCGGAAATAAAACAATCCTCCAAGCAGCAGCACCGGAAACAATGTGCCGGATAAAAAGACACAGGTAAAAGCAGACAGCAAAGCAGATTCTGAGGACAGCACAGGCATTTCATCGGACGTTTCGGATTCCGCGAATGATTCCAGTGCAGATGCTTCCAGTACCGATACCGCCAGCGCGCCGGATGCAGAGGCTGAGCCGACAAGTGAGCCGGAAGCGGCAGACGATACCAGTAATACAGAGAATACCGATAATACGGCTGTCTCCTTTGCCGCGGACAATGTCCCGGAAGTAAGCACCGTGCTGGAGCAGTATTACACCGCGCTCGGTGCAAGGGATATCAACGGTCTTTTTGCAGTAACAGATAATCTGACCGCGGAGGAGCAGGCGCAGATTGAGGCAGAAAGCGACGTGGAGTCATACGGAGATGTAAAGGCTTACACGATCAGCGGTCCAAGCGACGGAACGTACATCACGTTTGTCAGCAGCAGATGCAAATATCTGGGAATCAACCAGACCCTGCCGATGCTTTCGGAGTATTATCTCTACACGAAAGAAGACGGCAGCCTGAAAATCATGGATGATACTGACAGCGATGCGGCCGTAACCGAGGCTATGAAAGCGGCGCTCGAAAACGGAGAAGTCAAAAATCTGATCGAACAGGTTCAGAACGATTATCAGAATGCACTCGATGCAGATGCTTCCCTGAGAGCATATGTAGAGAGCATTCAGTAGGAACAATAGAATAATACAAAACAAAAAAAGCAGTTTCTGGTTTTTATGAAACTGCTTTTTTGGAAGGATAAAACCATGCGCTTAAACAAATACTTAAGTGATGCGGGCGTCTGCTCGCGGCGGGAGGCGGACCGTCTGACAGAAGCGGGCGAGATTACTATAAACGGAAAACGCGCGGAAACCGGCATGCAGGTGGAGTCTGGCGATGTTGTTGTCGTGAAAGGCAAAACCGTTGTTCCGGAGGAGAAAAAAGTCTATCTCGCCTTCAACAAACCGCGCGGCATCGTCTGTACTGCGGAAAAACGGGAGAAAAACAACGTCATCGATTATCTGTCCTACCCGGTGCGGATTTACCCGGTGGGAAGACTCGATAAAGATTCCGAAGGCCTCCTTCTGATGACGAACGACGGTGCGATCGTAAACGGTATCATGCGTGCCAGAAACCGCCACGAAAAAGAATACCAGGTCGAGGTAAACAAAGAGATTACACCGGAATTTCTGAAAAAAATGGCATCCGGCGTGCCGATTCTCGATACCGTGACGCGCCCGTGCCGGATCCGGAAAACGGGAGAGCGCAGCTTTACGATTATTCTGACGCAAGGGCTGAACCGTCAGATCCGGCGGATGTGCGAAGCATTAGGATATCGTGTCACAAAGCTGAAACGTGTGCGGATCATGAATATTCACTTGAAAGACCTGAAAACAGGGGAGTACCGCCCTTTAACGGAAAAAGAATTAGCAGAACTGAAAAAGCAGATCGGGGAGGAAAAGCGATGAACGAGACAGAACGGATGAAGGAACTGGTCAAAAAGCTGAACGAAGCGGCAAAAGCCTATTACCAGGAAGACCGGGAAATCATGAGCAACCTGGAGTACGACACGCTGTATGACGAACTGCAGGTATTAGAGGAAAAAACAGGCGTAACACTCGCCGGAAGCCCGACCACAAAAGTCGGCTACGAGGCGATGGACGAACTGCCGAAAGAAGCGCACGAGTCGCCGATGCTTTCCCTTGATAAAACGAAAGATGTGGAAGTGCTCCGCAGCTTCATCGGGGATCACAAAACGCTGCTATCCTGGAAGATGGACGGTTTGACCGTTGTTCTGACGTACCGCGGCGGTACCCTCGCAAAGGCCGTCACCCGTGGAAACGGCGTGATCGGAGAGGTTGTCACGAACAATGCAAAAGTGTTTGAAAATATTCCCTTAAAAATCCCGTACCAGGGAGAGCTGGTTCTGCGCGGCGAGGCGATCATCCGCTATTCCGATTTTGAGAAGATCAACGAGGAGATCGAGGATGTCGATGCGAAATACAAGAATCCGAGGAACCTCTGCAGCGGTTCTGTGCGCCAGCTGAACAATGAGATTACGGCAGAACGCCACGTTCATTTTATGGCATTTGCGCTTGTGAGCGCTCCGGAACAGGATTTCGAAAATTCCAGAATCCGTCAGATGGAGTGGCTGAAAGAGCAGGGCTTCGAGGTGGTGGAATACAAGGCTGTCACCAAAAATAACCTCGACGAGGCGATGCAATATTTCTCCACGAAAATCGAGACAAACGATTTCCCGTCCGATGGCCTTGTCGCGTTGTATGACGATATCGCCTACGGAGAATCACTTGGCACAACCGCGAAATTCCCGCGGAACGCTTTCGCCTTCAAATGGGCGGATGAACAGAAGGAGACCACTCTGCTTGAAATTGAGTGGAGCCCGTCGAGAACCGGTCTCATCAATCCGGTTGCGGTTTTTGAGCCGGTCGAGCTGGAAGGAACTTCGGTTTCCCGCGCAAGCGTCCACAACATCAGTATCATGCGTTCGCTGGATCTCGGTGTGGGTGATAAAATCCTTGTCTACAAAGCAAACATGATCATTCCACAGATCGCAGAGAATCTGACGAGAAGCGGCGTGCGCGATATTCCGGAAACGTGTCCTGCCTGCGGCGGTGCCACCCGGATTCAGATGATGAATAATGTCGAGACCCTCTACTGTACGAATCCGGAGTGCCCGGCAAAATTCATGAAGGCATTCACCCTGTTTGTAAGCCGCGACGCGATGAACATCGACGGCATGTCGGAGGCAACGCTCGAAAAATTCGTGGGCCACGGCTTCATCCGTGAGTTTGCCGATATTTTCCGTCTCGACCGCTACCGCGACGAGATTGTGGAGATGGACGGTTTCGGTGAAAAATCATACCAGAATCTGATCGACAGCATCGAGCGCGCGAAAAACACAACGCTGCCCCGTCTGATTTTCGGACTTGGCATCTTAAATATCGGTCTTGCAAACGCGAGAATGATCTGCAAAGCCTTCGATTTCGATCTCGACCGGATCCGGAATGCATCGGCGGAGGATTTCGCGCAGATCGACGGTGTCGGAGAAGTGATTGCAAAAAGCATCGTGGATTACTTTGCGGATGAGGAAAATAAAGAACGCCTTGAGCGCCTTCTGTCGTATCTGACGATTGAGAAGCCGCAGGCAAGCCAGGAAGAACAGAAATTAGCCGGTCTTACCTTCGTCATCACCGGAAGTGTGGAACATTTCCCGAACCGGAATGCATTAAAGGCAAGAATCGAGGAGCTCGGCGGAAAAGCCACCGGAAGTGTAACGGGAAAGACGAGCTATCTGATCAACAACGACACGACATCCAGTTCCTCCAAAAACCGGAAAGCACGCGAACTCGGCGTGCCGGTGATCTCAGAAGAGGAATTTCTGAAGATGACAGAAGAATAACGAAATATCTGCAAAGGCGGTTTGCATCCCGCGCGGGAATCTGCTATAATCGGAAACAGACGGCAGAAATTCCTGCCGGAAAAAGCAAACCGCCTGTCTGCGCAGAGAAAAGCGCGGCAGATCAAGAAGAATAGAAACGAGGAAAAAGAATATGCCGGTTAAAGTTCAGGCAGATTTACCTGTAAAAGAAATACTCGAAAGCGAAAATATATTCGTCATGGACGAGACAAGAGCGGTTCATCAGGACATCCGTCCGCTGAAGATTATGATCCTGAATCTGATGCCGCTCAAAGAAGATACCGAGCTACAGCTTCTGCGCTCCCTTTCCAACACCTCCCTGCAGGTTGATGTCACCTTTCTGATGGTGGCAAGCCACGAGGCGAAAAATACATCGACCAGCCATCTGAACACGTTCTATGTGAAATTTGAGGATGTGCGGAAAAATTATTACGACGGTATGATCATCACCGGTGCACCGGTCGAGCAGATGGAATTTGAAGAAGTTGACTACTGGGATGAACTGACAAAGATCATGGACTGGACGAACACACACGTTACCTCCACGATGTTCCTCTGCTGGGGAGCCCAGGCGAGTCTGTATCATTTCTATGGACTGAAGAAACGGATGCTTCCGGAGAAGAAATTCGGGCTGTTCTGGCACAAAGTCAACAACCGCAAGATCCCGCTTGTGCGAGGCTTCGATGACGAGTTTTTGGCACCGCATTCCCGCCACACAGAAGTACCGATCGACGATATCCGTGCCTGCAAAGATGTCACGATTCTCGCAGAGTCCGACGAAGCCGGATTCTATCTTGGCATGGCGGAAGAGGGAAGAAAGATTTTTGTGATGGGTCATCCGGAGTACGACCGTATGACGCTCGACGGCGAGTACCACCGCGATAAAGACAAAGGACTCCCGATTGAGATTCCGAAGAACTATTATAAAAACGACGATCCAAATACAAAACCAGTGCTTTTATGGCGGTCACATGCGAACAATCTGTATACGAACTGGCTGAACTACTATGTATACCAGGTGACCCCGTATAATCTTGACGGAACTCCGGATTTTTCGGGAAAATAAGAGAGAAAAAGCCCCCCCGCACCGGGCGCACACCGGCTGCGGGGGGTTGCTGTAAAAATCTGCTATAAAAAACGGAAAGCTTTCCGGGCTTACCGTTTGAAATCAAATAATGTTTTCAGCGGAATTTCGAGTGCTTCCGCAATATCCATCAGCTTGTTTAGAGACAGAGAGGTATGACTGTTTGGCGCTTCGATGTTGCTCATATGTGTACGGCTGATCTGGACAGCTTCGGCAAGCTCACTTTGCGTTAATCCGCGTGCTCTGCGATAAAAAGCGATGGTAAGACCGAGGAGGCGCATCTCCTCCGTATGACGTTCTCCCATTGCTATGGCTCCTTTCTGAACAGAGTGATACAAAGACTTATATAATATTTATCTTAAACGATTAAATACCAAAAAGAAACAACTTTAAATTTTTATAATGCACATGTAAATTGTGCAAAATATAGAAATTATCCATCAGAATAATAGGAAAACAGGAAAAAGAGTTCTTTTGACAAATGAGAGGTTTTTGTGTATGCTGTAGAAAGCACCAACAAATAAAATCGGAGGTTTTTGCATATGAAAGAGTCGATCCATACCATTCCGCTGATGGATGCATTCAAGGCGGAAGATGAGTGCCCGTTCTGCTATCTGGAGCGGGAAGCAGAGCAGCATGCGATTTCGTTTGCGCTCGGTTCCGGCGCATCCTATATGGAGGATGATGTGCGTGCGGAAACAGACGCGATGGGATTCTGCCGCCACCACTATAAAATGATGTACGATTACGGAAACCGTCTCGGAAGCGGTCTGATTTTATCCACCCATCTGAAAAAACTGAACCAGGAGCTTGCCGCACAGATGGATCTGTTTGCACCGGGAAAATCCTCGGTGTTCAAGCGGATGCAGAAGACATCCCTCGACAAACAGGGCCGTGAGACTGCGATCGGCCAGTGGATTGATGAGAAGACGCATTCGTGCTACGTCTGCGATCACTTCAAGGCAAACTATAACCGCTATCTTGATACGTTCTTTGATCTCTACAAAAAAGACGAGGAGTTTGCAAGACTGTTCCGCGAGGGAAAAGGCTTCTGTCTGCCGCATTTTGCGGATCTGGTAGAAACGGCGGAGAAAAAGCTGAATGATAAACAGAAAGCGGAATTTTACCCGACTCTGTTCAAAATCATGAAAGAAAATTACCAGCGGCTGCAGGAAGAGGTAACATGGTTTACTGACAAATTCGATTACCGCAACAAGGATAAGGACTGGGGAAATTCAAAAGATTCCATCCAGCGCTGTATGCAAAAATTAGGCGGCGGCTATCCGGCGGACGAGCCGTTTACGGAAGGATTATAATTCTTGTTTATAAAAGGAGCATAAAGTTTCGATGCAGAAGTTTTATCAGAGATTAAAAGAGAATCAAAAGGAGCGCGCCCGGTGCGCGTTTCTTGTTTTGTATTTCGGCGTGCTGGCGGTGCTGCTGTTTCTGGCGCGCCCGCTGCTGGATACGACGGCGGCAGACCGGGAGTGGAGTATTCACTTTCTGTTCCCGTGCCTGCTGGCGTGTATCATACTGACGACAGTTGTCAGTTTCTGCCGGTTTGCTGCAAAGCCGGACCAGAAACCAAAACCGCGCTATGTGGGATGGAAACAGCCGATTCTGATGCTGGCAAACGCAGCCTATCTGTTTGCCACACTGGAATTTGTCACAAACAGCCAGTTCCGGGAGATGAAATGGTATTATGCGTTGTTGAATATCGGTGTCATTTTCGTACTTTCCATTTTCGTTTCCCTCTTTCTGAACTCCATCCGCCGCGCGATGATTTTCATGAACATCTTTTATTTCTGCATGAGTCTGGTATTCTACTATGTTTATCTGTTCCGCGGAGAAGCGTTCCAGCTCATCGACCTGTACAGCATTGCGACGGCGGCGGACGTAGTCGGCGGCTACAAATTCGAGATCACAGGTGAAATCGTGACTTCGTTTATCACGATGATGCTCGTTGTGCGCCTCTGGCTGCAGAGCCGGGAATACCGTTTTGCACGGAAAACGAGGAATAAAATTCTGCTCCGCGTGGCTGCTGCTGCGCTGACGCTCGGAACATACCTGGCGTACATGAATCTGAACTGGAACGCCGAGTTCGGTGTCATCAGTGACCTCTGGAATCCGGCGAAGACATACCGCCAGTACGGAACGACGGTCGGTTTTACCGCGGTCGCAAAATACATGCGCCTGACACCGCCGGACGGCTATTCGAAAGACGAAGTGACAGCGATTGCCGATACGAGCGAGAAAGAGACGAAAACAGAAGATCTTCGAAAAGATAATGCGGATAGCGTGACACCCGTCAACATCATCGCGATCATGAACGAGTCGTGGTTTGACTACCGTTCCGTCGGCGATCCGCAGACGAGCGAGAGCTACATGCCGTTCCTCGACTCGCTGACCGAAAATATCATCAAAGGGCACACGCTGACGTGTACCAAGGGCGGCGGAACAGCAAAAACGGAGTATGAGTTCCTGACCGGAAACTCCTGCAAGCGGTTCCCGGGCATGGTGCCGTACGTCAGCTACTTTACGCACAGCCAGTATTCCCTTGTCACGACGTTAAAAGACCAGGGTTATCAGGCAATTGCGATGCATCCGAACAAGGCGACAAACTGGAAGCGGAGCACGGCATACCGTTTCCTTGATTTTGATGATTTCATCTCGATTGATCAGTTCTCCGATACGGCCAAGCGGTACCGCGGCATGATCAGCGATCAGGCGAACTATGAGAAGATCGTGGAAACCTACGAGAACAAGGAGCCGGGCAGCCCGTTCTTCCTCTTTGATGTGACGATGCAGAACCACAGCGGCTACACGAACCGTTATTTCCAGGCGGATATCAACTGCAACGGCTACGACAGTGATGAGGCCGATCAGTATTTCTCCCTGTTAAAGCTTTCCGATGAGGCAATTTCCTATCTGATCCGGTATTTCCAGCAGGTGGACGAGCCGACGATGATCATTATGTTCGGCGATCATTCCCCGAAACTGCCGGATGCGTTTGAAACATGGATTGCCGGAGACGCCTATCAGAATCTTTCGGTCGAGGATCAGGAGAAGTTCTATGGAACCCCGTTCTTCATCTGGACCAACTACAGCATGAAATCCGAGAGCAATGTCTGGATCAGCACAAACTATCTCTCAAGCTATGCGTTAAGCCTTACCGGCCTGGAACTGACGCCGTACAACGAGTATCTGCTTGACCTGCGCGAGAAGATGCCGGCGCTCAATCACCTCGGCTTTTTAGCAAGTGACGGAACCTGGTACCGCTGGAACGACAGCGATGCGCCGGAGGAGGATCTCGAGTACGAACGGCAGTATGAATGCCTGCAGTACAATGAACTGATCGACAAAAAAGACCGGGATGACAGCTTTTTTACAATTTCCGGTGAAAAAGACGAAGAATAAGGGCTTTCCCTACTTGCCAGAAAACGGAAACCTATGGTAGACTATACTCCGTATGACCGGGAAACCCCGGCGGTAACTTCACGTTTACAATTAAGAATAAGAAAATGAGGTTTTAAAAAGTATGATTGCAGCAAATAATGTGACACTTCGTGTCGGAAAAAAAGCGTTGTTTGAAGATGTCAATATCAAATTCACCGAGGGAAACTGCTACGGCATGATCGGTGCCAACGGAGCGGGAAAATCAACCTTTCTGAAAATCCTGTCCGGCCAGCTTGAACCGACAAACGGAGACGTAACCATCACACCGGGCCAGCGTCTTTCCTTCCTCGAGCAGGACCACTTCAAATACGACAGCTATCCGGTACTCGACACCGTTATCATGGGAAATGCCCGTCTCTATGAGATCATGAAAGAGAAAGAGGCGCTGTACGCAAAAGAAGACTTCACCGATGAGGACGGTATCAAGGCGAGCGAGCTCGAGGGTGAGTTTGCAGAGATGAACGGCTGGGAGGCAGAGACCGATGCAGAGCAGCTCTTAAACGGCCTTGGCATTGAGCCGGAACTGCACTACGCACAGATGGCGGACCTGACCGGCAGCCAGAAGGTCAAAGTTCTTCTTGCAAGAGCCCTGTTCGGAAACCCGGATATCCTTCTTCTCGACGAGCCGACCAACCACTTGGACCTCGATGCGATCGAGTGGCTTGAGGAGTTCCTGATCAACTTCGAGAATACCGTTATCGTCGTATCCCACGACCGTTACTTCCTGAATAAAGTCTGCACCCAGATCGCAGATATAGATTACGGAAAAATCCAGCTCTATGCCGGAAACTACGACTTCTGGTTTGAGTCCAGCCAGCTGCTGGTAAAACAGATGAAAGAGGCGAACAAGAAGAAAGAGGAGAAGATCAAAGAGTTACAGGACTTCATCTCTAGATTCAGTGCCAACGCATCGAAGAGTAAACAGGCTACTTCCCGTAAGAAAGCCCTGGAGAAAATCCAGCTCGACGATATCAAACCATCCAGCCGGAAATATCCTTACATCGATTTCCGTCCGAACCGTGAGATCGGAAACGACGTTCTGCAGGTAGAGGGACTGACCAAAACCGTAGACGGCGTGAAAATCCTGGATAACTTAAGCTTTACCCTCGGAAGAGAAGATAAAGTTGCTTTCGTCGGAAGCAACGAGCAGGCGATCACCATGCTGTTCAAGATTCTGACCGGAGAAGAAGAGCCGGATTCCGGTTACTACAAATGGGGCGTAACCACCACACAGGCTTACTTCCCGAAGGACAACACCGCAGAATTCGACTGCGACCTGACTATCGCAGACTGGCTGACCCAGTATTCCGAGATCAAGGACGTAACGTATGTCCGCGGATTCCTCGGAAGAATGCTTTTTGCCGGTGAGGACGGCGTGAAACGTGTCAGAGTCCTTTCCGGAGGAGAGAAAGTGCGCTGCCTGCTCTCCAAGATGATGATTTCCGGTGCAAACGTTCTCGTTCTTGATGAGCCGACCAACCATCTGGATATGGAGTCCATCACTGCACTGAACAACGGTCTGATCAAATTCCCGGGCGTGCTGCTGTTCACCTGCCACGACCATCAGTTTGTACAGACCACAGCAAACCGTATCATGGAGATCCTTCCGAACGGCGCGCTGATCGATAAGATGACCACCTACGACGAGTATCTTGCAAGCGATGAGATGGCAAGAAAACGTCATGTCTACACAATGACAGAGGAAGATAATTAAAGATGAGCAAAAAGACGACAGTTTCCGGCATTCTGCTGGTGTTGCTTGTGCTGGCCACAACGCCGCTTCTTGGAACGGACAACGTTTCGTTCCTGAAGTGGTGGCTTATGACCCTGGTGCTCGGTATTGGATTTTATCCGGCTGCCGCAGCGCTGTTTCCGCGGTTTCATGACCGGGGATGGATGTTTTCTAAAGTGCTTGGCATCGTTGTTTCCGGTTTTGCTGTATTTGCTCTTGGAAGCTTCGGACTGGTTCCGTTTACCGCACCGGTCTGCCTGATCACAGTCGGCGTACTGATCCTGGCTTCTTGGATTTTCGGATGTTTTAAGGTACGCGTCCATGCGCCGGAAATCGACTTCCTGATGATGGAAGAAGTGTTGTTTTTCGCCTTTTTCCTTCTCTGGACCTACCTTGCGGGCTTTCACCCGGAGGCACACGGAACCGAAAAATTCATGGATTATGGTTTTATGAAGGCCATGATGCGCAGCACCGCCGTTCCGGCAGAGGATCTCTGGTACAGCGGAAGCGGTATTAACTACTATTACGGCGGCCAGTTCTATGCCGTATTTCTGACGAAGATTACCTTCACGGATGTAAAGCAGACGTACCATCTGATGCGTACGATGGTGGCATCGTTCGCGTTTGTTCTGCCGTTTTCGATCACCTACCATCTGGCAGAGTCGCGTGCGTGCCACCGCATCCGGAAAGAGGGCGGCAATAAAAGCCAGATTGCACCGGTGCTTGGCGGTCTTCTTTCGGGAGGCGCCGTTTCCCTTGCCGGAAATATGCACTATGTGATTTACGGCTGCATCCGACAGTGGCTGGGACTGAACGAATCGGCTTACTGGTTCCCGAGTTCGACCCGCTATATCGGGTATGATCCGCTTGTGGAAAATGACCGCACGATTCATGAGTTTCCATCGTATTCCTTTGTGCTCGGCGACCTGCAGAGAAAGATGTGGTGAATGTCATGTTCGTCCTGCTGGTGCTGGGCCTTTTATATTCCTACGTGAAAAATACCTGCCGTGATCCGGAAAAAGAGTGGAAATGGTCGTTAAAAGACGTTCTGCTTCAGCCGCAGATCATCGCGGCGGGCTTTCTGATCGGTGTGTTCCACTGGTCCAACTACTGGGATTTTGTTATCTATTTCGTCGTGATTGCAGGCTTTGCGCTGTACGGTGCGCTGTACCGGTATCATGCGCGGGCGAAAGAGACGATCGGAACGGTTCTCCTGCAGGCTGCAGAAGTTTTTGCAATTGGAACGATTGTCGCCCTTCCGTTTACAATGAAGTTTGAGACGATGGTTTCCGGTGTCGGCATTGCCAAGCACCATTCGATGCTGTATCAGCTGGCGATTCTCTGGGGCCTTCCGACGGTGCTCGTTGTGCTGTTTATCGCAGCCGTTCTGCTAGCATGGCGGAAAAACCGTCATCTTCCGGGCATGGAGCGGCAGGGACAGATTGTACTTGCCGATGGAAAGACGCAGGAAGAGGTGGAAGAGCAGGCCGTTGCCCTGATCCTGGGAGAGAAAAAACCGGAGCCGGGCGAAAAAGAAACGGCAGAAAAGCCAAAAAAAGTTTCTGCCTTCTGTAATTTCTGGAGAGAGATTGCGGTGAGCGATATGGTGATCGGTATTTTAGGCCTCTGTGCCATCGGCCTTATCATCATTCCGGAACTCGTCTATGTGCGCGATATCTACGAAGAATCATATGCGCGCTCCAACACGATGTTCAAGCTGACGTATCAGGCATTTATCCTGTTCGGTATCTGCATGAGCTACATCATCACGCGGTTCCTGCTCTGGAAAAAAGAGCGGATTCTGCAGGTGTTCGGCGGAATCGGGCTGGTACTGTTTTTATGGACCTTCGGCTATTTTGGAACGAGCGTGTACTCCTGGTTCGGAAATATTTTCGATCTGTCCGAGTACCGCGGACTCGATGCGACAGCGTATCTGGAAAATGTCTTTTCCGAGGACGCAGGTGCCATCCGCTGGCTGGATGAAACAATAGAAGGACAGCCGGTTGTGCTTGAGGCGAACGGCGACAGCTACAGCGATTACGAGCGCGTTTCCGCAATGACCGGTCTTCCGACCGTGCTTGGATGGTATGTCCATGAATGGCTCTGGAGAGGGGATCCCGCAGACTTAAATGTCCGCGCCGAGGACGTGAAACAGATGTACACCTCGGCCGATACGAATGAAGTGCTGCGCCTGCTGGAGCAGTATCATGTGACCTACATTTTTGTGGGAAGCAAAGAAAAGGAGAAATATGGCGATGCGCTGAACGAATCGCTGCTGCAGTCCATCGGAGATATCGTTTACCAGGATACTGCGTCCGGTACGTATATTCTTCAGGTGCAGGATACATAAAGAACAAAAACAGGAGAAAAGAACCGCCGGGTGCGGCATCTTTTCTCCTGTTTTTCATATAATACAGAGAATGCAGAAGAAAGTGCGAAGGGCAGACCATGCGGAGATTCCGAAAAGTGCGGCACGTTCCTCTGCCGCTTCTGGCTGTGATAATGGCGGCTATTCTGTTTGCAGAGCTGGCACGGTGTGAAAGAGAAGGCGCGAAAGAGACAGCGGCGGAAGCAGAAAAAAGTGTGCCCCGCCGTGCGGCGCTGACATTTGATGACGGGCCGAATGCGTGCTATACGCCGGAGGTGCTTGAAATTTTAAAAGAAAATGAAATTCCGGCAACGTTTTTTCTGCAGGGGCAGTGTCTTGCCGGAAACGAAGAAATCGTCCGCCGGATGCATGCGGAAGGCCATCTGATCGGAAATCATACGTTTCATCATGTTCAGCTTACGAAAGTGTCAGAAGAGGAAGCGAGGGAGGAGGTCGTGAAAACAAGCAATGCAATCTACGAGATCACAGGGGAATATCCCGTCTATATCCGTCCGCCGTTCGGGGAATGGAGAGAGGGGCTGGACCTTGCAGTGACGATGATCCCGGTACTCTGGGATGTGGATTCCCGCGACTGGGAGAGCCAGAACACCGCGTCGATCTGCAGCGAGGTGCTTCCGAATGTGAAGGATGGCAGCATTATTCTCATGCATGACGGCTACCGCGCGACGGTGGAAGCGCTGCGGCGGATCGTAAAAGAATTAAAAGAAGAGGGATACACGTTTGTGACGGTGCGTGAGCTGATTGAAGAATAGCTTCCGCGGATTCCATCGAACATAGTTGCGGAGAATCCGAGATTAAGGGGTTGAGGATACCCGCCAAAATGTGATAAGATAAATGGCAGAAAGAAAAATGGGGTGAAAAATACATGGATTTGTTTGATTATATGAAAGAAACCACAATGGAAAAAGAGTCCCCCCTCGCATCGCGCATGCGCCCGACAACGCTGGACGAGGTGGTTGGACAGGAGCACATCATCGGCCCTGGAAAGCTGTTGTACCGTGCGATCAAGGCGGATAAACTCGGCTCCGTCATTTTCTACGGCCCTCCGGGAACGGGAAAAACGACGCTTGCCCGCGTCATCGCCAACACGACGAAGTCCGAATTCACCCAGATCAATGCGACCGTCGCCGGGAAAAAGGATATGGAGGCAGTCGTGAAGGAGGCGAAGGAGAACCGTGGCATGTACGGGAAGAAGACCATCCTGTTCATCGACGAGATTCACCGCTTTAATAAAGGCCAGCAGGACTACCTGCTTCCGTTTGTGGAGGACGGCACCTTGATTCTGATCGACGCGACGACAGAGAACCCGTACTTTGAGGTGAACGGCGCTCTGCTCTCCAGATCGGTGATCTTCGAACTGAAGCCGCTGCAGAAGGAGGATATCAAAAAGCTGCTGCAGCGGGCCATGACCGACACGGAGCGCGGCATGGGCGCATATCATGCGGTGCTCGAGGATGAGGCGGCAGACTTCCTCGCAGATGTGGCGGGCGGAGATGCCAGAGCCGCATTGAATGCGGTGGAGCTCGGCGTGCTGACGACGCAGCCATCTGCAGACGGCAGGATCCATATCACCCTGGACGTAGCGTCTGAGTGCATACAGAAGCGGGCCGTGCGCTATGATAAGGACGGAGACAGCCATTATGATACGATTTCCGCGTTTATAAAGAGCATGCGCGGCTCCGATCCGGATGCGGCGGTCTACTATCTCGCACGGATGCTCTATGCCGGGGAGGATATCAAGTTCATCGCACGGCGGATCATGATCTGTGCGGCAGAGGATGTCGGTCCTGCAGATCCGCAGGCACTGCAGGTGGCAGTGGCGGCGTCGCTGGCGGCAGAGCGGATCGGGCTGCCGGAGGCACAGCTGATCCTTTCCGAGGCGGCGATCTACGTGGCGACCGCGCCGAAGAGCAATTCCGCGACCGAGGCGATCTTTGCCGCGATGCGCGCAGTGAAGGAGCGTCCGGCGACGATCCCGACACATTTACAGGATGCGCACTATGGCGGGGCATCGAAGCTCGGCAGAGGGATCGGCTATGAGTACGCGCATGACTTTCCGAAGCATTTTTCGCATCAGCAGTATCTGCCGGACGAGCTGGTCGGAGAGCATTTTTATGAGCCCTCGGAAAATGGATATGAGAAGCAGATCCGGAAGTATCTGGACTGGATTCATGAGGACTGAGCGCGGCGTGTCTCATACATTTTTGAACGC
>OLRT01001415.1_pt1 | contig 16628 bp, 19 predicted proteins | sample 1672021 | NCBI WGS metagenome assembly OLRT01 (sample SAMEA3136637, study PRJEB25190) | human gut metagenome | reverse complement strand
GAGAATCCACCGATCTTTCCAAGGGCTGCAAGAACGATACCCATCTCAACAAGAGCACCACCCATGGCTGCAAGACCATGTCTGATCTCTTCCCAGGAAAGGTTCGACAATTGTATCAATGGCTGCGCCATCATCTGCATTGCCTTGGCCATTGCGATCATTGCGACCGAATTCTTAAGACCCACCTTCGAGAAACTAAGAAGTTTCATAGCGCCGGCCATCTCACCAAGTGCTGCACCAACAGCCGTGAGACCTTTGGCTATCTGTTCCCATGAAAGGGTTGATAGCTGCTGAATCGGCTGAACAAGCATCTGAATGGCTTTGGCCATCGCGATCAAAGAAACCGAAGTCTTGAGAGAAACCTTCTTATCAAGACCCTTCATCGACTTGTTCAAAGCGAACATCATTACGCCAATTGAAACAAGTCCCTTGGCAATCTGTTCGACATCAAGGTCTTTAAGAGTGACCATTGCATCGGAGAGCATCTGGATCGCCTTGGCATAAATAACCAATGCAGCGGCCGATTTGACGATCGACTTGCCCTTAGCGATGGTATTGGCCGATTTCACCAAAGACTTAAAGGATTGATTCAGCATCGCCATCATGGCGCCCATGGCTGTGATGGACGTTCCAAGGGAAAGGACATCAATCTCAGATATTGTCTTAAGTGAATGGGCAAGAATACCTATGGCAGCTGCGACTGCGACAATCGATGCGACCTTAAGACCCTGTGTGAATCCAGAAAGAGCATCTTTAACACCGTTGAGAATATCCTTAAGACCAACTGCATCACTTGCAGCTTCCTTTGGCTTCTCGAATATTCCATTGATCTTTTCAAATACGTCCTTGACCTGATCAAAGGCCTTGGATATCTTCTGGATCATTGCAAATAGGCCACCGCCGAGAAGACCCGCAAGTATATCACCTAGACTGACATTATTGGTGATCCATTTGATTGCCTCACCCAATCCATGTGTTATGGTTGTGACGACCTTGGTTATTACGTCACCTACTGAATCAAATATGGATGAGAACTTGTCTTTAAAGTCGCCTGAAGAAGTCAGGACCGACTTTAGTTTGTCCTTAAGCGATTCAAGTTTATTACCAATCACATCAAATGCATCGGTAGAAGATTTTATGCTTCTTCCAAGATCATTAAAATAATTGATAATGGACTGTACAATTTTGATTATGATCTGAATTCCAGTCGCGATTCCGTTAGCGACCTTTACGAATATACCGGAAGATTTAATCGTCTCATCAATCTTGACCAGAAAATCGCCCATTGAGGCGGTACCTTTAAGAATGCTATTGACGAATCCGCCCATAGCACCGTTTCCAGCAAGCTTTCCGATTGCTCCGATTACTGCGAATATAGCTTGTTTACCAATATCCAGAATCGCAAACAATCCCTTAAATGATCGTTTGATCAAATCAAGTTGTTCAGATGATGGCTTGATTGACTCCATAAGATTACGGAATTGAACGGTATACTGATAAAGAGTCTCTCCAGCCATCGGTGGGAAAATATCAGTCCATGCGCCCTTTACGGACTGTATAACCTTCCACAAAGAACTGAAGGCGGAAGACAAACCTTCAATTATATTTTCTCGACCGGATTTACGATTGAATTTCTTTGCGAATTCATCAGCCGAGATCGAACCATCATTAAGAGCTTGAGCTAACTTGTTTGTCTTGTCGATTGTCGATGCGGAAATATCATTATTCTTTCGTTCCTCATCCGACATTTTGTTGTAGGAATCGGCCATATCATTGACGGATTCCTTAAGCATGTCTCCAGTTACCCAACCCTGTTTACATGCTTTTTCGAAAGAACCGGTATCATTGATGAGTTTCTCAATATTGACACCGTGATTCTTTGCGACCTTAGTCAAGGATTCATTAAACTTTGCGGTATCCTCGATACCTTCATTCACAAATTGTTTATAACCAGTACTAAGGTTTCCTAGCAATGCATTTCTTGCATTTGCAGAATCATTAATGATTTTACCAAGACTATCGGAAATTCCAGTCCAAAGATCCTTGGCTTCCTCGAAATCACCGATCATCAACTGCCAGGATGTTGTCCAACCAGAACCGACAGCCTCTTTAAGTGTATCGATAAGCTGCGAAAATGTTTTGACCTTAGTGGCCGCATCCATGGCTGTTTTTGCCATATCAGCAATCTGTTTGGCTTCTTCTTGGGTATATCCTTGGGCAACCAGATCCTTTATGGCATTATTATAATCTTCGGCAGTATCAACCGTAAGTGCAAACTGCTTAAGGGTATCAGTAAGAACTTGAGTTGTTAGCCATCCAGTTTGAAGAGATTCACGGAATGAGCCCTTAGCCTCGATAGCTGCTTTTGCACCAGTTTTAAGATGCTCAGAAGTTCGAATAAGTGCTTGCTGGAATACTTCACCGCCCATACCTGCATTGACAACGGAATTCCAGTCCATAAGCTTAACAGTACCAGCTGCGATTGCCTGCGAAAGCTGGTACATTGCAGTCGATGCCTGCTGAGATGTAGAACCTGAAACTGCTGCAAGGTTTGCAATACCCTGAATGGATGAAACAGAAGTCTTCAGATCGACACCGGCAGCTGTGAATGTACCGATGTTTTTCGTCATCTCCTGGAAATTATAAATCGTCTTATCAGCGTATGTATTAAGTTCACTTAGAGCAGCATTGACCTGAGTAAGGGTTGTTCCCTTGCTTGCGGTGTTCGCCATAATCGTCTGAATAGAACCCATGTACTGTTCATATTCAGCGAAACCTTCTCGAATACCCTCAGTAGTACTCGAAATGATCTTTTGCCCACAATCAATTGCGGAATTTGTAAGCTTTTGGATTGCAGAAAATGCAACGGCTGCCATTGCACTGAACTTCGATCCAGTTGATATGGCAGCTTCCTGCATTCCTGACATATTAAATTTACTGACAGCTGACGAAACCTTATCGATGCCATCAGTAGCACCCTTAAGTTTAAGACTTTGCTTAAGTTTTTCGAGCAGAGAAGATGTTGATTTTACCCCCGATTGAAATTGAGAGTTATCGATCTTCATCTTGACTACACGTTCATCAATACTGCTCACGATTCAACCACCACCTTCCATGCTCTTTCCGCTATTTTATCAAATATAGGACGAATAGCGGGATTAATATAATCTCGTCCTTGTACATAACCGCCGGTTCCGGTTCCGTGACCATATTGAATGATCACGGCAATCGGAACACCCTCATTAATGTTTGAATTTGTCCAAACAATCTCAGTCTGGGATTTACCTTTATGAATTTCATAATCCCAAGAGGCAGCGGTTTTACCAGAATCTGAGGGAGTAGCCGCAGCAAGCACATTCACACCTTGTCGTCCCAGATCATCCAAGACATTCAAATATGGCTGACTCTTCATGCGGTTCAAAAAGCGTTCAAGCTTATTAAAGTTACCACTTATTTGAAAATCTACTCCCATTTTGACCCTTTCAGATCTTCGTCAGATAACGAGTGGATCCATCGGCCGTTCCTACTGCGATGTAACGAAGTGCACCACTGTATGCGGTGTAACGACCCCAAAGATATCCGTCATGGATCTCGCTCCAACCGTCGAGAATCACAGTCTGACCAGCGCGATAGGTAGCAACGACAGTGGATGCCAGCGACTGGGCAGAACGAACATTCAAAGCCTCAACTGCAACACGATAGGTTCCAGCGCTCACAGTATTGGCAACAGACGGAACGGATCCAATTGAAAGATAGGTCTGAGAACCATCAGCCGTTCCGAGAGCGATGTAGCGAGTCGCACCGCTGTATGCGGTGTAACGACCCCACTTATATCCATCGGCAACAGTCATCCAGCCATCGAGATTGACAATCTGATTACGGGTATAGGTTGCAACAACAGACGCCGAAGTCGATGCACCAGAACGAACGTGGAGCTGATCAACGACGACAGTATAAGAACCAGCATTAATGGAACCGGTCTGAGAAGCAGTTGGAGTAGTTGCAGGCTTGACAGGAGTTGGAGCAGGCTTGGAGCCAGTCATTGAATCATAGTATGCCTGAGCCTTCGCCATATAGGCATCGCGCTGATTTCCAGCAATGGATGCCGGGCAGGCGGTGGAAGAGAAGTGACTATGCGGGAAGACATTGACGCCCCACTGCGGTCGACCGAGCTTATAATACTTGCAGAGGGCAGCGACGAGGTGTGCACCATTGTCCAAAGTCGCCTCGGAAATATGCCAGGGGGAAGTGGAATCGTCAGCATGTTCGATACCGATGGACTCAACATTTGCATTCCAATTTCCGGCATGCCAGGCGGTATCCTTATCCCATACAAGCTGACCAATGGTTCCATTAGCTTCAACCTGATAATGGGCGGAAGCTTCACGAGTCTGCCAAACATTGTAGCAGCCTTCAGTGGTCAGATTACCGCCATTGTGATGAACAACAATATAACGAATTGGATTTCCGGAACGTCCCGGAGTGAAATGAGTATTGATAATCTTGACTTTATCAGCGTCAAGAGTTTCCCAAGACTTCATGATTAACCTTTCGATTTATTTTGAGCTCTTCGTTGCTCATTCAATCTTCGATTCTGAGCATAAATTTCAGAATTTGACATCTTTCTAGGAGGAGAGTTCTTGACAGAACAGAACTCTATAAGTTTAAGCAAACGATTAAGATGCCAATGTTCACAAGGCTCAAATGGAATATGATTTACAATCATCCAATAATAAATATCTTCAGAAGTGATTATCGAACGATGATTACTGACTTTCATATTATAGATTCGAGCCGCTGATTGTGTACTATTCATCCACTCAAATATCTGGGTGGCATATTGTGAATATACTAGTTGTTTTAGGTTCTCGTCGATATGCTCCAAACACATGCAATCAAAATAGTCGATTAACTCTTCTTCTGTTTTTTCGGGCGTATCGACGAGAAACGGTTTTTCCCATTTTGACTCCCATTTTGAAATTGAGAGCAAGGAATGCTCGAATCGAAGATGCATTGGTGGACAGTGAATTCCGTTATCGGTTACATCATTCCAATAATCCATTTCTGGAACATCGATTTCAAGCATTAAAGATCCTTATCAATGAGATTCATCATTCAATTTGGTTTCCGGAAGAACAGTCTCATTCTTGAACAGAGCATATACATCACCAGGAAGCGGAAGCTTCGGATCCTTAGTTGCACTGCCATAAAGCATGGTTTCAAGAGACTGCAATGCAGTCTTTCCCTTTTCATCGAGCTTCGTTGTATCAATGGTGATTGTCGACACAGGTCGAAGATCATCATTGGTAATGGAAACCGGAACAGTCGAGATCTCCCAAGACATACTCATCGCATCCGGGGAATCGTTGGTAGTGGTGTAGCTACGCTCGGACGGAGCGGCAGTCGCACCATAGATCAGATGCAGTTTGTAACCGTCATCGGATTCGGTAGCGGTATCATTGCCGACATTAGTAACATAGGACAGACCGAAACCTCGACGCTTCTGCTGACCAAAGTTCACACCCTTGGCCGGAGAAACGGATCCATCACAAACACTGAATTCATCTGGATAAGTGTATGCCTCGATCGTACCGCCAAAGGTCTCAGCGGAACGCAGTGTAGCGTACTTAATGTTATCGGCATAAATATCATTGGCTTCTGCACCAGACGGAGACTCGGTGACAGTGGTAAGACCATTCCAGGCCACACCGACACCGTAATCACCAGTCTCAGTCATTGGATACAATACGCCCTTGGAAACACCGTTCTCAAAATAACGAGAACCAGGAGCATCCCAAACAATCTGCTTGCCAGCCATTAGCAAACTCCTTAATAGTAGATGTTGAATACGTCATGATTAAGATTATCGCTAACATAACACCTATCCGATGAACACATAGGCATCGTAGCAATAAGACGAGGAATCTTGCTATCCGGATTCTTGTCAATCACTGTAATCTGATAACGTACATGATAAATATACGGACTATCATCCGCGTATTTGGTATCCCCATAGTTTTTATTATAAACAATGCAAGGATACTTGATTTTAATATTAGAAGGTGGCTGAAAATATACATGATCAGCCAAAGAGGGATCGACTGATTTCATAATTGAAACGAGTCGATTGTGCAATTCAAGTCTAGTCCCCATTATACAATTCCCCTAATGTAAGAATCAAACGAGGTCTTTGGACTTCAACGGAATCTACCTTCCATTTTGACCCGCGCCATACGACGTAGAGAATATCGTAGAAATGCGAATAGGCATAATCGTCTTTGGCGATGATACTTATCGTGTTACTAATGGTGATGCCCTGGTTTACAGCATCTCCTCCTTGGATTCGACGTGTATCCCGGTTGACATCACCATAGTAACTTTTTTCAAATACTTTCTTTTCGTATACACCAGGCGAGGTTTCAGTATCGATTCCGTAACCAATCTTTCCATGAAACCTCATACGATATCATCACTCGCTAGTCGGCGCTGGAAGAGTGGCTTCACCCTTCTTGACTGCCTTATCGAGGGAATCGACCTCGACCACAGTAATGATATTACCAGTCGCTCCGGTCACCTTAGAACCAGAAGTGAAATTCACCCAGTGATCCGAAACCGCGCACGTTGTGTTATAGTTCACAGTCGGCTTGCTAGTAGATGGAGTGATCTGATAACGAAGGGAATTACCAGCAGCGGCCTCCGGGCTCACATTAACAGTCTGACCACCAGTAGTGGCATTAGCTATCACAGTGAGGACTCCGAGCTTCTCAGACTCCGGAGGCGTCACGCTTTTGGGGATTCGATCACAATCGCAGACTTGAGCTTCGACAGAGCACCAGACATACGGGTTTCCATCAGATACTTCTTCTGGTTATAATCGATATCGAAGTCCTCGAAGGAAGTAACAGCACCACCATTATCGGTACCGATGGTGTAATCACGGAGATTCACGATCAGAGCATCCACATTGTTATTCGGCTTCTTCGGATCAACAAGATTCTCAAACAGCGGAACCTCAACAATAGCGGACACACCCATTGCGGCTGCAAGAGATGCATCGGTGTCGTACAAACGACGACCGACCTTATCACGCTGAACCATAAGCTGGCCGTGCTTGGACGGAGAAATAAACATGGTCGGAGTTCCAGAGCCAAGATAACCAGTCTTGGAGGTACGAACACGATCGACAAATGCAGTCATATCCTCATCTGCAGCAGTAGCAACGGAATAGATCACATACATCTCATCATCACCAACGATTGGTCGAATGCACTCACTGTTGATATGATCCTCATCACTTGCAGAACGACCATCACCGATCAGAACCGCACGAGCGATTTCCTCGTCGAGCATGACCTTCATTTCAGACATAAGGAAATTCACAACAGAGAAATCAGTGATGTCGATGATATCATCACGATCCAGCTTCTGCTTCTTATAGATCGTAGTTGGAGTGGTCTGACGCTTGGCGACCTTGAAGATCTCATCCATCTTTCGCTTGTTCTTATCTCGATCAAGGGTAAAGCCCTTAGCACGAGCCGTATCCTCCGTAAGATCAGCATAGTACGTCTTAATACGCGAGAACGGGGTATGACGAGTTCCACTCAGAACAGTGGAAACCCATTCAGTATCGCGCTTATAGAGTTCGGGCTGGTTTTCAACAGCCTTGGCATCCGGGAAAAGAATACCAATATCCTTAATACCATAGTCCTGGGCATGAGCGATCGCGAAGTCCTTAAACGAAGTCGGATTCTCCTTCGCCACAGCAGTCATGAATGCTTCCTGATCCTCGTGGGAAACATAATCGGCAGTGCTCATTGCCATACCGTTCTTTTCAAAAATGTTCATTGCATCTCCTTCAAAAGCCGAATGCTCGGCAGTGTTATTTTCTTTATTACCAGTGGCATTATCAATAGCAAGGCCGATAAGAGCATAGACTACATTCTTCTGCTTATCGGTCAAAGTATCGAAGACATCCTGGACGGTTTCATCCTCAGAATCTTCATCGGAATCTTCATCGGAATCAGCATGCTCCATATCGCCACTGGAGTTTTTGTTCAATGCCATTCCGATAAGAGCATAGACTACATTCTTCTGCTTATCAGTCAAAGTATTGAAGACATCCTGAATGGTTTCACCATCGGAATCTTCATCAGAACCATCAGCATGAGAAATATCATCTTCATATTCGGGTTCGTATTCATCATCCATCTGTACGATATCAAAAATATCCGAATGGTTGAGTTCTTCTCCCGAATAAATAACGGCTTCATCATCCAATTCATCAACATTCCCATCGGAGTGCTGAATGGCAACATTATCGATCATAGCACCCGGATTCGCTCCTGCCAGAACCAAACTGACCTCACGAATAACACCATGCTCGACATTACCACCATTTTGACTCAGATGGTTTGCATAAATAGACAAGGAATTGATGTCTCCATGGGATACGAGTTCTCTTGCCTGCTTTGCAGTCGGCGTATCATTGAACACGCCATAGCAATAAACACCATCATCACGATTCTCGAGCAATGCATGACCGAGAACGTTATCGGGCGAATTATGATCATGCTGCCAAACAAGGGGGACCACGTCTCCATCCTGTTCAGCAAATGCATTGTGCATGATCGTACGACCATCCGAGCAACGAATGTTGTTCTTAGTCGCGTAACCGCTGAAATCACTCTTCATTGGTTAGACTCCTTTATTTTTATTTGTAAATTTCTTTATTGACTTTTCAAATAATAGAGACCGGCATTATGTATTTTGAACCGTTCTTGTCAAATCATCCATCTCATTATTGGAATCATCGTACTCGTCCTGTGAAATATCATAGTCATTTTCGGAATCGTTTTGTTCCGCATCAATCGGATTAATATTCGCATTACGAAGCTGATCAGCATTGCTATCATCGGATTGTTTAAGTCCAAGAATAGCACGTACTTCATTGGATGTCATGACTTCAGCTGATAGAAATACCGATGCTGAATTGGCGAGATCGTTTACAGTAACAAGCCGGAATGGATCCCTAAATGCCTTAATTCGTTGACCTTGGGTTCGAGCAGTCTTCGTAAGAAACGTCGATTGCATGGAATCCGTTATCGCTGAAATGACTGGTTCAATGGTTCCGTTATGGTAATTCAGCATCTCCTGATCTCCAGCAGTGCCATTGGCAATTGCCTCGGAAAAACCAAGATTGTTGTAAAGATCTGTCTTCAAATTCTTGATCTGATCGAGAAGATTATTATCAACTGGTCGATTCAGCTGAGTTACTTTTTCAGTACCATCGGTATACGCGATTCCATATTTGGACTTAGCAAGCTGGTCCTCGATCTGTTTACGACGTTTCTCGGCCTGTTGCATTCGTGCTTCCGATTTAATAGCGAACGGAAGCTGAATTATCATGTCCAATTTTCCAGATACTGTCTTGTCATCTATTTCATCCAAAAGATTCAGTTTATGAATAAGACGTTGAAGTGTCGAATTCGGCTGATTCATTATCGTATAAAATGGATTATTGGCGATCGCGACCATACTCTTTGGAAGCGTTATTTTTTCACTTTCACCAGTTCTATCGTTATACAACTGAACTTCAACATAATCCGGAAACCATTGATTCACACGTCCAACTCGAAGAGATCGAATATCATAACTATTATTGTTGATTGGACTATTGTCCAGATCAACTGGAACGATTGCAGCAGCTCCAGCATCAAACATTGTAAGAACAGCATCACGAATGAAATCACGCGATGTCTGATCTTTATTTGCTGCGAAGTGAAGACAATCATTCAAACCGCTACTGACGTCTTTGACATATTCCTCGTCATCATTGACATAACAATGACGAATCGGAAGTGCCGCAACATCAATTGCGATTTTGTTATACAATGATGTAATAATCGATCGTTCAGTTCCGCCGGAAAAATATGGACGATCAGGATTAGCCCAATTAGACGATCCAATTGATGGCCTAAAATCGGAAGCCGGTTGAAGAAAAGCATTCCAGGCGTGAACTAATCTGTCCGATAATGTTGGCACATTGGCACCTCCTTATAGATTGAAACCGTGATTTCTCAGAAAAGCTTTGCCGATCGTCGCACCGATCTTGACTTCGGCTTGGGCCATACGACCCGCATTTTGAATAAATGCCTTAGTTTCTTTCGGATTCTTGATTGCATATCCAATAGCGGCTGAAGCTGCTGTAGCCGCCGCAAATCCGACAGCTTTAGTTGCTTCTCTGGTAATCGCACGTCCGACATTTCCGGCACCTTGACGAAAACCTTTGGTTTTATCAGTAACCGTTCGCTGACGTTGCGCAGACCTTCGAGCCTTACTCAAATCCTGTTTGGCATACGCCTTTTCATATTCGGCTTTATAGGTCGGATCCTTGGACTTTTGCTTTACAATAGCATTGATGTTTCGTCTTCGAACACCAGCACCTTCGCCATAATACATTTTGGCACGTGCTGATTCTTTAGCATCTCTGCGAGCTTCTCGTCGAACACCCCATTTCATTCCTTTGACACCGAAATGCTCAAGGTAATCTTCCTCAGTGATGATCATTGTTATCTACCTAAATTATTTAATAGTGTTGGACCATATTGTTTTAGCAAAGATCCACCTTTGGCGACACCGTAAGCGATAACAGCACCTGCAGCCATATCGGCGATCTTTTGAACCGAAGTCTGTTCGAAACGGTCAACAAATTTCTTACCAACACCTTTATAACTTCTATTGTTTTTATAATTATTTTCAAGTTGTAAACGATTGTTCGCTTCCTGAAGTTCACGATTAGACATTTCATAAGGTTTTTTCTTCATGATGTCTCGGGAACGAGTATAGTCCTCACTTGCAACTCGTTTCTTTTTCCTGGATATCGATGATCCAGAACGTTTCTTATCATGTCGAACACCCCATTTCATGCCTTTGACACCGAAATGGTATAGTTCGTCAGCCATCAAATCCTCCTTCTGCCTGAATATTCAAGCGCCATTCAAGCTCGGAAATATTATTCTTGATGCTTTCAGTGACGAATGAATTGCTTGGTGGATCGAAAAGAAGACGGACTTTAGATTGAATATATGGCTTCAATGCAGCTATGATGCATTGGTTATCGCTATAATCAGACCATGTAGTTTCAGATCCATTAATCAAAAAACCATTTTTAGGTCCTATTCCAAGTTGCCAAAGATTATAAAATGCACCATTTATATGATTGGTGATTTCTTCATCAAAAGAATCATCTTCAGGTTCGACACCAAGCATCTTTTTAATAGTGTTGAGAATACTTAATTCCATTTTGACCTTTCATTTGGAGATCGGAGTCCAAAGACATGTATCTCCAGGATGACGTTCAATCGGTAATTTGAGAATCGATTGATCACCATAATGTATAGCATTATGTGTAAGAATAGAACATGAGATCAGATAATTTGGATCCAAGATGGTTATGTCAGAATTCTCCAATGATTCGGGAGATAGAGGACACATATGATGAACCATTATTCGTCCCGGTATCGGGATATCCGAACATCCAAGATCAAACCCACCATCACGTTCTATTACATAATCGCGAATCCGTTTCCATTCACGAGAACGATAGAATTTTTGATTCATGTATCTTTCAGATCCAAAAGTAGGTTCACCTACTCGTCCGTGAAGCATTAGATAATTGAATCGTTCATCAAATGTCTTCATATGTTTTAGATCGGAATATGTTCTAATCATACATATGCATATAGGGCAATTCATCGATATATTCGTAACCTTTAGTTACTGGATCCTTACCAATATTCTTTATTGCCATTTCCTTATATGAATCACTCCAAAGCTTTCCAGCTTCTTTATTGTATTTATCATACTTCTTTTTATTCTTTGGATCTGTAAAGTCAACATCCGAATATTTGTCATTTAGATCATTGATTTTAGAATCAAAAATATCAGCAGCATTATTATAAACATCAACCCAATTAGATTTGCGTTTATTAAACTGCTTAATGTCTTTCTTTAATTGCCTTTTGGCTTTACGATCGGCTCTTTTTTGCCTTCGTCGAACGCCCCACTTCATGCCTTTGACGCCGAAATGATATAATTCGTCAGTCATCGAATTACCTACTTTCTCTTATCTTTAAAATTTCATTATTGGATAGTTTGGTATTCGGATGTTGTTTACGATACTTAGTTACAAATTTAGTTTCGATTGAATTCTCGGCTATTTTTATAGCACCCATAGATGCAACGACTGCCGCTCCTTGTGGTGCAAAGGAATTTACTAAAGTATGAGCAGCGATTTTTCCGGTTTCCCTGCCATACAAACCATTAATATAATCATTCCCAAGTTTAGTGAATCCGTCAACATTGATCTTATCAGTATCAAATACGATCAACGGATTCTTTGCAAAATATCCAGAATTCTCTTTATCATTAACATCGCGAATGGCTCCATATCCGGCGTTTTTCAGTGCAGAATAGAATTTCTCATTAAGTTTCTGCTGATCCTTATCATGATTAACCAACAAAGTGTTAAAGGCTTTATAAGTATTATCGCCTATTTTTCCAGAATCAAGTTCTTTCTTTGCCTTACCCCAAAGTCTACCTTGTTTACCTATCGATCCTTCCATAGCTTTAGCAAGAATATCAACTTCACTCTTGAATTTACTGAATGATTCCTTATCATTATCAAGCATGTTCTTTAGTACTTTACGAGCCGACTCAGGAGAAGCAATCTTAATATCTCCAGCGGCCTTCATGGCTTTACGATACACATCAGATCCATCCAGTCCAAGCTGTTTTCCATAAAGACCCTCGTATCTTTTCTGGTCACGCTTATTTACGAATCCATAAAATGCTCGATTCGCTGGCTCTGAACCATCTTTGGTTATTCGTCCGATCCAGTTTCCGTTTTTGAGAATATGATCAGTTACTTTATCATAATGTTTATATGCGGCATAAGCAACCGCAGAACTTACTGCAATTCCTCCAGCGACTTTGAGAATTGTTTCTGTTTTTGCTCTATTATACGCTTTAATTTCGGATTCGTCTTTGCTAAAACCCTGATCAAGGTATTTCTTTTCAAGAGCCAACTGACGTTTTGACTTTTTATTCTGACTTTCTAGTTTCAATCGGGTCTTAGCATCTTCAAATTCACGACGTGAATACTCAGCCTTAGCAACGTTTGATCTTGTAGAGTACCATTTTGCAATCTTCTGATCATACCGCATCTGTTCTCTCTTTTTACCGAGAGATGTCAAGGATCCATCATCATTCTGATACTTTCGAACGCCCCACTTCATGCCTTTGACGCCGAAATGATAAAGTTCATCAGACATTGGATGCTCCTTATTATACAATTGTCGTATCGACAATTATTTTGTTTCCAATTGCCTTCAATGCTTCAGATGCTGGAGATGCCCAACTATACCCTTTGCCATAACGAGCTTTTAAATAATTCATATAAATCGGACTATGGGCGTATTTGTTTACTGCCTTATTTAAACCATAATTTAGTAAAATCCTACCCTGTGGGGATGCCATTATTGTAATACCACTGGCAGCTAGTCTCACTACACGTTGACGATTCTGTTCATGCTTAGCTGCTTGCGCGTAGGTCTTTCCTTTATTCATGGAACGGTTAATTCGTTTGACTCCACGATCGCCATACTTAAAAGAATCATTACGTCGATTATAACTCGTATAGTTCTTATTACGTGGTTCTTTTCGTTTCTTACGAATCCCCCATTTCATTCCTTTGACGCCGAAATGTTCGAGATAATCGTCTTCATTAATAATCAATGTTATTCACTACCTTCCAGATACATAGTATCATTCAAAAGAATCTCGATTAAGTTTCCAAGAAATATAAGCATCCATCATCGCAGCAACCGAATCGATTTTTGCTTCTCTTCGAAGCTTTGCCAACTTTCTATTATTATTGGTATCCATAAGAACGATACAATTACCCATGGTGAATGACATGATCTCCTGATCGAAAATCAATCGACGATCTTCGGCCAATTTCTTCAGTTCTCCAAGCGGAACCGATTCGGTCTTTGCGCCCTGGATTACCTTTTCAATGGCAAAATCACCATTTTCCAAAGCCCAACGTGCGATGAAATCTTTGGCATTATATGGATCATAGCCAACCGATCGAACATCGTATTCGTTATCAAGAATAAATCGTTCAAGATCCTCGTAAACCAGATTCATATCAAGAACGGTTCCATCCATGATTATCAAAGAACCTTCCTTGATGAACTCGTCATACTTCTGACGACTTGCTAATGGAAGTTTTGACAATGTGTATTCGGAAATGTAATTATGTGATTTTACACCAAATGTTTCATTCCCCAATGGGAACATGAACGTGAATGAACAGAAATCATCACCCTGAGAAAGATCACAACCCATTGCACAAGGCATACCCCAGAAATCACGTTTTCTATGAGGTAGAGTTTCTTCATAAGTAAAGAAGTATGTATAACCCTCCATAGGGATTCCAAAACGCTTGGCCAAAATATCATTACGTGTCGCTGGTGCATTCTCAGCACGTTCGACATCCAACTGATAAGTTTCATAGCTTACAGTCTTTCCGATATTCGGATTTGCTTTAATCCATAAATCTGGGTTCGATACTTCCTGTACATCATCGAGTCGATAATAGAAAATCGAAACATGTGGATTGACATAGTCACCCTTAAGGATCGATGTCAATTCCATTTTGATAGTATCACCAGCGGAATTTCGAACGGTACCTTCGGAGGATGTGGCAATAATCACATAGTCATCAATTTTGGATGCGCCCTGTTCAATGGCTCCAATGACATCCTCACGTATATCTCCCGACAACCATTCATCAACGGTATTTATCTTACTTCGAAGACCCTGAAGTTTATCAATAGACATTGGTCGAACTTCAAGCTTGGATCCTGTAAGGAAGTTTTTGATTCCTTCCTTTACGGAAGCAAGTTTAGCCTGTTTTGATTTCGGTCCCATTCCCGGAGCGCATCCATCAGTTAGGAATTTAAACAATGGACCAACTGAACGAGTAATTGCGGTTCTCAATGGAGCCATTACTTCATCCGCCTGTTTCATTGTCGGAGCAACCGTGATCTGATGGGTGGTGGATGTATCGATGACTAGGAAATATGCCTGAACGAATTCATCATACAAAGACTTCGCGCCACCTCGGGCAACGATCAGATACTGTTTGTTAATCAAACGTTTCTTGATCCTACGATTTACGTAATGACCACCTGGTTTGTCTTTGTTCGGAACATAAACTGACTTAGTAACGAAATAATACCATCCGAATAATTCCTCACCCCATAGTTTGAATGAATCAAGCATATGGAACTTGGAACCATCCGTAAGAGTGAGTTCGTTTTCACAGAATTTAATAAAACCTTCAACTGGTTCCGAATCGTAATAAATTCCAGGATTTCGAATAAGATCATCGATTCGATTCATCTCCATGGAAATCTCACGACATACTGGAATTTCTCCACGCATTACTTTCTGACGAAACTCGCCATAGTACTTCGGTGTTGCAGTATTGGAAAATACCATGAAAATTTCACCTCAATCTTTGTAAGATATTACATGCCTTTCGATGGAGTTGGACCGTGCTGATTCTGATAATGAGATCCAAGATTGGCAGAACCATATGGTCTTGCAACATCACCGATCAATTTAAAGAAACACAACTGACCGATCTTTATTCCAGGGAATATACGAATCGGATGATTGTTCTCATTCTTTATCTCAAGAGTAATATCCCCCGAGAAACCAGGATCGATGAATCCAGCAGTGATGTGTGTTGCCAACCCGATCCGGCCCATCGAAGATTTACCTTCATATCGTGCTGCTAGATCATATGGAATATTGACGAATTCATTTGTCGAACCGAGAATAAATTCTCCCGGTTCAAGAATGTAACCCTCATCGGGAATGATGAACTTAAAATATTCCAGATCCTTAAGTGACTTATCGGAAGCGTTAATCTCGCCACTTCCGATATAACGAACGATAGACTTAGAAAGAGTCACATCGTAACTACATGGTTGAAGATTATTCGGATCATAAGGAGAGATAAGTTCATGATGAATGGCTAGATCATCAATGGAAATATCATTCAGAATCATACTCAGCACTACTTTCAATTGTTTGATTCGTCGCAGCACCAGAATATGTCTTAAATGCTTCAAGTGCTTCATTAGCGATGCGTGTGTAGTCTCCAGAATCCTGTACGGCATTGGTCTTAGCTTCGATCATTTTGGTTTCACACCGAATCTTGGCCTGCTCAAGCTGTTCGCGTGTAGAAGCAAGTTTCAGAAAATGTGTAAGGACCTGTGATGAGGCTGTTCCCTCTCGAATCTGTTTCTCAACTAGATCAATTGTCATGTTGATCAACTGATTCTCACGTCCGGCAACTGTTTTAGCCGGAGGTTCTCTTAGGGATAAAGGTTCGTTCGACTTTGCTCGTCGAGCCATACCAAATCATCTCCAGTTCTCAATTGCTTTAGAATAGTTTAAATATGATTCGGGCTACTAAGCAAGGGTATGGATGCCTTTATGCTATGATTGAAAGGAGTTTCCACCGGTTTTTAAGCCGTCATGACGTGGAATTT
>OLRT01001413.1_pt1 | contig 16637 bp, 17 predicted proteins | sample 1672021 | NCBI WGS metagenome assembly OLRT01 (sample SAMEA3136637, study PRJEB25190) | human gut metagenome | reverse complement strand
GTTCCGGTGCGGGCTGGGTGCGCTTGATGGACAAGGCGATCTTGCCGTCCGGTGCAATGGAAAGCACCTTGACGGAAACCGTCTGCCCGTCACTCAACACAGCAGAAAGATCCTGCACAAACTCGTAAGAAACCTCGGAGATGTGGACAAGACCGGTCTTGCCCTCCGGCAGAGAAACGAACGCGCCGAACGGCTTGATACCAGTGACCTTGCCCTCGACAATATCCCCAACTTGTAATGCCAAACTATGATACCCCTTTAAAATGTAATTTATTACAGGGGGCTGCCGCAAAGCTTCCCCGCTGAAAACGATGTTATTTGCCGCTGATGTCCACAAAGACGCGCTCATTGGGCTTGGCGTAGCCCTGCTCCCGGGCGTAGCGCTCAATGATGGCGTCCTCACCCTGGTCGAGCGTGCCGGACAGCTCGGCATTTTCCGTGACCTGTGCCGCCAGCTGGTTCTTCAGCGATTGCAGCTCCTGCTGCTTGGCCGCGATGGAGACCTGGTTCCTGACCAGCCCTACAAACATAGCGGCGCTTACGATGACCAGCACCGGAAGTACGACCCACTGCACCAGAAACTGGGTGCGGGACAGCCCGCTGCGTTTTCTCATCTGGGATGCCCCCTTCCAAGACATGCACATTACTACGTATGGCTAATTATATAATACTTTCGACGGTTTTTGCAACCGTTTTTCGGCGGATTTTTTGATTTTAGCAGATTTTTTTGCTTTGCGGCAGGCGCGGCGGCGGCTTTGGGCCGCTTGTAAGCGCATTTGTGCGGGCCTGACGAGCATTTTGTGTACAAGCCGCAGCGGTCTGCACGCCAGCTCCGCCAGTGCTGCCGCCGCGCGGTGTACGGCAGGCTGCACCGCCCACCGCCAGCTGACGGTCCCCAGCAGCACGGCGGCGCTCATATACCAGCGGGCCAGACCGCCCGCGCTGGCCCCGGCGGCAAACCCGCAGACGAGCACCGCCGCCGCGGCAAACACGGCTATGTCCCGGAAAAAGCACCGCACCGGCCCTTCCCCGAGTGCCAGCCGCACAGCATCCCGCGCGGCCCCGAGCAGGCAGCCGAGCCCTAGGCACCACAGCACATCCCCCAGCACGGCCCACGGCGCGGGCGACGGGGCCATTTACCGAAAGAGCCGCGCCAGCAGACTGCCGCCGGACTGCTGGTTCTCGGCATACTGCAGGTATTCGATCTTACCGGAAAGCTGCACCTGGCCGCTCTGGGTGGAAAGTTCGCCGATCTGCAGTTCCTGCCCGCCGACGGTCAGGTTGCCGAGCGGCGTTTCCAGCACAGCGGCGTTTTCGTCGCAGCTGATGACCCGGATGACGCCGGTCACAGCCAGATGGCGGCGGTCCTTCAGCGCCAGGCCGTGGCTTTTCGGCTGGGGCTGGGCGGTGTCAGCCGCGCGGGGTGTGCGCGACTCCAATTTTGTTTCCGGCATGGCGGTTCCTCCCCTGCTTGTTTACAATGGTAATGTATGCAGGCGGAGGGGAAAGTAGAACCGGGCTGTGCGCGGCGAAGCCCCTTCGGCCGTTTACCCCTCGATCACCTCAAACATCTCCCGCGCAACGTCCTTGCCCTTCTGCTCGACGTCGGATAGGACGCGGATCTTGACGGGCCGGTTGCCGAAGGTGACCTCGATGATGTCGCCGATCTTGACCGTGTAGCTGGCCTTGGCGGGCTTGCCGTTGACCAGCACGCGCCCGGCGTCGGCGACCTCATTGGCGAGGGTGCGGCGCTTGATGACGCGGCTGACCTTTAAATATTTGTCCAGACGCATGATTTTTCCTTTCACTCATACAAAACCGCCCCGTCGCAGGCTGTGACGGGGCGGACCGGATTCCGTTTTAAGTTACTGAACGGCGTCCTTCAGAGCCTTGCCGGCTTTGAAGGCGGGCAGCTTGGAAGCCTCGATGGTGATCTCGGCGCCGGTCTGGGGGTTGCGGCCCTTGCGCTCGGGGCGCTCGCGGACCTCAAAGGTGCCAAAGCCGACCAGCGTGACCTTGTCGCCGTCCTTCAGGGCAGCAGTGATGGCGTTCAGGGCGCTGTTCACAGCAGCCTCGGCATCCTTCTTGGTCAGGTTCGCATCGTTCGCAACAGCGGCAATCAGTTCAACTTTCGTCATAGTATTATACCTCCAAAGTATTATATCAGCAAAAAGCGGCTGCGGAAATCTCCGTCCGCTCGGCTCACTTCTTAGCTCTCCTGGTTTTCCGCGCGGCCTGTATGCTCTGCAAGGAACGCGGCATTGCGCTTCTGCAGCGCCTGCTCGGGGTCAACACCCGCCTGGTGCGCCAGCGCGGCAGCGGTAAACAGCAGTTCTCCCACTGCCTGCTCCGCCACGGCCTTGTCCGCAGCGGAGACGGCGGTCTCGGCTGCGGCGGCGATGTCCGCAGGTGCGGCTGCTGTTTCCACGCCGCAGCGGGCCGCGCGCTTTTGCAGCTTAGCGGCACGCATCAGCGCAGGCAGCGCACGGGGCACGCTCTCCAGGTCATCGGCCAGTGTCAGGCGGCCCTTTTCCTTATTCTTGAGCGAATCCCAGTCTTTTATGCTCTCGTCCCCACGAAAAATGTGCGGATGGCGGTCAAGCAGCTTGCGGCAGACACCGTCGCAGACCTCTGCAAAGGTGAAATGCCCGGCCTCCCGCTCGATCTGCGCATGAAAGACGACCTGCATCAGCACGTCCCCCAGCTCCTCACACAGGAGTTCCGGATCGTCGAGGTCAATGGCATCCACAGCCTCGTAGGCTTCCTCCAGAAAATTCATCCGGATGGACCGGTGCGTCTGCACCTTGTCCCACGGGCAGCCGTTGTCCGGGTCACGCAGGATCGCAATGATTGCGACAAGATCGTCCGCCGTGTAGTGCTGTTTTTCAGGGTATGCGTTCATAGACCTCTCCGCTCGGGCAGAAATGCAATACGCTTCATTTTACACATATCGCAGGATTTGTCAAGTGTTGGCAGCGTTTCTCCTGCAAAAGCTGCGTTCTGCCGTATTTTACAGCTGAGCACCACAGTGGTTGCAGAACAGGGCGTCGCCGTCGACCTCGGCCTTGCAGACGGGGCAGGTCTTGGTCTCGCCGCGCAGCTGGATGGGTTCTTCCTCGATTTCCTCGTCCTCGGCGGGGGCTGCCTCGGGCTCGGCGTTCTCGGCGGTCTCCTGGGCCTCGACCTCGGCGCGCTCATCGTCGGTCATGTTGGCCTTGATCTCCTCAATGGCCTTCTCGACCTCAGCCACGGCGTCGATATACTTCTCGACCAGGGCGGGGTTCTCCTCACCGGCCTTGTGCAGGCTGTAGACCAATGCGCCGAGCTGACGCTGCGCCTTGGACAGACGCGCCTGCTGGTTCAGAAGATCCAGCTTGTTCTTGCCCTTATCTGCCAGATCCTGTGCGGTCTTTTTGGCGGAATCCACCAACTGCAGACCCTGCTCCTTCAGCATTTCAATATCCAGTTCAAACATAGTTAAGCACCTCTTTCTTTAGCCCTGTCGCGGCATTTCTGCCGTGCGATTTAGGTCTATTATAGCCCATTGCGGTGCGGTTTGCAACGCGCAAATGTATATTTTCCGTGAATTGTGCGGGATTATTTGCCGATAAACTCCCGCAGCATGCTGTTTTGGGGCACCAGCTCGGTGCCAAGCGCCGGGAACGCCGCAAATTTTTCCCGCAGGGCGGCCAATTGGCGCGCCTGGGTGGCGGTCAGCGCCGGGTCTGTCGGCATGGCGTCCAGCACGGTACGCCACAGGCAGACCTCGTAGGTATGGGTCGTGTCCAGCAGGAGATTGGCGCGGGGCTTGTAGGGCTTGATATAACGGTCCTCGCCCGCGCAGACGTGGCCCCACAGCCCCAGCGTGAACGCTGCGCCGTGGCCGCGGAACAGGCAGTCCCGCACCAGACGGCGTGCCAGGCGGATGTCCCGCGTGGCCAGGCAGCGCGCGTCGCGGCTGTCGGCGTATTCCTCCCGCAGACCCGCGTACAGGCAGAGTGCTGCATCTTCGGGCAGCTCCTCGGTCAGGGCGGGGTTCAGTGCGTGCAGTCCCTCGATGATGACCACACCGTCCCGCGCGTCGATGCGCTGGGTGCCGCTGGGCCGCTGAATCGTGAAATCAAACACAGGTGCGTCACAAACGCCCGTTTTGTACAGTGCCTTCAGGCAGGCGTGCAGCCTTTCAAGGTCAAGCGCCTCCAGGCTCTCGTAGTCGTCGCTGCCGTCCGGGTGCTTGGGGTATTTCCCTTCCCCGATGTAGAAATCGTCAAGGCTGATGACCTGGCTGCGGTGCCCGCGGGCGGCGATAGCGTCAGCGATCTTGTGCGCGGACGTCGTCTTGCCTGCGGCGGACGGACCGGTCAGCATGACAATGCGCTGCCCCGCGGCCAGCACCTCGTCCGCGATGCTCTCGATCTGGTCATGGTAGTGGGCTTCGCTCAGAGCGGCCAGCTCCTGCGGGCGGCGGGCCGCCAGCGCGACGAGGTCACGGCTGACGAAGCGTTTGCGATGTGTAACGTGCATAGAAATCCTCCACGGCCTTTTTGCGGTCCAGCAGTTCCGCAAAGCGGTCAATGTATTCTGTCGGATACTTGAAGTTGAAGATACGCTCGATCTTGCCGCGGCGCTGCCCCGGAATGACGAGCTTGGTGGAGCCGCCCGCACCGGCGGACAGAATCGTGTGGACCTCCTCCATTATATAAATATTGTAGAGGCACTCGAAACCGGGCTTGGCCCAGCCGATGTTTTCCAGATTTTGCAGCGTGCCCTTCTGGCGGTACATATAGTACGGACGGTAACCGGCGTCGGCCAGCAGGCTGCATTTGCCGAGCATGGCGGCCACATCGGCGTAGTCGGCGGCGCGGTGCTCCACGACGATGTTGGACGCGCGCTTGAGGGTCAGCGTGTGGACCGTGATGTTTTCGGGGTCCAGCGCGATGGCCTGACGCAGGCTGGCCTCAAAGCCCTCGACGGTATCCCCCGGCAGACCCGCGATCAGATCCATGTTGATGTTTTTGTGCCCTGCCGCGCGGGCCGCCGCAAAGCAGTCAATGATGTCCTGCGCGGTGTGGCGGCGCCCGATGTTCTGCAGCACCTGATCCGAAAAGGTCTGCGGATTGATAGAAATGCGTGTAGCACCGTATTTTTTGATGATGCGCAGTTTCTCTGCGTCGGTGCAGTCGGGGCGGCCCGCCTCGACGGTGTACTCGTCCAGCTTCGCCAAATCAAACGTTTTGGCAATGTGGGACATAAGCTGCTCGAGCTGCGCGGCGGACAAACTCGTCGGCGTACCGCCGCCGATGTAGAACGTGCGGATATGCAGCCCGCAGTGGTCCGCGGTCTCGCGGATAGCGGTCAGCTCCGCGCAGAGCTTGTCCACATAGGGCTGGACGAGGGCGCGGGTCGCCTTGTCCCCCACCGTGCGGGAGACAAAGCTGCAATAGCTGCACCGCGTCGGGCAGAACGGGATGCCCGCGTATACGCTGCAATCCATCGGGTCAGCGGCGTCCAGCACCGGCTTCTGCAGGTCGGCAATGCCGAGGGCCAGCGCGAATTTCTCCGGTGTGCAGGCAAAGTGGTCAAGGAACCGTGCGCGGATCTCATCCTCTGTGGCACCGCTTGCGCGCATGTCGTGAATGATGCGCACCGGGCGTACGCCGGTCATCATGCCCCAGGGCGGTGTGCTGCCGGTGGCCTCCCCCAGCAGCGTGTACAAAAGGCGGCAGAGCGTGTACTCGGGGTCTGCGCCTTGCGGGCGCAGGGCGATCTTCCAGTATAGCCTGCCGTGCAGGCGCAGCAAGATCGTGTCGGTGCAGAGATGGCTCTGTGCCAGCACAAAATCACTGTCCTGCGTCAGATTTTCCGCCTTCTCTGCGTCGGGGAAAAACAGCCGTGCGGTGTGTTCGGCCTCATAGCCCGCTGCGGGGCCGCGTAAAATGATCTGCATTAGTACCATGCCCCATTCATGTAAGGATTGCTGCTGCGCTCCTGCCCGAGGGTGGAAAAGCCCTCATGTCCGGGCAGGACTTTTGTTGCATCCGGCAGCGGCAGCTCTGCCAGCAGGGACAGGCTTTTTGCCATCTCCTGCATGCTGCCGCCGGGGAAATCCGTCCGCCCGCAGGAGCCTGCAAACAGCGTGTCACCGCTGAACAGCAGCCCGTAGCAGGACAGGCAGACGCCGCCCCTGGTGTGGCCGGGCGTGTGGTAGATTTTAAACGTCAGCTCATCGATGGTAAGCTCGTCGTTCGCGGGCCAGTTGTCGGTGAGGACGTCGGGCGTCAGCGGCAGCAGCTGGCTGCCCTGCGCGTCAACCGGGTCCATATAGACCTTGCAGCCCGTCGCCTTTTTCAGCGCGGCCACCGCGCCGACATGGTCATAGTGGCCGTGGGTCAGCAGGATGTGCGTCAGCGTCGCGCCGGCCTCGTCGAGCGCCTTCAGATAGACGCCCGGCTCGGCGGCGGCATCGATCAGGATGCCGTGCTTCGCGTTGGTGATAATTAAAAAGGTATTCGTGTACAGCGGCGGAACGCCGTGGATATGCTGGATGTTCATTGCGTCCTCCCTTGAATTCGCTTACTTTTTCCACTCGTCGGTGTCGATGACGATGGTGACGGGGCCGTCGTTCACAAGGTCGATCTTCATGTCCGCGCCGAACTCCCCGTGCTGCAGGTCTTTAAGGCCCTGATGGCTCATCTCCTCGAGGAATTTTTCATAGCACGGCACGGCCAGCTCGCCCCTGGCGGCATGAATGAAGCTCGGGCGTTTGCCCCTGGACGTATCACCGTAGAGCGTGAAGTTGGAGACGACGAGTGCCGAATAGCCCAACTCGACGGCGCTGCGGTTCAGCTTGCCGTCCTCGTCCTCAAAAATGCGCAGGTGGGCGCATTTTTCGGCCAGCTTGGGCACAATGGCGCTGTCGTCGGTATCGCGCACGCCCAGCAGGATGACAAGGCCAGGCCCGATGGCCCGGGGCTCGCCCCCGTTGACGGTAACGCTTGCGCGGGTGACGCGCTGGATGACTGCTCGCATAGGTAGTTGCTCCTTTTCAAAATCAGCTGCACTGTAGGGACCGGGCATGCCCGGCCCTGCCGTGAAAGGCAAACGAACGTCTGCCATACAGTTGCGGGCCGCACATGTGCGGCCCCTACATGCCTCCGGCCGTTTCAGTTCCTCGTCACGCTCACAACGTCCTTGATCTTTTTCAGTCTTGCCACGACGCTGTTCAGGTGCTCGGTGTTGGTGATGCCGACGGTCACGCCCATGCGGGCGCGGCCCTGCTCGGCGGCGCGGGCCGTCAGAGAGTAGATCGGCACGCGCATATCGCCCAGTGCCAGTGCCACGTCAGAGACGAGGTTTGCGCGATCCATGCAAACAATATCCAACGTAGCCTTGTAGTTTTCCTTCTCTGCCTCGTCCCAGTAGGCGCGGACCCAGCGGTCTGCGTTCTCGGGGTGGCGCATACTCTCGCGGGCGTTGGCGCAGTCACGCTTGTGGATAGACACACCGAAGCCGCGGGTGACAAAGCCGATGATCTCATCGCCCGGCAGCGGAGAGCAGCACTTGGCGAACTTGATGGGGCAGTTGTCGATGCCCTCGACGATGACGCCGTCGGAGGAATGCATCCGCTTGAGCTCCACCGTGACCGGCTTCGGCTCGGTAGCCTGCAGCTTGGTGTACTCCTCCTTGAGCTTGGGCAGCATGCGGGAGATCTGCAGGCCGCCGTAGCCGATGGCCGCGTACATTTCCTCCACGCTGTTGCAGCGGTTGCGGCGGGCCAGCGCCTCCATAAAGACATCGTGCTGCTCGTCGGTCAGCGTCATGAGGTTGCGGCGCATCTCGCGCTCAAGCGCGTCGCGGCCCTCCTGAATATTTTCCTCTCTGCGTTCCTTTTTGAACCAGTTGCGGATCTTGTTCTTGGCTTCGCTCGTCTTGACGATGTTGAGCCAGTCGCGGCTGGGGCCGCGGTTCTCGGAGCCGGTGATGATCTCAATAATTTCGCCGGTCTGGACCTTGTGGTCGATGGGCACGATGCGGTTATTGACCTTCGCACCGATCATTCTGTTGCCGACAGCAGAGTGGATCGCGTAGGCGAAGTCGATGGCCGTCGCGCCCGCGGGCAGGTTGATGACGTCGCCGCGCGGCGTAAAGGCGAACACTTCCTCGGGCAGCAGGTCGCTCTTGATGTCGCTGAGCAAATCCGTGGCGTCGGCGCTGGAGCGCTGGCTTTCCAGCAGCTGGCGCACCCAGGCCAGGCGCTCGTCCAGCTTGTCGCTGCTGCCCGTGATGCCGGCCTTGTACTTCCAGTGCGCGGCGATGCCGTACTCCGCCATGCGGTCCATGTCCCAGGTGCGGATCTGCACCTCAAACGGGATGGCCTCGCGTCCGATGACCGTTGTGTGCAGGGACTGGTAGCCGTTGGGCTTCGGGGTCGAGATGTAGTCCTTGAAGCGGTTGGGCAGCGGGTGGTACATATCGTGGATCAGCCCCAGCGCGGTATAGCACTCGGGGACGTTGTCGAGGATGATACGCACAGCGTAAATGTCATAAATTTCCTCGAAATCCTTATTCTGCATATACATCTTGCGGTAAATGCCGTAGATGCTCTTGACGCGGTGGCGGATGGTCGCCTTCTGGATGCCGTTTTCGGACAGGTGCCTGGCAATCGTATGGCAGACCTGATGCAGGAACTCGTCGCCGTGCTTATTCAGCAGGTCGCGGATCGTCTCATAGCCGACAGGGTCAAGGTAGTGCAGACTGCGGTCTTCGAGCTCCTCCTTGATGTTGGAAATTCCGAGGCGGTGCGCGATGGGAGCATAGACCTCCATCGTTTCCAGAGCCTTGTCGCGGCGTTTCTGCTCGGGCCAGGCGTCGCCGGTGCGCATATTGTGCAGTCTGTCGCACAATTTTATAATCATGACGCGGACATCCTGGCTCATGGCCAGCAGCATCTTGCGCAGGTTCTCGGCCTGACGGTCCTCGACATTCGAGAACTTGATCTGGGTCAGCTTGGTGACGCCATCAACGAGCAGCGCGACTTCGGGGCCGAACTTCTGCTTGATCTCGGCAACCGTGACCGGCGTGTCCTCGGCCACATCGTGCATGAGGGCCGCGGCAATGCTCTCGCTGTCCATGCCCAGCTCCACCAAAATCTGCGCCACCGAAAGCGGGTGACAGATGTACGGCTCGCCGCTGCGGCGGCGCTGCTCGCCGTGGGCCTTTTCGGCCAGCGCGTAGGCGCGGTCGATCATAGCAAAATCATAGGGACGGCCGCTGTCAACCAGACTCTTTTTCAGATCGTCATAGGTGATGGGCATTTTTACTTCTTGCACGTTTGTGTTTTCCATAGTCCGTTCCCCTCTCCGTTTTCTATCTGTCTTGCACAGCGCTTTTTCGGGCATTCTGTAGGGCGCTCATGCCTGTTTTGCCAGCTCCGCCAGCTTTTGCAGCACCGGCGCACTGGCCAGGTCCTGCTTGGCCGTCACGGACACGGGCAGCCAGCGGCCCTCCTGCTCCTCAATCAGGCCAAGCTCCTGCAGCGCCGTCAGGCTTGCCAGCGTCTTGCCGGTGTTCTGCGGCCCCTCCGCCGCAAAAACCGGCTGCAGATCCGCCGCGGCCACATGCCCGCCGCGGATACGCCGGTAGAGTGATACCGTGTCGGCGCGGGCCGGCAGCAGCGCGGCGGCGCGCGCCGCATCGAGGCTGCCGCCGGTGCGGAACGCCTCAAACCACGCGGCCTGTTCACTGGGAGTATTGCCCAGCTCCGCAGGGCGGATAGCCTTGAGGTGCGCGGACACCATCGGCCCGCTGCGCCCGTTGAAGATCGAGACCTCGAGTGCGGCCTCCACCTCACTGCCGACGGGATAGGCAAACGCCTGCGGCGCAATGCCGAAGCTCGACGCAAACAGCGTGTCGCTGCCCTGCCGCAGCCGGATGCGGGTGTGGCGGCCCTCCGCGCCCATCGGCCAGATGCCGTCCACAAAAGCATGCTGCACCAGCAGCACGGGCGTGGGGTTCTCGCGGCCAAAGGGTGCCAGACGGGCCAGTTCGCCGACGTTTTCCAGATTCAGCTCGCCCAGCGTGGCGGCGGCGTCCAGCCGCAGGCTGACGGCCTCGGGCGGGGCGGCGTGGGCCGCGGCCCAGGCATTGATGGTCTGCCGGAACGCGGCAAGATTTTCTTCCTCTATCTCAACGCCCGCCGCGGCGGCGTGGCCGCCGAACCGCGTCAGATACTGTGCGCAGTCGGCGAGCGCACTGTGCAGGTCGAACGGGTCCGGTGCGCGCCCGCTGCCGCGGCCCTCGCCCTCGTGCATCGAGATGACGATGACCGGGCGGCTGAACCGCTCCATGAGCCGCGCCGCCACGATGCCGATGACGCCGGGGTGCCAATCCTCGCCGCTGACGACGAGCACGCGGTCCCGGGTGCGGGCGGGGTCGGCCTCCAACGCCTGCAAAGCAGCGGCAAAGACCTGCTGTTCGGTCTGCTGGCGCTCGGTGTTGATCTCGGCCAGGCGTTCAGCTATGCCGGTGGCCTGATCCTCGTCGCCGCAGAGCAGCAGCTTGAGCGCTACCGCGGCGTTGTCCATGCGGCCCGCAGCGTTCAGGCGCGGGGCCAAACTGTAGCTGACCGTGTCCGCCGTGACGGGCTTGCCGCCGCAGCCGGCGCTCTCCAAAAGCGCGTGCAGGCCGGGGCGCATCGTGTCCTGCAAAAGGGACAGACCCTCGCGGACAATCGTGCGGTTCTCCCCCACCAGCGGCATGACGTCGGCCACCGTGCCCAGCGCCGCCAGCTCACCGTACATTTCCAACAGCTCGGCGGGGTCGCAGCCCTCGAGCGCGGCACAGAGCTTGAACGCCACGCCCGCGCCGCACAGGTCCTTGAACGGGCTTTCGTCGTCGGGGCGCTTGGGGTCGACAACGGCGATGGCGTCTGGCAGCGTGTCGCCCGGCAGGTGGTGATCCGTGATGATGAGGTCAAGGCCCAGCTCCTTTGCGCAGGCGGCCTCCTCGACGGCGGAAATGCCGTTGTCTACCGTCACGACGAGCTTGAAGCCCTTGGAGGCCAGTGATTCCAGCGCCGCGCGTGTCAGACCGTAGCCGGAGCCGCGGGTAGGCAGCTTGCAGCGGACGTGTGCGCCCTGGCTGGTGAGACATTCGTACAAAATGGCCGTGGCCGAGATGCCATCGACGTCATAGTCACCGTAGATGACCATGAGCTCCTCATTTTCGATGGCCTCTTGGATACGGACGACAGCCTTGTCCATATCGGTGAGCAGGAACGGGTCGCTCAGCGGTTCGCCCTGGCCCAGCAGGGCCTGCGCAGCGGCGGGGTCCGTGCAGCCGCGGGCGGCCAGCACCCGGCGCAGCAGTACGCCGCACCCGGCCCCGGCCAGCGAGGTTTCCGCCGCGGGGTCCGCCTTTTTCAGTTGCCACGCAGGGTAATTCATACAGTTTAGCTCCTTGTGTTAAAATCAGCTTCAAAATCGTGGGTCAGGCCATCCTGCCGCAGCATAGCCTCCAGCGTGTCGATCTCGGTGGAAACGTCCATGCTGACGTCCTGCAGAAGGGTGTCGTACAGCTTTTCATACGCTTGGTTCAGCGTGTGCAGGATGCCGGTGATGTCGCGGCGGATCTCCGCCGCGTTCGCGCTGTCCGTATCGCCCAGGCCCTGCGCCGTGTCCAGCAGCTTGCGGGTCGTTGGCAGGTAATACTCGCGGAAGCGGCGCACGCGGTTCAGCTGCTCCGGGTGGTTGTGGACAAAGCCCATGATCGACGCGCAGGTTTTCTGCATTGCGGCAAGCTCTTCGTCCGCATCGGTGCCCAGCTTGCCGCGGCAGACTTTTAAGTAGTTCAAAAAGTCCATCCCCTCGCGGCGGAACTGTTCGGCATCGGTCAGGGGTTGGGCAGGCTCGGCCTGCGGCGCTGCGGCGGGCTTTGCCGCCGTCGGCATGAGCGAATCGTCCAGGTAAAGCGTGCTATAATCGTCGGAAATGGCGGCATTGGGCAGGTCGCCGCTGCCGACAGCCCTCGTCACAGTGGCATAGGCTGTTTCCTGCTTGATCTGCGCCTTGCGGGCCAGCGACGGCAGGTCGCAGGTCCAGTCATTGGCGGCGCGCAGCAGCCTGCGCAGGCGGCTGAAATAGGTCATCTGCTTCGTGCCCACAACGGCCATAAAGAGAAAGCCCAGCGTGACCGGCGTGAATACTCCAAACAAAATCGGGATAGCCATAAATTCATCGTGGGTCAGCCCCAGCGGCCCTGCACCGACGGCGGTCAGGATGCCCATGACGAGCGCCGTGATGCCAAAGCAGCCTGTAAAGGTCCAGCCGACCGCCGTCAGCACAATGCCGACAGTCTGGCCGCCGTTTTTCCATTTGCGCTCCAGACGGCGCTTCCATGCGGCGAAGCTGTCGGGCTGCGGCCTGCTCATGGCATCGCCCGCCTGTGCAAGGGCGTCTGCAATGCTGCCCAGCACCGACGAGCCGATTTTGCTGCCCGCCTCAACGGCGCTGTCCAGCATATCGCCGAAGTCGTAGTGATTGTATTGATATTTGGGAGTTTTGTTGTCAGGCATTTGGTTGTCCAATCTGTTGTCTCTGCATGTAGGGGCCGGACGCATCAGTCCGCCATCGGTCCCCAATTCTTCATCAGCTCGGCGGCGCAGCGCACACCGTCGACGGCGGCGGTCATGATGCCGCCCGCGTAGCCCGCACCCTCGCCGCAGGGGTAAAGCCCGGCCAGGCCGGTGCATTGCAGGTTTTCTTTATCGCGCAGCAGGCGCACGGGGCTGCTGGTGCGGGTCTCCAGACCCGTCAGCACGGCGTCGGGGGCGCGATAGGCCGCCAGCTTGCGGCCAAAGGCGGTCAATCCCTCGCGCAGGGCACCGCTCAAATCATCGGGCAGCAGGCTGCCGAGGTCGCAGGGCGTCACACCGCGCGGGTAGGTCGGCTGCACCGCCCCCAGCTCCAGCGCACCGCGCCCGGCCAGAAAGCTGCCGACGGTCTCCGCCGGGGCAAGATAATTCCCACCGCCCGCACGGTAAGCGGCCTGCTCCAGCCGACGCTGGAACGCGACGGCCTTCGCCGGGTCGTTGTCGAAGTCGCTGCCGTCCACACTGACGACCACCGCCGCGTTGGCGTTGCGGCCATCGCGGGCGTGCAGGCTCATGCCGTTGGTGACAACGCCGCCCGCCTCGCTGGCGGCGGCGCAGACCGTACCGCCCGGGCACATGCAGAAGGTGTAAACGCACCGCCCGCCGGAGACGTGCTGGCTCAGCTGGTACTCCCCCTTCGGCAGCGCCGGGTGACCCGCCGCGCCGTGGTAGAGGCTTTTGTCGATCTCGGTCTGCAGGTGCTCGGCGCGGAAGCCGACGGAGAACGGCTTGCATTCCAGCGGCAGACCCAGGCCGTGCAGCATGGCAAACGTATCCCGTGCGCTGTGCCCGACGGCTAAGATCATCTGCTCGCAGGGCACAGGGCCCGCCGTCGTCTCGATGCCGGTCAGCGCACCGTTCCGGGTGTGCAGGCCGGTCAGCGCCGTGTTGAACCGCACCTCGCCGCCCAGAGCCTCGATCTCGCCGCGGATGCTGCGGATAACGCCGCGCAGCAGGTCGGTGCCGACGTGGGGCTTCTGCCGCCACGCAATGTCGGCGGGCGCGCCGTGGTCAAGGAACGCCCCTGTCACGAACGCGCACAGCGTGTCACCGACGCGGGTCGTCAGCTTGCCGTCCGAGAAGGTGCCCGCGCCGCCCTCACCAAACTGGATGTTGGCGTTGGGGTCCAGTGTGCCGGTTTTCTCAAAATGCTCGACGGCCCGAATCCGTTCGTCCAGCGCGGGGCCGCGTTCGAGCACCAGCGGGCGGTAGCCTCTGCGGGCCAGCAGCAACGCCGCGAACAGGCCCGCCGGGCCAAGACCGACGACCACCGGGCGATGGGTCAGCGGCGTTTTCCCCGTTGTAAAGTCGAATTTCGGCGGCTGTGTATAACAGACACAGGGCGAGGCCCCGGCCAATGCCGATTCCTCACCCTCGTCCTTGAGTGTGACTGCGATGGTGTAGACAAGCACCGGCGTACCGTGCCGGGCGTCCACGCTGAGTTTTGCCACACCGCAGTGCGCCGCCCGGCGGGCGGGCACGCGGAGAATGGCCAGTGCCTTCGCCGCTGCCTCGGCGTCCGGGTCGGGGCAAGTCAGCGGCAGGCGGATGTTGCGGACTAAAAGCATAGATAAGGTTCCTTAAACGATGGTATTTTGTATGCGCCATGTAGGGGCCGGACATGTCCGGCCCTCGGCTTTCCCGTTATAGGGCGGTTTCCCGTAGGCTGCGGGCCGGGTATGCCCAGCCCCTACTGCGTCGCGTTACTTCGACGTGACCTCGCACTGGACTGTATAGCTGCCGGTGGCAAAAATACGGCTGGACGACGGGATCTGGATGCTGACGGCAATCGTCTGCTGGCCGACGGTCAGATTCAGGCTCTGGCAGTCGATCTGCGCGACGATGCTGTCGGCGGACAGCTTCTCGATTTCATCCGCCGGGCCATAGAGCGTCACACCGCTGACGATGCTGGACAAGATCTGCAGCTCGTAGTTGCTGGGCACGTTGATGGCGCGGATGTTCGAGACGTTCAGCTTTGTCGAGGTCATCTCCGACGTGTCAAAGTCCAGCGTGACGTTCGTGACGCCGTCCAACGAGACGATGCCCGCGGGCAGCTCGATAAGGCGCTGGTAGTCGCGGCCCGGCTCAAACTCACGGGCCAGGTCAAAATCCGTCACGGTCAGGGCCTCCAAGGCGCTGATCGTGCGGGCAGGACCGGCCACGCACAGGGTCTGCTGGCTCAGCGAATAGTGCAGGCTCTCGACGTCGAAGCCGTTCGGCGTGCCGATGAAGTCCACCTCCAACGGCAGCTCCCGCACCTGATAGACCGTCAGCGTGACGTTGGCGGAGTCGCTGTCCATCGAGATATACTGCGGCGTGAAGGCGTTGCCCTCCTCGTCGCGCAGCTCCAGCGTAGCAGGCACCGTCGTGGTGTCGGCCAGCTCGCCGTCCATCTGGACCGGGGCGACGATGCTGGACACCTGATCCAGCTCGCTCGTCGGGCCGCGCAGCGTGATCTCGGCGGGCACGGCGGTGGTCTTGTTCAGCATATAGCCGCTGGAGATTGTCACCGCGGAGGCGTCCACCGTGACGGGAACGGTCTTTTCGCTGACCTCGTCAAAGACGACGTCGATGGTGCTCGGGCTTTCCACCGTACACTCAATGTCGCCGGGGAAGTCTGTTGTGTTCGTCACACGGGCCTGCAGGCGCAGCGTGACCTTGCCCGCGCCGCTGACACCGGCGTAGCTTGGGTAGACCATGATGTCGGCGCTGCGGATGTTGCCGATGATCGTGCTGTTGCCCTCGACTTTTACGGTCACGCCCTCAATGTCGGGCTTTTCCACAATGTCCAGACCTTGGGCCGTGTAGGTAGACGCGCCGCTCGTGTAGTTGATCGGCACGCCGGTCACCGTCGTGGAGCCCTGCGGGTCGATGTAGACCGTAACGATGATCCACATGGCAAAGCCCATGATGATTGCCAGAACAGCGGAAAACACCGGGTTATTCCAGATCGTGCGCGGGCCCTTGGGCGCGGCGCCGTTTAGCCCCGGCGCGAGAGGGTTATTCGGGTTTGCCATGGTTCAGTGCGCCTCCCTTGCGCAGCAGCTTTTGCAGCGGCGAGATATCGGCCTCCTCGTCCTCGGCGGGGGGAACGATCTCCTCCTGCAGAAGGTTGAAGAGGTTCTGGCGGTCCAAGCGGCGGATGAGCACGCCGTTCTTTGCCATCGAGATGATGCCGGTCTCCTCGCTGACGATGACGACGATGGCGTCGGAGTTTTCGCTCATGCCGAGGCCCGCGCGGTGGCGGGTGCCCATGTCCTTGCCCATCTCGAGGTTGTTGGACAGCGGCAGCACGCAGCCCGCCGCCACAATGACGCCGTCGCGGATGACGACAGCGCCGTCGTGCAGGGGCGTGCCTTCATAGAAGATCGTGCCGAGCATTTCGGGGATGACATCGGCGTGCATCGGCGTACCGGTGCGGATGATCTCATCCAGATTATTGTTGCGCTCCAGCACCATCAGCGCGCCGGTGCGCGTGTCGGACAGCTGCTCCGCCGCGTCGCAGATGGCCACAACGGCGCTCTGCCACGCGCCGCGCAGCGACGGGTCACTGCGGCGGTTCCCGACCAGAAGGTTGGCCCACATGGTGGACTGACCCATGCGCTCGAGCGTGCGGCGCAGCTCCGGCTGGAAGATGACGACGGCGGCCATAAAGCCGATGGTGATGACGTTGTTGAGCACCCAGGTGACGGTTTTCAGGTTGAGCATGACGGCCAGACCGTAGAAAACCAGAATCAGAATGATGCCCTTGACCAGCTGGCCCGCGCGGGATTTGCGCGCGAATTGCAGCAGCTGGTAAAAGACAAAGGAGATAATAAGGATGTCCAGCGTATCGGACAGCGGGTCAAATGTACGCAGGCTGCTTAAAACGGCATTGAACATCTGGTTGGGCAGCATGGGCACCGCAGCCCCCTTTCTGGGTCAAAATAGGCATTAGGGCAACACCGCATAATTCCCGCCTTACGGCTTAAGCACCGCTCCGGCGGCT
>OLRT01001409.1_pt1 | contig 16708 bp, 10 predicted proteins | sample 1672021 | NCBI WGS metagenome assembly OLRT01 (sample SAMEA3136637, study PRJEB25190) | human gut metagenome | reverse complement strand
TTGACATTTTTGATATCTTTAAGATCTGACACATCACTCAGATTTCCTGAGGATGCTGAATTTTTCAGCCAGTCAGATACTGTAATCTCCTGAGGAGTACCACTGGCCGAAGCATTTACATATACAGTTTCCTGTTTTGAGACACTGCTGTCTGCTGCCAGTACCGGCATCGTTCCCATAACGACAGCCATTCCTGTTGCCAGAGTAGCGGCTACTACTTTCTTTCTGTTTCTGTTCATATCCTTGACTCCTTTTCCAGCCCATAGGCTTCATTCATTTTCATTTAGGTTTCATTTTTTATCCGGCAAAAATCCCTTTGATGTATGAACTATGATCGGGTCAAATACCATAAACATTGCCGGAAGTACGAGCAATACAACAATCGTACTGATCACTGCACCTCTTGCAAGCAGGGTACAGATCGCACCGATCATATCTACCTTAGAATAAAGAGCTACTCCAAAGGTTGCAGTAAAGAAACTGCATCCACTTACAATAATGGACTTCATGGAGAATTTATGCGCTATGGAGATAGCTTCCTTCTTTGTCTTTCCAAGATGACGCTGTTTCTGATAATTGCTGGTCATCAGGATCGCATAGTCAACGGTTGCTCCCAGCTGGATGGCACCAATTACGATACTCGCCACGAAGGGAAGGGTAACACCCTGATAATATGGAATTGCCATATTTACAAAAATTGCAAATTCAATAACTGCTACCAGAATAAACGGCAGGGAAATTGATTTGAATACCAGAAGGATGATCACGAAGATGGCTGCAATGGAAAGTATATTTACTCTCTGCAGGTCAATGTCTGTGGTATCCTGAAGGTCTTTCATCAGTGGTGCTTCACCGATAACCATGGATTCTGGGCTGTATTCCTTAACGATCTTCTGGATCTCTGCAAGCTGTGCATTACATTCGTCTGTTGCGGAAGAATATTTGGAGCAGATGAACTGGATCTCATAATCGTCAGATGCAAGCATACTCTTCAGATCAGAAGGAAGCATGGATTCCGGGAATGTGGGGCCGATAAAGGAATTCAGGCCCAGTGCCCATTTGACACCGTCTACTTTGTCCATTTTATTCAGCATTTCTGTTTTCTGCTGACTGTCCAGACCCTCTTTCAGAAGTACCATATGTACGGTACTCATATTAAATTCGTCTTTCAGTTTTTCATTTGCAACATTACTTGGCAATGTTGCAGGAAGAGATTTATCAATATTGTAATAAATCTGTGTATGGTTGTTACCATAAATTGCCGGGAACAGAAGCACCAGAAAAACAATTATCCATACTTTATAATGTTTTGTAATAAATTCAGATGCTCTGTCAAGACTTGGAATCAGAGCTTTATGTCTAGTCTTTTCGATTGCTTTGTCAAAGAGAAGGATCATAGCCGGAAGTATTGTTACACAACAGATGACTCCGATTACAACACCTTTCGCCATTACGATACCCATATCACGACCAAGTGCAAAGGTCATTACACAAAGTGCAAGGAAACCTGCAATAGTAGTTACAGAACTGCCGGCTACGGATTTGAAGGTGTCTGCAATGGCATGAGCCATGGCTCTGTCTTTGTCTTCGTATTTCTTTTTGTATGCTTCAAAGGAGTTCAGAAGAAAAATGGAATAGTCCATGGTAACCCCCAGCTGAAGCACTGCTGTCAGGGATTTTGTGATATAACAAACACTTCCCAAGAAAATATTGGATCCAAGGTTATAAAGAACCGCCAGACCTACACTTAAGAGGAACAGGATCGGAACTACCAGTGAATCCATGGAAAGACAGAGAACAAAGAAAGAAAGTACTGCCGCAACTACTACATAGATCGGCATTTCTTCCAGTGCTACATTCTTGATATCGGTAACAACGCCTGACATACCACTGATATAGCATTCTTTGGAAGCTATTTTACGCATCTCTGTTACAGCTTCCATTGCCGCAGCAGAAGATGTTGTATCATCAAAAAGCGCGATCATCATGGTTGCATCACCATTGAAGAAGCCATCTTTGAACTTAGCCGGGATCATACTTACCGGAATGCTTAAGTCAGCCACACTGTCATACCAGAGTACATCTTCCACATGGTCGATATCCTCAAACTGAGCTTTCAGTGCTGCCACATCTTTCATGTCCATGTTCTCTACTACAACCATGGAAAAAGCACCCATTCCGAACTCATCCACCATAACATCCTGACCTTTTACTGTCTCCAGGGATTCCGGAAGATAACTCAGAATATCATAATTAACTCTTGTTGCTGCGATTCCCAATACTGACGGAACCAGAAGCACCAGACCAATCAGTACGATCAGTACTTTGTGCTTTGCAATCCATTTCCCTACCTTAATCATTACTGCCTCCTTAATTTTACTATTTAAGTAATCTTACTGGTTACCTTAACACTTATTGATTATTTCTATCATTTATGACTATCAGTCATTTTTATCATCCGAATAGAGTTATATAATAAAAATGACTATTAGTCAATATCCATTTTCAACAAAATGTCCAAAAATGTTCAGGACATTTTTGCAATATTGACTTTTAGTCATTTTTGACTATAATAGTTGTTAACTGGTAATTTATCGTTTTTTGTAACCGGGAGGTTTCTGATGGGAAAATTAGAGCTGAATAAAAAGAAAAAAGAAGACGCTCTTTATAATACTGCCTTTGAACTTTTTACCACCAAAGGGCCAAACAAAACCACAATTTCTGACATTGTAGAAAAAGCAGGCGTGGCCAAAGGAACCTTTTATCTGTATTTTAAAGACAAATACGATATCCGTAACAAGCTTGCCTCTCACAAAACTTCAGATCTTTTTTACGATGCCTATCAGGCTGTCCGTCAGAATCAGATAGAGGGATTTTCTGCGCAGCTGCATTTCATGATCGATCATATTCTGGATGCACTGGAAAAGGACTACCAGCTTCTGATCTTTGTTTCCAAAAATCTTTCCTGGGCTGTGTTTCAGGCTGCACTGGAAGATGAGATGCCTGACACAGATGTAAAATTTTATGATATGTACCTTCAGCTTCTGAAGGAAGACCATCAGGTATACGAACATCCGGATCTTCTGTTATTCTCTGTGATCGAACTTGCAAGTTCCACCTGTTATAACTGTATCCTTTACCAGCAGCCGGTTCCTTTGGCGGAATACAAGCCTTATCTTCACAAATCTATTGACGGAATACTAAGTAGTTATTTATCACATTCTTAACTTCGCCCATAACAAAAAGCAGCTGATCTTATGATCGCTGCTTTTTGTTATATTCAGATATTCCCATCCTGTGCTGTTTCCAGTTTACCAAGATCGGATGCCTTTTTCAGCACTTCTGCAATTTTTTTATTTCCTGTTCCTATGGTTATTCCTGCATTGATAACCCTTTTACAGGATTCCACCAGTACCATAGCTTCTTTCAACGCCCGGTCACTGATCTCTTCAAAAGGTTTTTCTATAACTGCATGAACTGCCAGAAGTTTTGCAAGCTGGTAATCAATATCATTGGTATAAAGGATTCCGGCAGCAAAAGGAATGTTCTTTTTCTGCAAACTTCGAAAAACAGGAATTCCGGTTCCTCCGGAAGAGATTACCAGCACTTCCGGTTCACCCTCCGGCCTGGGAAGTTCCAGGCTGCCGAACACAGGATCAAAATATCCATTGTCGATTCCATAAAGCTCCCGGATGGTATCTTCTTTAAAAATCGTCTCCGGTTTTCCGTAGTGTGCAATATGGTCACCCTTTACACAGATAATCTTGTCTGCTATTTTTTCAGCCAGATCAATCTCATGAAGGGACATGATCACTGTGATCTTTTTTTTCTTTGCCATGTCTCTGAGAATAGACAGAAGTTCCAGCTTGTATCGTACATCCAGAAAGGAGGTTGGCTCGTCCAGAACAATGATCTCCGGTTCCTGACAGATTGCCCTTGCCAGAAGAACTCTCTGACGCTGTCCGTCACTGATGGCATTAAAATCTCTGTCACCCAGTTCCTGGGCGTGAACTGCTTCCATGGCTTCATCTACTTTCTGTTCATCCTCTCTGCTGAGGATTCCCAGCTTGCCGGTATAAGGATAACGTCCTGTAGCCACAATATCATGACATGTCATGAGCTCCGGCTTCATCCGTTCTGTAAGAACCACAGCCATCTTCGTAGACAGATCACGAAAGGACAGTTTTGTAAGATTCTGTTCCGCAATAGAAACATTTCCGGAAATGATCTTTAACTGGCGGGTAATACTTTTCAGGATGGTGGATTTGCCGGCACCGTTAGGTCCGATCAATGCCACGATCTCTCCTTTTTCAATTCCGATACAGATATCATGGATCAGGGCTTTTCCGTTGTAGCCTACTGCCAGATTATCCATACTTATATATTGCTCTGCCATATCACTGTTTTCCTTTCTGGCGTTTTAACATCATTCCAATAACTACCGGTGCGCCGAAAATTGAGGTTACGGTACTGATATTCAGCTCCAGTGGTGCAAAAGCTGTACGTGCGATCAGATCGCTGAGCATACAGAATACAGCTCCCCCCAGAAAAGTTCCAGGTACAACCACCAGTGGTCTGGACGTATTCAGTGCCTGTTTTACCAGATGGGGAACTGCTATTCCCACAAAAGAAATAGGTCCTGCGAAGGCAGTTACTGTTGCAGAAAGAACGCTGGACAGAAGAATCAGTGTCACCCGGAATATTTTTATATTGACACCCATACTCTGTGCATAGGCTTCTCCCAGCTGATAGGCTCCGATAGGCTTGGAAAGCATAAAAGTCAGTGCAACAGCAATTACAATGATCAAAGCTGCGATTTTTACATTGCTCCAGCTCATACCGGAAAAACTTCCCTGTGACCATCCATGAAGGTTTACAATATCTGAATCCTCTGCAAAAGTGACCATAAAGTCAGTAATGGCAGAACAGATATAACCGATCATGGTTCCGGCGATCAGAAGGGTCGCCATATGTTTGATTTTTCTGGACACCAGAAGGATAAACCCTGTGGCAATAAGAGATCCTGCAAAGGCTGCAATAATCAGTGTATAAGAAGATACTTTTCCCCATTTTTCCAGGAAATAGATCATTGCCAGGGCTACCACCATCTTTGCTCCTGATGAGATACCCAGAAGATAAGGACCTGCAATAGGGTTCTCAAAGAAGGTCTGCAGCAGGAATCCGGAAAGAGAAAGTGCTCCTCCCAGAATCGCTGCCATCAGAATACGCGGCATTCGGATTTTCCAGATAATATTGTATTCTGTGTCTGCCCCTTCCCTGAGAAAAATAATCTTCAGAATACGCGATACCGGAATATTGGTGGTACCTGTGTTGATATTTAAGATCAGAATTGCAAAAAGTGCTGCTGCCAGTACTGCAAATACTGCCGCATAACGTGAACGCCGTCGGAAATTCTCCATATGGAAGGTTCCGGTGCTTTCACCTGTCTGTAATTTACTCATAGCTGCTCCTGTAATCAATCAATTTTTGTCATAAAGGTCATCTGGCTTGCATCACCGTCTGTCAGCATCAGATGAAGATCTGTGATCATATTTCCAACAATGTCCGTTGCCTGATAGAGGTATTTGCCTGCGCACCATACATTGCCTTCTTTTACTGCTTTAAAGTCGGCAAAAAGTTCACTCTTCTGGAGAAGCTCATCCACACTGTTGATGGGATCGTCAATGGTTCCGTTGTATACCAGATAATCTGCATCAATTGCCTGTGTATAAAATTCTTCCATGGTCATGGGCACTGAAGATCTCTTGGTCTCCTCTTCAGGATCTACCTGCATTGGTACATACCTGCCTCCGGCGATCTCGATCATCTTTGGAACATAATCTGTAGGTTTTCTTACCACTACGGAACCATCTGTACTGATATAAAAGAACGCAACTGTTTTCTCTGTATTTTTGAAGTCCTTCAGATCAGAAATTACTTTTGCCTGCTCATCAAAAAACGCCTTTGCTTCTTCTCTCTTATCTACCATTTCTGCATATACTTTGATCCACTCAGTTCTTCCAAGAGGATGGCTTTCGTAGCTGGAACGGTCTGTAAATACAGGAATTCCCATCTGCTCGATCATCTCCTGTACCTTAGGGGTATGAAGGATCATAGTTGATTCAATTGCCAGGTTACATTCGGAGTTTACCAGGAGTTCATAATCCGGTTCACTGTATTTTCCTGCAAAAACAATGCTTCCATCTTCCATTGCCTGTTTCGCTGCGTCTACATACCAGCCAGATGCCTGCAGGGAAGAAAACTTAATGCTGTCCAGAGCATCCAGGGAAGAAAACAGAGACATGGCTGAAGTAGCAGCCAGATAAATCTTGTCCAGAGGCTTCTGAAGTACTACGATATTACTGTCCAGCCCATCTGGTGCTGTCTTTCCCTCCGGTACCAGAAGAAACTGTCCACTATCTGGCACATCGATCAGTGTATAATCATCATTATAATAATAAATATGGAAGCATTCTGCAAATTCGTTCTGCATTTCTGACTGAAAAGTCAGTCCCGGAATCTCCGGTGCAGAAGAGGAAGAAGAATCTGAATCCGCTGCTTTTACCTTTACAGATGGACTGATGATCCCTGCCACCAGAAGGCATACAGCCATCATTACTGCCCATAAAGCCTTTATACTTTTTTTATTCATTTTCAGTTGTATCCTCCGATTCCGTTTTATCTTCTGAATTCTGGTCATTGCTGTGTCCGTTTACTGCGGATTCATAAAGTTTTTCTGCTTCTTTCTCACAGCCAAACAAAGCACCGTAAACTTTACTCCACTCATATTTTGCCAGTACATCTTTCTCGTCTTTAGAACGGTCAAGAATCATTGGAATCTTGAGAATAGCAAATTTTTCTGCCAGGGCTGTCATAGCCGGATATTTATTCTCTGTATCAGAAGTATCACCAGTGCTGTCATCTGTCTTTTCTTTCATGACATCAGAAGGTATAATGGCAAGTTTGCATTTATTTTTTACCAGATCTTTCAAATTGGCTTTATCATAAGTTCCAACAGAAACAACATCACCTTTTTTCAGGGATGCTTTAATGGTATCGACCTTACAGTCATCTTCTGTTGCAGAAACAGCAGAAATATTCTTATCTCCACCGATCTTGTCGATCATTTCCAGTGCGACGTCAGAAGCTACATAGGTTTTGTCCATCGGCAGCTGAATCACAATAATGGATTTATCGATTCCTGCAGGAATCTGATCTGTCTTATCCTCCGGTACAAGAAGATAACGGATAACATCCTGTTTATAAAGTTTCGCATAATCCTGTTCTGCAGCTGAAGAACCTTCTTCTCCGTCTGAAACAGGTGCTTTTGAAGAAGATACATCCTGAGATGTTTTTTCTGTAGCAGAACTTTCTCCATCAGATGTATCTGTGGCAGTCTGTGTGTTATTGCTCTGTGTAAGATCCACACTGTCCTTGCTAAATTCATCATTCAGAGAAACCTCCAGCACTGTCATATCATTGCTGTAATAATGGATCTTGAACATTTTGGAATGCTCCAGTTTCAGAGAACTCATATATTCCAGTCCTGTGATCTTCGGTGCTGCATCGTCTTTGTATACAATACCTGCATCTGTTTTGGCTTCTTCTCCATCTGCTACCTTCTTTGCACTTCCTGCTGCAGTTGCAGAAACTTTGCTTCCGGAACCTGAACTGCTTCCGTCTGTACTATCCGGAATATCCATACCAAAATACAGAGTATATTCAATTTCATATGGTTTGGACATTGCTGTGGTGCATCCAACAACTTTATTATTAGCATTAAGCTGAACAGGAATCTTGAAGGTAGTATAGTCACTTCCCTGAGATTCCGGATCATACTGATTACCACTGGCTTTCAGATAAACCCACTTTCCACTGTTGAATGTTACATAAGCCCATGCCTGTCCATCTTCTACACTGATCTTGTCACAGGTGATATTCAGTCCATGGGTTCCTGTTCCACCAGACCATGAAAAAGTAAACTGATCGGAACCATATTCTCCATCTTTCAGACCACCTGCGGAAGTATCTACCTGGCTTGTCTTTCCGTCTGTTTTTGACTGGTACTTATTACTGCCGGAACTATTTCCTCCTGAACTGTTTCCACCTGATCCTGACCCGGGACCAGAGCCACTGCCATTAGACTGCTTTGGTGTTGGAGTTGGAGTTTTGGTTGGTTTCTTTGCAGGTGTGGGGGTAGGAGTATCTTTGCCTGAACTGCTGCTGTCCACATTGAACTTCAGCGTATGATCATACCACATCTTGTCTTTTTCGCCTGCTTCATAATAACGCTTGGAACGGGCTGCCAGCTTAATCTCTTTATTCAGTCCGGAAAGAGGAACTTTGTAAGTATATTTACCATTAGAATCAACCTTGCATGGAATAAGTGCACTGTCTTTTGCCTTCAGGGCATCTTCTTTGGTTCCCAGAAACAGTCTGTCATAGCCAGTACCACTTAATGTAATTGTTGCAGTAAGCTTGCCGTTTTTTACTTTGATCTTACAGTCAGTGATCTTGAACATGGTAGCAGTGCCTGATACATGTGTTACAGCTCCTGTATATGTTCCATCTTTTGGGATATCGCTGGATGGCTTGGTAGTTGGCTTCGGTGTAGAAGTTGCAGTTGGCTTCACAGTAGGTGTGGGAGTTGCAGTCACCGTATCCGGGGTATCAGAACCACTCTTTGTGATATGGATGGTATACTCAATATCATGAGGTTCTGTCATGGCTATGGTAGTTCCTGTGATCACCATATCTGTATTTAAAACCACCGGTATTTCGAAGAAAGAACCTCCATTGTTACTTGTAGGTTTATATTCTGTACCATTTACCACCAGTTTGGTGAACTTATCACTGCTAAATTTGATAGTTGCATAAGTTTTTCCATTTTTTACAGTAATGCCTTCACAGGTGATTTTTGTCTTACCAGTGCCACCCTCAAATGAAAATTTATCTGCTGTGTAAGTACCATCTGCCAGTGAAGTTTCTGATGTACCGGCAGTCTCTGTATCTTCTTCTGTACTGTCACTGTCCTCTTCCAAAGCTCCTATTTTATAAGAATCATCGGTATCGGAAGTTTTCTCATCTTCTTTTGTTTCCAGATCTTCTATTTTCCAGATGGAATCATCTACTTCTGTACTCTTCGAGATGGTTCCCTCTCCTGAATTATCTGCTGTGTCTTCTGTTTCTGTCTCCTGGTTTTCTTCCTGAGCATCCGTATCGGTATCTGATGTATCTACTGATGCACTCTCTTGTTCTGCACTGGAAGGAAGCATAAGATAAAGCTCTTCATCTGTATACCAGCTGCCTGTTTCGCTGTTTCCTGGAACATAAGCAGCTTTCTCTCCCAGATACTGAGGATCTATGTAAAAATAATAATGGACTCTGCCATTTTCATCTTGTATTCCCTCAATTACAGGAGTTTTATCTTCGTCTGTTCTGTTTCCTATATATAACCGATCAAAAGCTGCATTCTCTGATACCAGTTCGATCAAAACTGAATCGCCATCCCACATAGCCTTTTTCTTGGTAATACTCAGAAATGTTTCATTTACAGTGCCAGTATCCTGTTCTGTATCTGAATTCTGGTCTGCATTTTCATTTGTTTCTTTTTCTGCTTCTTCAGTATTTTCTTCTTCAGACTTATCTTTTGATGCATCATCATTATTTTCCTGCACTTTCTCGTTTTCTGCAAATACAGAAACTGTAGTCTGTGGCACTGCAGTCATACTCAGTGCAAGAAATGCCGCAAGAAATTTTTTCGCATGCATATTTACATCTCCTTTTGTTTGAAATGCTGCGTTTTTATACTACTGAATATAGGATTTTTCCAAAATAGAAAGCCTACTCCCCAATGAAGATGAGTAGACTTTATTCGCATAAATAAGACATCCTCTCATAATAAAAAGTAACAGGATGTTTGTTTTGTGAATTTCTGCTTTCTTCGGAAGCTGTTCACCAACCCTCCAGCAGGTTTCCTGGCTTGCAGAGTATCCTGTGACCACGCCTTCTCACACTGTTTCTGTGCAATGGCTTCTGCGGTCTTCTCTTGCGCTTACAGTGACCGGATCGCTCAGGATTCTCACCTGATTCCCTATTACCTGCTCTGACAGCACTGGAGTTCCTATATTTTGTTCTATTATAACAATATATCCTGCAAGGTGCAATAGTTGTAATTCGATATAAGAAAAGATATTCGACAAATTATCAGAAAACGTTGTTTTATTTTTCTATTTCTTTGATTAATATTTGTCATTCTGAGTAATAAGTGTTATGATGACGTTATGGATTGTTGTACGCGGAACACTCCAGGCACACCAGACAGAATTATGTCTGAATCTATTTATATAAGGAGATTATACTATGAAGCAAAGAAGTAAAATTCTGTTAGCACTGCTTCTCAGCGCATCAGTAGCCACTACCCCGATTGCATCAGTTTCAGTTTTTGCGGAAGATCTGGATTTTGTAGCAGTTGAGGACAACACAGACACATCAGCGGAGGATGATTTTGATTCTGAAGAGACATCTGTTATCGCGGAGGATAATACAGAAGCAGATGATTTCGGTTCAGAAGAAACAGATCTGTTCAGTGCAGGAGAAGGAGATGCAACTGCAGATGGAACCACTCAGGCTGATGCAACCGAAGCCAAGACACATTCCATCAAAGTCACTGTTATCAACAGCTCAGGTGCTGTTTCCGGTATGTATGCTATGGACAGTGCTGTCGTTACCAAGCAGGATGACGGAACTTATCTGGTAAGAATGCATCAGACAAACGTAAACAGAAACTATATGGCGCTTACCAACGATTCCACCAAAGCAACCAACCATGAAGTAGACTGGTATGTTGCAGGTGGTGAGGATGGATACTGGTACACTATCCCTGTTGCCAATCTGACAGATCCTGTTTATGCATGTTTCAGCTACACTAAAAATGTAAATGCCGGTAAGAAATGGGGCAACGCACAAACCATTACTTTCGATGTTTCTTCTATGGCAGAAACTACAGAAGCAGACGCAGTTGCATCTGATATGAACGTAGAAAAAGCTTCTGTTTCTGCTACAGAAGTTGCACTGGATACAACAACCAAGGCGCTGGAACCAGGGGGATCTTTCAAACTGACACCTACTCTTACACCATCCAATACTACGGACACTGTAGCATGGACATCCAGTGACAATGATGTTGCCACAGTAACCGAAGATGGTACTGTAACAGCAGTAAAAACAGGTTCTGCAGTGATCACTGCCACTGCCGGAAGCGTAAAAGCAGAATGTACAGTTACTGTTTCCAATACACATGCCATCAATGTTACTGTAAACAACAAAACCACTGGCATTTATGCTTTCAAAAATGTAGTTATCACCAAACAGGAGGATGGCACCTATCTTGTAAGAATGCAGGGCGTTGACAGTGTCAGAGATTATATTGCATTTGCAGATGGCACAGCAAAAACCGATCTTGTACCGGTTTACAATCATGAAGTTGAATGGCATCGCGGCAAAGTTACCACTACTACCGATGATACCGGCAAAGAAGTAAAAGAAGTTACCTATACAGTTCCTGTAAAATCTCTTACAGACCCAATTTATGTAGCATTCAGCAGCGAACAGAACTTAAATGACCCATGGAAGAAACCGGAAAAGAGATGGAACGGAGCATATCTTCTGAAATTTGATCTGGACTCCATGACAGACACCACAGAAGGGGAAGCTGTTGCTTCTGATATCAATGCAGTACCGGCTACTGTTACCAAGACAGTTCTTACTGCAAACAACACTACAGCAATGTTCAATGTTACTGATGCTCTCCTGACAAAAGATACTGAAAATGGAAACACCTTAACTGTAACTCTTCATGGAACAGGTTATCATTACCTCTACAAAGGAACATACGAGGAAGCTGTTGCCAACGGTAACAACAGAGACAACTGGATCGCAGGTGAAGAAGTAAACGGTAAATGGCAGTTCAAAATCCCTGTAGCAGATGGCGAAACTTTCCTTCCGATCGTAGCCATCTCCAACAGCTATCTGACCAAGTACGAAAACGGCCAGAACACTCTGGAGAGAGCTTTCTATCCCCGTCAGGCTGTTATTGACGAAACTGCTGCTACTTTAACTACAGGTGACTATGATCATACCAAAGATCTTACTGTAAGCAACAGTGTAAAAATGTTTAAAGTAGATGCTGCTACCCTTGAAACTATCGGTGGACCAAACTCCAACGGTTATAAAGAAGTCCTTCACCTTACCATGGGAAGTGACAGCTTTGACAAAGTTTTCATCGGCTCTGCTGAAGATGCAGCAAAAGCTGAAACAACTACCGATATCACCGAAAGAAAAGCAGATCTTACTGTAAAAGCCAACGCTATGGGTGGTACAACTACTACAGATTACCTGGACAAAGAAGTCACTTTCTCTTTCCATTCTGTAAAGAATGATTCCTGGTATGAAAGAGTATTCACCATCAGCAAAGCAAACGGTACCCTGACCATTACACCAGTTCAGGTTCCTGCTACAGCGATCACTCTCAATGCAACCAGCCAGAAACTGACAGAAGGCAAAACTGTTACATTAGCAGCAACTGTTACACCGGCAGATACAACAGATGCTGTTGTATGGACTTCCAGTAATACAAAAGTTGCTACCGTATCTGCTGACGGTGTTGTAACGGCTGTCAAAGAAGGGACTGCTGTGATCACCGCTACTGCCGGAAACGTAAAAGCCACATGCAAAATCACTGTTTCCAAAGCAGTCGTTAAAGTTACAAAGGTCAGCGTTACAGCTTCTGCCCGCAACATTGCAGCAGGCAAAAAAGTACAGCTGAAAGCTGCTGTAGCTCCATCCAAGGCTACAAACAAAGCCGTAACATGGAAATCCAGCAATACCAAAGTTGCTACTGTAAGCTCCAAAGGTGTTGTAACCTTCAACAAAAAAGCAGGCGGCAAGAAAGTAACCATCACTGCTACTGCCAAAGACGGAAGCAAGAAATACGGAAAGATCACTCTCACCTGTATGAAAGGTTCTGTAAAGAAGATCACACTTTCCGGTGTCAAAACACTTAAAGCCGGCAAGACCGCAAAGGTAAAAGCAAAAGTTACTACCATGAACGGTAAGGCAAACAAAACTCTTACCTGGACATCCAGCAATACAAAGATTGCTACCGTTAACAAAACCGGCAAAGTAAAAGCTGCCAAAGGCAAAAAAGGAACTGTTACCATCACTGCCAGAGCAACTGACGGATCAGGCAAAAAAGCAACCATCAAGATCAGAGTGAAATAAGCTTCTCTCATTTTGATAATATTGTGACATACAGAGAACCTGCCACTGGCAGCTTCTCTTGCATACTTTGGCATAAAAAATATCCTGGCGGATTCAGATATCTGAATCTGTTCAGGATATTTTTGTTACTGTTATATTATTATTGTTTTGGATTTATTATTCTTCTATCTGTTGCTGTTATAGATTTTATTGCCAGTATTTATTTTTCTGTTTTTTCTTCCAGTTCTTCTTCTAATGTTTTTACTGTATCATCATCTTTTTCCGGATTGGAAATCTTTACTTTGTGGTCATACCATTTGTCTTTGGTTCCGATAAGGGCAAGATCAAATTCTTCATCAATATTCTCAACCGGAATATCAAATCCATAAACTTCCTCTGTCATTCCATCGCTGTATGTGACAGTATCTGTGGTAGGCTCCAGAAGTTTTGCCCCATCTTTCTGTGCATCTTCTGCTGTTCCAACGAAAAGATTTACGATATGTTTGGAAGCCAGACTTACATGAAAAGTCATTTCTCCGTCTTTTACTGTCAGGATGCCTTTTCCGTCATTTGCTTCGTTTGCATGGAACATACCGCTGTCTGAATCAAATTCCGCAACATAAGTACCATCTTCAAGAGCTGTATCTTCTGATGTCTCTGTTTTTTCTTCTTTTGTCTCTTCTGCTGAATCCTCTTTGACTGTAGCAGTTGCTGCCTTGGCTCCTGCTGCCATAACAGGACTGAAAGAGCCAAACACCATAACTCCACACAATGCACATGTCATCATAGCCAGTGAACGTTTCATAATAAACTTCCTCCTTGGTAATAAATATTTAAAAGAAACTGCCCGGAAGTCATGATAACTCACCGGGCAGCTGTATCTTACATTAAACGTAAATCATTATCTGTTATGATTATTCAGCAGCCTCTGTATCTTCTGCTGTGTCATCTGTTACTTCTGTGTCTGCATCTGCTGAAGCCTCTTCTCCATCGTCAGCGGCATCATCAGCTGCTCCAAGAGAATCAATAGCATCTTTTGTATGAGCTATGTACAGATCTTCTACTGCCTGAATTCTTCCAAGTCCGGCAATCTGAGTATCTACTGTGTCAAATGCACCTGCTGCTTCAAACTGGCTCTTCCAGGAATCTTCATCATCGCCAGCCATATCGTTGTTTGCATGATCACCGGCAACAACCATCAGCGGACGAAGAACAACTTTCTTGAATCCGGCATCTTTGATCTTCTCAATAACTGCCTGGCATTCTGTATCTTCCGGTTTACCTTCTACAGTTCCAATGAAAGCGTTGGTAAATCCAAGGTCTTCCATCTGTGTCTGCATCTGATCATATGTAATATTCGCTGTATGAGAAGTTCCATGTCCCATAAATACAAATGCTGTTCCGTCATCTGCAGCAGCAGCCATATCATCATATCCGGCTTCTTCACATGCTGCATCTGTAATAGCCTGTGCAACAGCTTTCTTGTCATCGTTGATCACAGTTGCATCATCACCAACTTCGCCAAGCATTGGCTCTGCGATTGCTACAGATTCGAATTTATCTTTGTAACCATCAACAACTCCTGCCATTTCATCATATTCAGCACCGTGCATCAGATGTGTAGGCTGAATAACCAGATTCTTAACACCGTTGTCTACTGCACGCTGAAGTGCCTGATCCATATTGTCGATATTTTCCTGATCTCTTGCTTCTACATGATTAATAATGATCTGAGCTGTAAATGCTCTTCTTACTGACCAATCCGGATATGCTTTCTGAAGTGCATCTTCGATTCCTTTGATATCCTGTGCACGGCTGTCATTGAAAGAAGTACCAAAACTTACAACAAGAAGTTCGTTTTCACCAATCTCATCCTGATTGCGAGGATCATCCTTAGATGCATCGCCTGTATCAGCACCAAAATATTCCGGGCTTGCTTCTTCGCCTTCTACCAGTTCTTTCTGAGCATCAGTAAGTGCATCCCATGCATCTTTTGCAGCCTTACAGTCCTCATCTGTTGTATCTGTTCTTTCCTGAACATAGATCTTGTCGATAAGTGCTGCTACATTGTCTGCTGCTGCCTGATCGTCAGAAGTCTCTGCACTGTCATCAGCCTCTGCTGCATCATCAGCTGCAGCCTCTTCGGTAGCCTCTGCTGCGGTATCATCGGAAGCCATAACTCCTACTCCACCCATCATGGATACAGTTGTTGCTGCCAGTAAAATGGCAAGTGCTTTTACAGTTTTGTTCTTCATGTTTTCATCCTCCTTAAAATCTTAGAAGACACGGTACCAAAACATGCAAACCAAACTGCAACAAAAAACCCCTTTTACATATAGCAAAAGGGTCCCTGGTAACAGATAAACGGTACAATCAATTACTCGTGACTCGGAATGCATATTCCTATACCGACAACAGGCAGGTTTCCTGGCTTATGGTTCACAGTAGTAATCTGCCTTCCCGGTTTCCCAGTGGCTGTGATCTGCACCTAGATCACCACTCCCCAAATACAGTGACGAGATCGTACAGGATTCTCACCTGTTTCACTTTTAACTAAAAATCAGCACCTGCTATCTTCTATATTTAGTTTACTGTCAGGATAGCACATCTTATAAAAAAATACAATAGTTTGTCTGTTTTTTTAACGAACTTTTCAACAAATCCCAGGACCAGAAAGCCCACTAAGATTCCTCCTACTTTTCAAAGGCAGCCTTGATGCTGTCATAGTGAAGGAATTTCCCTTCTGCTGCGAATGTCTTTATCTGCTCCAGTGTGGCAAACATATATCCGTCGGTTTCCTCTGCCTGAAGATGAAGGTCTTTTTCATCAATGTCCATAATAAAACGATATACATCTACAAAATAGTTATCGCCTTCTCCCGGATTTTCTCTTTTATAAGTAAAAAGGTAGCCTCCATCTGCCCCGGAAACATCCAGCCCGGTCTCTTCTCTTACTTCCCGGAGTACTGCTTCTCCAGAAGGCTCTCCTGCCTGTGCTGCACCACCGGATACTTCCCACCAGCCCGGAGCCCAGGCTTTCGTCATCACACGCTTAGTAATAAGAAATGTTCCGTCCGGTCTGCCGACCACCCCAAGTACTGTCAGGTGATATTCTCCGTCTTTCAGGCACCAGTCATTACGCTTCATTGTTCTTCCTGTTGGTTTTTTGTCTGCATCATAGATGTCCCATAATTCCATTTCGGTTTCTCCTTTGACCTCTTCTTATCTGCGAAATTTTATTTGATCACATATGCATTAACGATTTCACCATAATATGCCACATGGGTGTCTTTATTGGAACCTGTGGACAGACTGTCTACATCCTGTGGGTAAAATTTTGCTCTTGCTTCCTCTGTCATGGCTGACATATCCTGTTTCTGTTTGTAAATCACTTTGCATTCCAGGGTCAGTGGCAGCTCTTTGATTCCTGGTGTAGAAACCATCTCCGG
>OLRT01001408.1_pt1 | contig 16718 bp, 8 predicted proteins | sample 1672021 | NCBI WGS metagenome assembly OLRT01 (sample SAMEA3136637, study PRJEB25190) | human gut metagenome | reverse complement strand
CCGTCCAGCCCGTCTCCTGCGTCCTGATCGTATAGCGGGCATGGCTGGGAGACACGCGCTCGCTGGCCACGTCGAACGACGCGCCGCCGATGCAGAGGTTCTCCATCTTCCAGCCTTCCCAGCCGATGGGCGTATGCGGATGCCACGCAATCGTCTTGCGTCCCGCATCGGGTCTGATTCCGAACAGGCATTCAAACACCGGCCAGATCATCCCGGCCGCCGCCCGCGCCTGAAGCAGCACGCCTGGCGCGGCATCCTCCGTGCGGATGGAGCCCGGCAGGCCCGGCGCGGCGGAGGCGACCATCTGCATCAGACAGCCGATCATCTGCTCCACGTGGACATGCTCGCCGTGCCGCTTTGCGCGCTCGGCCAGCGTCGCGTTCGGCGCGATGTCGCTTTCTTCCCTTTGAGCAGGGAGTTTTTCGAGCAGCGCCAGCGTCGGCGCGTCGTCCGCGCACGTGAGATTCAGAATATACGCGTGACCGACGAGCGCCGCGCGCACGTCTTCCAGCATATCCTCCTGCACATCTTCAAAGCCCTTGGTGCTCCGGCGCAGATAGTTGATGCAAAGCCCCGTCATCGGCAGCATGGCCGCCGCGAACGTCTTGTCGCCGGACCAGAGCAGCGTGCGATGCACGAGCGCGACAAACTGCGCGCTTTCGCGTTCGCCGCCAACCTGCAAAACCTTACCGGAGAGGGACACGCTGCGCGCCAGACGGCCGGGGGCCATCTGCGCCTGCGCGCTCACGCCGACAAGCGTATGCAGCATTTCCTGCACGCGCGCCGCGCCTCCCAGCGGCAGAAGCGCTTCCATCGCCTTTGCCCATCCTTCGCCGTACAGCGCGGGATGCTCCGGCAGATCGCAGCACAGCGCGCACCCGCCGCGCGGCAGGGTGCGAACCAGCCAATCGGCGTAGAGCTTCGCCCAGTTGACGCTCTGTTCCAGCGCGGCGCTGGGCATCGTCGCGGCGCTGCGCGCCATCACCCGATCGATGCGCGCACGCTTTTCGGCGAGCAGGGTTTCGGCCTTTTCTCTCAGCAGCGCCAGCGCTTCCTCCGCCTTGGAGCGGGAGGGATAGCCGCCCACAATATACAGCCGCATGGCTGCCTGCCCGTTTGCGGCCAGCCGCAGGCGGTAGAACAGGCGGCCGTTGACGCCCTTGCCCTGGGTATTGCCAAAGCCATAGACGCTCTGCGGCAGATCGGCCTGAAGCACGCGGCAGTTCGCGTCCGCGCCCCAGACGGCGTGCCACGGGTTCCGACTGTCGCGGGCAAAGAACGCCTGCTCCTGCTCGTCGTATTCGCCGACATCGCGGCCAAGCTCTGCGCCGTCCTCGCCGCGTGCGGCAGCGGCAGTCAGGATATCGGTGCGCACAGTGAAGGAGACCTCGACCATGCGCGGCGCGTTTTTGAGGTTTTCAATCATCAATTCGACCACGCAGCCGCTCACGCCGTCGGGAATAAACTGACGGCGAACGACGTGCAGCTGCTGTTTCTGCATACGGTAATGGAACGCGGTGACGACCGGATGGATTTCACAGGCGTCGGCCTGTGTCAGCGGCACATCGTCGATGGCCAGGTCCGTGCACTCGCCCGTGGTGGCGTTCACCATGACCACGCGCTCGATGGTGGTGCCGCCGAACAGGCCGATGGTACGCGTCTGCACCGGGCAAATCCACCAGGGCTGGCCGTCCTCGTCGATTTCGAACGACTTCTCATCGAACATGTAGAAGGGGTACTTCAGCTGCACGTAACGGTCGATGTTGCGGGCCAAAGGCTCGGAACGCGAATAGAAGATGGCGCGGTCACCCAGCTTCACGATCTGCGCATCCTGCGTGGTCATGTCTACCAGCGCATACGCCGGGATGCCCTCGGCTCGGTTCGTCAGCCACTTGAACAGGTCGGCATAGCCCAGCGGGCTCACGCGCACGGGCGTGCCCTGGTAGTTGATCTGGCTATACGTGCCCGCAATCTCGAACTGGCTGACGTACTCGGGAATGTTGCCCATGGCGCGATTGCCCAGAAGCGCGGCCGAATCGCGGTCGATGATGGGAATCTCGGAGTAGTCGACCTGCTGGATATCCTGCGCGAAGTCGGCGTCCTGCGTTTGCAGCACGTTGGCGTATTTGGCGGCGTTGCCCGGGAAAATGGACAGCGACGCCACGGCGCCCAGCACGCCCACCAGCGCGATGACCACCGGTACCCACGATGCAACCTTGAACGCCTTGGCCTTCGTGCGGCTGGGATCAACCTTGCTGTTGCCCGTTTCGTACGTGCGCGATTTTGCGCGCCAGAACACAAACAGCGGCAGCAGCACGAACACGGCCACGAACAGCCACGTGTCGGTGCTATGGATATTGATGGGCGGATGGAACCACCAGTAGGCAACCAGCAGCACCACAATCAGCAGAATGGCAAGGATGACCAGCGCTTTCTTGCTCATTTGGCCCATTTTGTCACCGAACGAGAAATCGGCGTCGCCGCCTTTGCCGCCCGAGCCGCCATGGCCACCGAAGCCCGCGAACGGGTTTCCCGCGCCGCCGCCGAACGGGCTTGCGCCGCCTTGCTGCGACCCTCCTTCGCTGCCGGCGGTCGGACCGCTCTGCGGCCCACCGAATCCCGCGCCCATGTCGAAGCCCGACTGTTTAAGGGCATCGATGAGCGACTCAAAACCGGATGTCTGTTTCACGGCATCCCTTTCTTCTCTTGAAGTTTGCGATTCTCCCCATCATACACGAAAGCGTCCAGCTTCCGGAAAAGCTGAACGCTTTCGTTACCTTATAGTGACGCCGGGGCAACGTCGGGCGCAACGCCTCGAGCATCAACGCGCTTTCGCGCTTGCACAGCCGAAGCCTTTTGGCCAAGCGCGCACGCCGCTTCAGCAATCGCGTCGCAGCGGGGCAAAGCCGGGCACGAACGCTGCCGCGCCGCTTACACCCCGCGCCGCCCCAGCGCGCAACCGTTATTTCGCCAGCTGGCGCAGCACGTACTGCAGGATGCCGCCGTTCTCGAAGTACTTGCCCTCCGTCGGCGTGTCCACGCGCACCGTTGCCTTGAACGCCACCGCAGACCCGTCGGCCTTCTTCGCCGTCACGTCCACCACACGCGGCTCAGGCAGGCCGTGCGAGAAGTCCACGGTGCCCACCGTGTACTGCTCGGAGCCATCAAGCCCCAGGCTCTCGGCGCTTTCGCCCTCCGCGAACTGCAGCGGCATGATGCCCATGCCAATGAGGTTCGAGCGATGGATGCGCTCGAAGCTTTCGGCGAACGCCGCGCGGATGCCCAGAAGCATCGGGCCCTTCGCCGCCCAGTCGCGCGAGCTGCCGCTGCCGTACATCTTGCCGGCAACCACCACCAGGGGCACGCCGGCCTGCTCGTAATCCATAGCCGCATCGAACAGGGGCGTGACCTGGCCATTCAGGAAGTCGCGCGTCCAGCCGCCCTTCTTGCCCTCCGCCAGCTTGTTCGCCAGCTTCACGTTGGCGAACGTGCCGCGCATCATCACCTCGTGGTTGCCGCGGCGCGCGCCGTACGTGTTGAAGTCGGCAGGCGCCACGCCACGCTCCCCCAGGTACTTCGCCGCCGGGGAATCGGGCGCGATGCTGCCAGCCGGCGAGATGTGGTCGGTGGTGATGAAGTCGCCCAGGAATGCCAGCGCGCGGGCGTCGGCAATCGGCGCCGCCGGCTCGGGCTCGGCGCCCATGCCGTCGAAGTACGGCGCACGGCGCACGTACGTGGAGTCCGCATCCCACGCGAACGTGTCGGACGGCTCGCTGCCCAGCTGCTGCCACGCCGCGTCGCCGTCGTACAGGCCGCGCGAGCCTTCCTCGTACAGCTCCTGCGTGGCGAACTTCGCCAGAAGCTCGGCAACTTCCCCGTTCGTCGGCCAGATGTCGGCCAGGTGCACCGGCGTGCCATCGGCGCGTTTGCCCAGCTCGGCGGTGGTCAGGTCAACGTCCATGGTGCCCGCCAGCGAATACGCGATAACCGTTGCCGGCGCGCCCAGGTAGTTCTGCGACACATCGGGGGAAATGCGGCCCTCGAAGTTGCGGTTGCCCGAAAGCACGCTGGCAAGTTCCAGGTCGTCGGCAACGTCGTGCAGCTGCGGCAGCACGGGGCCGGAGTTGCCGATGCAGCTCATGCAACCGAAGCCGCACGTGTAAAAGCCCAGTTGGCGCAGGCCGTCAAGCAGCCCCGCGCGCTCAAGCAGAAGTTCGGTGGCACGGCTACCCGGCGCCAGGATGCACTTCACCCACGGCTTGGGGGCAAGGCCCGCCTCGGCTGCCTTCTTCGCCACCAAACCCGCCGTCAGCATCATGGACGGGTCCGTTGCCGTGGTGCAGCTGGTCACCGCGGCAATGGCCAGCGCGCCGTGGCTCAGCTCGCACGTCTGGCCGTTTACGTCAACGGTAACCTTCTTGCCCAGGTCAAGGCCGCGATCGGCGCAAATGCCGCGGAAACGCTCCTGCGCCTCGTCAAGCCAAATGCGGTCGTGCGGGCGCGACGGGCCGGCAATGCTGCGCTTCACGCTACCCAGGTCAAGCTCCAGCACGTCGGCGTACACGCGCTCGGGCGCGGCCGGGTCGTTCCAGAAGCCCTGCACCTTCGCGTACTGCTCGACCAGCGCCACCTGCTCTTCGCTGCGGCCGGTCAGGCGCAGATACGCCAGCGTCTGCTCGTCAACGGGGAACAGCGTGCACGTGCTGCCGTATTCCGGCGTCATGTTCGAGACGCACGTGCGCTGCGTGGCGTTCAGACTGTCAAGGCCGGGGCCGAAGCACTCGACGAAGCAGCCGACCACTCCCTTCTCTCGCAGCATCTTCGCGAACGTCAGCGCCACGTCCATGGCGGCCACGCCTTCGGCAAGCTTGCCGGTCAGGCGCACGCCCACCACCTTCGGCACCAGCGTGGTGATCGGCTGGCCCAGCGCCGCGGCCTCGGCCTCGATGCCACCGACGCCCCAGCCCAGCACGCCGATGCCGTTGGCCGTAGGCGTGTGGCTGTCCGTGCCCACCAGCGTATCGAAGTACACGGTGGGGTTCTCGCCCGCAGGCGTTTTCACGCCGGCGGCTTCCGACGTCATGGCCACGCGCGCGAACTGCTCGATGTTCAGCTGATGGCAGATGCCCGCTCCCGGCGGCACGATGCGCACGTTCTCGAACGACTCCTGCGCCCACTTCAGGAAGTTGTAGCGCTCGCCGTTGCGCTGAAACTCCAGCTCCATGTTCTTCTCCATGGCGCACGAGCAACCCGCCACATCGGCGATAACGGAGTGGTCGATAACCAAATCGCACGGGATTTGCGGATTGATCTTCGCAGGGTCGCCGCCCAGGCTCGCGCATGCCTCGCGCATAACGGCGAAGTCCACGAACACCGGCACGCCCGTGAAGTCCTGGAACAGCACGCGCGCGGGGCTGAACTCCACCTCGCTGCCAACTTCGCCGGCACAACCGGCTTCAATCACGCGTTTCGCCAGGTCAGCAGCCGCTTCCGGCGTTTCAGCGTTGCGCAGCACGTTCTCGAGCAGCACCTTCAGCGCATACGGCAGCTTCTCAGAGCCGGCAATCTGCTCGATCGGATAATACGTGTACGCGGCATCCCCCACGGAAAGGGTAGCGGCGAACTTCTCGTTCTTCATATCGTCCCCCTTGAAGCGCCGATGCGCTTCCATCGTGTCGTTGCAAAATAGGGAAGGGCCGGGATGAATCCAAAAAGCGAAGTCGAGAATCGCACCGGTTGAGCAGATCGCATCGGGGCACGGCCTTCACCGGCCAAGCTTCGCCCCTTGCGCCCTATTAGCCCGAAACCCGTCCTCGCGACCAGGATTGCTTCTGCAACCCCGTCCCTTCAAACGAAAGAGGGAAGGCCGCGCCCCAAACGGCGGGCAGCCTTCCCTCGCCTATATCCTTACGCCTGCGCCTTGATGGCCGCCACAAGCGCGTCGGTGAACTCGGTGCAGCTTGCGGCCGGGGCGCTGCTGCCCGTTGCCTTGCGGATGTCGCCCGTCAGCACGGTGCCGTCGGCGTACACCGCGCGCACGCCGCGGCGGATGCGCTCGGCAATTTCCAGTTCGCCCAGGTGGTCAAGCATCATGGCTGCCGACATGATCTCTGCCGTGGGGTTGGCCTTGTTCTGGCCCGCGATGTCGGGCGCGGAACCGTGCACGGCCTCGAACACGGCATATTCCTTGCCGATGTTCGCGCCCGGGGCAATACCCAGGCCGCCCACCAGGCCCGCTGCCAGGTCGCTGGCAATGTCGCCGTACAGGTTCGGGAACACCACCACGTCGAACTGCGCCGGGTCGATGACCATGTTCATGCAGAACGCGTCGATGATGCGGTCGTCGAACTCAACCTTCCCCTCGTACTCCTTGGCCACTTCGCGCGCCACGCGCAGGAACAAGCCATCGGAATACTTCATGATATTGGCCTTGTGAGCAGCCGTAACCTTCTTACGGCCATGCTTGAGCGCGTAGTCGAACGCATAGCGCACGATGTTCTGCGTAGCCGTGATGGAGATGGGCTTGATAGAGATGCCCGAGTCGGGGCGAATGACGCCCGCGCCTTCGTCGGCGCAGAACTGGATGAGCTTGCCCGCAGCCTCTGATCCCTCTTCGAACTCCACGCCCGCGTACAGGTCCTCGGAGTTTTCGCGCACGATGGTCAGGTCCACGTCGTCGTATCGCCCACCGGCACCCGGCAGCGAAACTACGGGGCGCAGGCACACATACAAATCAAGCGTTTTGCGCAGCGCAACGTTCACGCTGCGAAAGCCCGTTCCCACCGGCGTGGTGCACGGGCCCTTGATGGCAACCTTATTGCGTTTGACGGCCTCAACCGTCTCATCAGGCAACGGCGTGCCCGTCTTCTCGGCGCATGCCGCGCCCGCTTCAGCAACTTCCCACGCGATGTCCGCGCCAGCCGCCTCGACGACGCGCTGCATAGCCGCCGACGTCTCAAGGCCAATACCGTCGCCCGGAATCAGCGTAACCGTATGCTGTGCCATTGCCACTCCTTTCAGCAGCCATATTCGAGCCGGCGAAAACCGACCCCTGCTTGCATTCGAACTAACCCCCGCAGACGTCTGCGGACGGTTCGAAACAAACAGGCTGCGCCGAAAAGCGGTGCAGCCTGAGGTTTCCAAGGTTATTTTCCTTGCGCGTTGTCAATGATGGTTTGCGCCTTGCGTTTCAGCGCGCCCTTGCCATTATGCGCATCGAACGACATTCTCTCAACGAGCTGTTCCTTAACGTGCTCCGAAAGCTTGCCAGTGGCGAATTCGGCAACGGCGTTCAGCATGTCGTTGAACTCCACGTCGCCGTGATAGCACTGGATGGCCTCGTCGATAAGCGGCCACACGTGCTCGGAACGCTTTTCGGTGGTTGCACCATATGCGCAGAAGAAGCGCATGGCGGCCAGGCGAACAAAGCCGCTTTCCTCGTCGAACAGCGCCGTTTCCGCACCGGGCAGCGCCTTGTCCGTGCAGCGCGATTCCTGCGCAACCAACGCAGTCAGCACGTCCAAGCACTCCCAACGCGTCTGAGCCTCGGGGCGGTTAAGCGCGTCGATGACGTCCCCCGCGCAGGGCACCAGCAAAGCCGGGCTTACCTTCGCGATGAACGCAAGCGAGCTTGCCGCGTTTTGGCGGTTGCGGCGGGAAGAATCGCCCAGCTGCGCAACCAGCTTCTTGAATTTGTCTTCGTTTTTCAGCGCCTCACGCGCCACGAATTCGTTAACATCCATGCTACCGGCCATGGCCTATCCTCCATTTACCTAGTATATTCCAAAATCATTATACCTGGTCATATGCACAACACGGGAACTTCCCGCAGAATTAACACGGCAGCAAACTAGGTATTGAAGGAATTCACCCACGCACCCGCAAGCAGCCGGCCGCAAACCCTGTCGCGCAAAGCTCGCCCGCGCGCCTGCGCTCAATCGCCCGGCTCAAGCCCGGCGCCGTCTTCGCCGCGCACCCCATCGGTCCCAATGCCCATAAGCTCGCTCAGCTTCACCTCGGGAAGCACGAACATGTACGCCACCGACACCAACGCCACGGAAACAAGCGCCACCGCCATCCCGGCGTTCGGCATGGTGAACAGCAGCGCGCCAAACGGTCCCGCCACGGCCCAACCTGCCAGCTGGCCCGCCGTCATCATGCCCCAGCTTACGCAGAACAGCCCCGCTGCGTCCGCACGTCGAGCGGCCATGGCGCGGGCAACGATGATGAAGAACAGGATGTTGAACGCACCCTGCTGCAGCAGCGCCACGAACACCGCAAGCGGCCCCATCTGCCCGAATAGAGGCGAGAGCGCTAAAAACGCTGCCATCGCCAGCATGACGACGCGATATGCCGCAGCAATGCCATCGGTTAAAAAGCGCAGGCACAGATCCACGAACACCGCAGCAACAAGCCCTGCCGCAATAAACGACGCCTGCCCCAGGGTGTCGAAATACTGCCCCGTTGCCGACAGGGCCATCGCGCGCGCCGCTCTGTCGGCGAACGCGTTCGCAAAGCTAACCAGCAGCCCGCACAAACCCAGCCCGCTCGCCATGCGCAGCATGTGTTTCACCTGTTCGGGAACTGCGACAACAGCGCGAACGGCGCCGTCATCCTCGCGGCAAGCCCGTCCAGCAGCGTCAGCATTCCCCTTCGCGCACTGCGTGTCGCATTCGCCGCTCATTGTCATCGGCACCGCGGCAGCCACAACAGGCAGCACCGCGCACGCCGCAAACAGATCATCGGCACGCCCAACTCCGTGCAAGGCGCCGAAATCTGCAAGGGCCCGCGCTTCAACACCGGCGCGCTGCTTGATCAAGGCGGCGGCTACTGGCCTCCCACCTCGATATTCGATTCCATCGACCCGGCACTTACCGGCTCGTTCCAGGTAACGCTGAAAGACGGCTCCGCCCACACTGTCCGCCCCGTGTGGACCTACCTGCTCGATTCCGTGAAGGAATGCACGTGCGAATGGGCGGCCAACATCACCGACGTTAACGCGGAGCTTATCCGCAAGGCCTGCCTGGCTTGGGCCACGCGCCCCGAAGTTCAGCGCTGGGGCAACGGAGGCATCCACTTCCAGCTTGCAACCGCCCAGGTTGGCGACGTGGTGCAGTGCATCCGCACGCTGCTGCACCTGTGCCACCTCACCGGCAACGTCGACACGCCCGCCGGCAACCGCGGCCCCACCCGTGCCCCTTCGCTGGGCGTAGAAGGCGCCGGCCCACGTGGCCCTTACTGGGAAGTCACCGACATGACGAATGGCTGCCCGATTACGACATCAGAAAGGTGGCGTAACGCACCGTGTCCCATTACGCGATCATGACCGACCTCAACCCCTGCGTCGGTTGCCTATCCTGCTCGGTGGCGTGCAAAACCGTGAGCAACGTGCCTATCGGCAGCTTCTGGATCAAGGTGCTGCGCGTCGGCCCGAATAAATGTGGCGATTACCAGGGAAAACGCCCGAATATCGAAACGTATTTCCTGCCCATGCAATACCAGCATTGCAAAGACCCCGAATGCGTGAAGGTATGTCCCACCGAGGCTTCGCACATCGCAACCGACGGTACCATCCAAATTGACAAGTCGAAGTGCATCGGCTGCCAGTTCTGCGTCATGGCCTGCCCTTATAACGTGCGCTATCTCAACGAGGACGAACGCATTGCCGAGAAATGCACGCTCTGCACGCAGAAAACCGCCCAGGGTGAGCTTCCCCAATGCGTCGCGCAATGCGGCGGGCGCGCCCGCTTCTTCGGCGACCTGGATGAAGGCATCGACAACTTCGAATGCCCCGCGAACCCCACGAAGCAAGGCAAAGGCGTTTCGTACGACGACGTGCACAACGCGCGCCAGAAATACAGCGACATCGCCAAACCCTACGATGCTTCCGATGTGCATCACCTGCCGAACGTGGGCAACAACCCGAAGTTCCTCTACGTGCTGCGCGGCCGCACCTGGCAAGAAAAGGAGTAACCCATGGAATTGCAGTGGCCCCCATTCTGTTCACCACGTTCATTTCCGCAAGTGTCGGGCTTTTCGCCGCTCTCGACGCAATGCGCTCGCAATCTGCTGCAAAGTGCAGCAGCGTCCTTGTACTTGCTTCAAGCGAGCTTAGCGCGCTTACCACCATTTGCTATGCAATCGCCATGTCTACCTGCGAAAACACGTTCGTCTCCGTGGAATATCGCTACGATCCCACCCATCCGACGCACGCACTCGTCGATGCCGCCAACTATTCGGCATTCTCCGGCGGGTCGCTGTCGTTGACAGTAGCCGCAATCGTACTCGCCCTCGCAGCATTCGCCTGCGCATTTTCGGGCAAGAAGTCCGCGAAATGGAATATTGCGGGCTGGCTCATCGCAGCATGCTCGTGCGCAAGCGCCATCCTGCTTCGTATGGTCTTCTACACCACCGGTGGCAGCGTCTTCGCCTTCTAGCCTCAGCCCAGGCCCAAGAAACCAATCTGCAGAGGTGCGTCCCGCCTATCGCTACATCCCAGAAGGGAGGGACGCACCCCAAGCCTCAACAATCATTTAACGATCAAAGGCACCCGCCCTTGGGGCGGGTGCCCCCAACAACCTCAGCAATCGATTTAACTCCAGGTCGAACGCTTGCTCGCTCCACGTTGCTCAATCATCCGCAATTACCAATTGTCAAATGGCCTTTTATCGCGCCACCTGCTCCCCACCCCCCCCTTGCAAACACGCAGGTGGCTCGACAAAAGGTCATTTCCAAACACCAATACTTCAAGCAACCCCGCACTCCTGTTATGGCAATTAACGCAAAAAAAGGCCCGCACAACCGTGCGGGCCTTTCGACAACTACAACCAGCAAACAAGCTCAAGCTCTTAAAATAGCATCCCTTAGACGACGTCACTAGGCGCGCAAATCAACACCCAATTCGTCTTTCACCAGGTCGAATGCGGCGTCAATCGCCTTGTCCATGTCGTAATACTTATAGCCGCCCAAGCGACCAGCAAACACCACGTCGCCCTCTTGCTTGGCTAGCTTCTCGTATTCCGCATACAGCTTGGAGTTGCGCCCGTCATTAATTGGGTAATACGGCTCATCGCCGGGCTTCCAGTCGGCCGGATACTCACGGGTAATCACCGAAACCGGAGACTCCTGCTTCTCAAAATGCTTGTGCTCGATGATACGAGTGTAAGGCACTTCGCGCTCAGTGTAGTTCACCACAGCGTTGCCCTGCCAATTCTCGCACTCAACCGTCTCAGTTTCGAAACGAAGGCTGCGATACTCAAGCGTGCCCAACTTGAAGTCGAAGTACTCGTCGATGGGACCGCAGTAAATCGTGCGGTCGGCGATATCGGGGTTCTGTTCTTTAAACTCGCGATATTCCGTAGACAGCTGAATCTCCGCGTCGCCGAACATGCGCTGGACCATCGCCGTATAGCCGCCCATAGGGATGCCCTGCCAACGATCGTTGAAGTAGTTGTTATCGTACGTCAGACGCACGGGGAGGCGCTTGATGATATCAGCGGGAAGCTCGGTGCAGCTGCGACCCCACTGCTTCTCGGTATAGCCCTTGACCAGCTTCACATACACGTCGCGACCGATAAGCGAGAGCGCCTGCTCCTCAAGGTTGGCCGGCTCCCCATCGCCAATAAGCTCAGCAGCTTCGGCTTTCTGGCGCTCGATAATCTCGACGGCCTCGGCAGGAGTCCGGATGCCCCACATCTTCGAAAAGGTATTCATGTTGAAGGGCAAGTTGTAGAGCTCATCCTTGTACACAGCCACGGGGCTGTTCACGTAGTTATTAAACTCAGCGAATTGGTTCACATAATCCCAAACGGGACGAAGCGAGGTATGGAAGATATGCGCGCCATAACGATGCACATTGATACCCTCAACCTCTTCCGTGTAAATGTTACCCGCGATATGGTCGCGACGATCAATAATAAGGCAAGACTTACCGAGCTTAGCAGCTTCATGAACAAACACAGCGGAAGAAATGCCCGCGCCGACAACCAGATAATCATAATGGGACTGCTTCATGCTATTCCCTTCAACGGCTTACAAATATCAATACCGAAATGTTACCAGATAGCCAAATGTCAAGCCGCACCCCAAACCATATACCACCGACACAACAGAGACCAACTGGAGAAAACGAGTCATCCAGCCAAATTAGGAAGTAAAGCAGGGAAACGGCAGCAGAGAAACCGCTTCACGATCAATCAGCGGATCCGGAAAGCAAAAGATACTCCATACTTACCGGATGAATGAGAGGAAGACGCGAAGCAATGTGCGCCACGATGAAACAAGGAGAGAGACAGCCACCCACCGCCGCGAAGCGCGCAAGTTCGCAGCCTGTCAAGAGGCACGGCGCTCCGCGGCTTCGCGTTTCGCATTCCAACGGCGTCCACAAATCGCATTCTGGCACCGTCCCTTGTCGATGTAGAGAGCAGCCGAAAGAGCATGCGCTCCCCCTGAACGAGGAAAGGCCCCGCATGCAGGAAACGGCCCCCCGAACGCAGAACAGGCCGCGCGCACATCCCCCATAAACGCAACAAGGGCCCGCGGGGGGATCCGGTCCCCCCGCGGGCCCTGCCGGCCTCCGCGGCCGCTCGCGCGCATGAAGAAAAGCGCCCTCCGCGAGCGCGACGCCCTGCCCTCCCGCAGCCTGGCGCTGCAGTACTCTCGGCGAAGGCGGGCTTAACTGCCGGGTTCGGGATGGGACCGGGTGATCCCCGCCTCTGTGGTCGCGCTCGCGGGGGGCGCTCCCCCGCGGCTCATGTATTCGAGCCTGCCCGGGTCCCCTTCCGGGGCGACCCTGGCGGCCGTGCAGCGAAGGAAGCTACTCGCGTGTCGACGCCTCGCAAAATCCCTTACGAGGATGCGAAGAGCTCGGGCTATCAGCAGCGCTCGGCTGAGCGGGTCGCCCCGCTTGCACCTGCGCCCTGTCGACCGGGTGTTCTACCCGGGCCCTTACCGGAAAGTGGACTCATCTCGGAGACGGCTTCCCGCTTAGATGCCTTCAGCGGTTATCCGTGCCGGGCGTAGCTAGGCGGCCGTGCCGTTGGTCGACAACCGCTGCACCAGAGGCCCGTCCACCCCGGTCCTCTCGTACTAGGGGCAGACCTCCTCAATCCACTTGCGCCTGCGGAGGATAGGGACCGAACTGTCTCACGACGTTCTGAACCCAGCTCGCGTACCGCTTTAAACGGCGAACAGCCGTACCCTTGGGACCGACTTCAGCCCCAGGATGCGATGAGCCGACATCGAGGTGCCAAACCTTGCCGTCGATGTGGACTCTTGGGCAAGATCAGCCTGTTATCCCCGGAGTACCTTTTATCCGTTGAGCGACGGCCGTTCCACTCTGTGCCGCCGGATCACTAGAGCCTGCTTTCGCACCTGCTCGGCCCGTCCGCCTCGCAGTCAAGCTGGCTTGCACTCTTGCGCTCTCGGGACGGTTGCCGACCGTCCTGAGCCAACCTTTGCGCGCCTCCGTTACATTTTAGGAGGCGACCGCCCCAGTCAAACTACCCGCCTGGCACGGTCCGCGGCCCCGGTCAGGGCGCCGCGTTAGGCCGCCGGAACGGAGGGGGCAGTATTCCAAGGGCGGCTCCGCCGGGGCTGGCGCCCCGGTTTCGATGCCTCCTGCCTATCCTCTACGCGCCGAGCCAACGGCCAATGCCAAGCTGCAGTGAAGGTTCACGGGGTCTTTCCGTCCTTCCGCAGGTAATTCGCATCTTCACGAATAGTGCAATTTCACCGGGTCCATGGTCGAGACAGCGCCCAAGTCGTTACGCCGTTCGTGCAGGTCGGAACTTACCCGACAAGGAATTTCGCTACCTTAGGACCGTTATAGTTACGGCCGCCGTTTACCGGGGCTTGGCTTCAGCGCTTCGCTTGCGCTAACGCATCCGCGTAACCTTCCGGCACCGGGCAGGCGTCAGACCCTATACTTCCCCTCGCGGGTTGGCAGAGTCCTGTGTTTTTGGTAAACAGTCGCTTGGGCCGTTTCGCTGCGGCCGCCCAGGGCTCGGGGAGCTAGTCCCTCCACCCCGGGCGGCGCTCCTTCTCCCGAAGTTACGGAGCGGTTATGCCGAGTTCCTTGACCATGGTTCCCCCGATCGCCTCGGTATGCTCTACCCGCCCACCTGTGTCGGTTTTGGTACGGGCGCCTCTGTCCCTGCCTAGGGGTTTTTCCAGGGAGCGTGGGCTCCGCAGCTTCGCCATGAGGCTTCGTCTCGCGTCTCGGCCTTGCGTGCAGGGCGGGTTTGCCTGCCCTGCGGCCTACGCGCTTTCACGGGGGCGTCCAGAACCCCGCCTGCGTACCCTTCTCCGTCGCCCCGTCGGTCTGAATAGCGGTCCAGAGGCGGTACAGGAATGTCCGCCTGTTGCGCATCGGCTACGCCTTCCGGCCTCGCCTTAGCTCCCGACTGACCCTGGGAGGATTAGCCTTCCCCAGGAAACCTTGGGCTTACGGCGGCGGCGTTTCCCGCGCCGCTCTCGTTACTCATGCCAGCATCCTCACTCCCCTGCGCTCCACCGTCGGTCGCCCTCCGGCTTCTCCGCCCAGGGGAAGCTCCCCTACCAATGTATCTACATTCCGCCGCTTCGGCGCGTCGCTTAGCCCCGTGAATTGTCGGCGCGCCCCCACTCGACCAGTGAGCTGTTACGCACTCTTTGAATGCATGGCTGCTTCTAAGCCAACATCCTGGTTGTCTGGGCAGGGGCACATCCTTTGCCACTCAGCGACGACTTGGGGGCCTTAGCGGGCGGTCTGGGCTGTTTCCCTCTCGAGCACACAGCTTAGCCCACATGCTCTGACTCCCGGCCTTCAGGTCCCGTCGGCATTCGGAGTTTGGTCGGCATCGGTAGGCGGTGAGGCCCCCTCCTCCGTCCAGTGCTCTACCGCCGCGGGAAAACGGCCGGGGCTAGCCCTAAAGCTATTTCGGGGAGAACGAGATATCTCCGGGTTTGATTGGCCTTTCACCCCTATCCACGGGTCATCCCCTCCGTTTTCAACCGAAGTGGGTTCGGCCCTCCACGGGGTCTTACCCCCGCTTCAGCCTGCCCATGGGTAGCTCACCCGGCTTCGCGTCCACCGCGCGCGACTGCGTCGCCCGCTTAAAGACTCGCTTTCGCTGCGGCTCGCTTCTATAGCTTAACCTCGCCGCGCGCGGTGACTCGCTGGCTCATTCTACAAAAGGCACGCCGTCACACCGCTGCGGGTGCTCCGGCTGCTCGTGGGCGCGAGGTTTCAGGCGCTGTTTCACTCCCCTCTCGGGGTGCTTTTCACCTTTCCCTCGCGGTACTGGTTCGCTATCGGTCGCGGGAGAGTGTTCAGCCTTGGAGGGTGGTCCCCCCTGCTTCGCGCGGGGTTTCACGTGCCCCGCGCTACTCTGGGTAATCGGGAACCCGCTGCCTGCGCCTCTTCGGGTACGGGGCTCTCACCCTGTTCCGCCGGCCTTCCCAGGCCGTTCCCCTGAGGGGCAGGTTTATGACAGCGGGAGGGGGGTGCGGCCCCCTCGCGTCCCGCCCAGCAACCCCGGCGCGGAAGCGCCCGCACGCTGTGACACGCGCGCCGGTTTGGGCTGGCCCGGTTTCGCTCGCCGCTACTCCCGGGATCTCGGTTGATTTCTCTTCCTCGGGGTACTTAGATGTTTCAGTTCCCCCGGTTGCCTCCTGGCGCCCTATTTGATTCAGGCGCCGGTAGCGGGGCATTGCCCCCGCTGGGTTCCCCCATTCGGGAATCCCGGGATCGAAGGCCGTTTGCGCCTCCCCCGGGCTTATCGCAGCTTGCCGCGCCCTTCGTCGACTTCCCGCGCCAAGGCATCCGCCTCGCGCCCTTAACATCTTCCATCCAAGGGATCCTGACTGATGTCTCAAGTACAGGTCGTTCAAATCGATAGAGAATACCAAATGAATGATCGTTGCGATCGTGAAGAATCCGAATCGTATATTGGATCGATTCTAAATAATTCGTTCTCGGGGGCCGGGGGGGTTTCCCCCCGGCCCCGCGTCGTCATGCTTTCGCTTCGCTTCGCTGTTCGGCTGTCAAGGTGCCTCGGGGCGGGAGCCCCGGGAGCCGGATGCTGGATTGAAGTGACGACGCCCAGTGAGGCAGCGATTCTCTTGATTGGTCGAATCTCCCTAGAAAGGAGGTGATCCAGCCGCACCTTCCGGTACGGCTACCTTGTTACGACTTCACCCCCCTCACCCTCCACACCTTCGACGCCTCCCCCCTTGCGGTTGGGCCGGCGGCTTCGGGTGCAGACGACTCGGGTGGTGTGACGGGCGGTGTGTACAAGGCCCGGGAACGTATTCACCGCGGCGTGCTGATCCGCGATTACTAGCAACTCCGGCTTCACGGAGGCGGGTTGCAGCCTCCGATCCGAACTGGGGCCGGCTTTGCGGGATCCGCTCCCCCTCGCGGGGTGGCAACCCTCTGTACCGGCCATTGTAGCACGTGTGCGGCCCAGGGCATAAGGGGCATGATGACTTGACGTCGTCCCCGCCTTCCTCCGGCTTGACGCCGGCGGTCCCCCGCGAGTCCCCAACTGAATGCTGGCAACACGGGGCAGGGGTTGCGCTCGTTGCGGGACTTAACCCAACACCTCACGGCACGAGCTGACGACAGCCATGCACCACCTGTCACCGCTCCTTCCGGCCACGGCGTCTCCGCCGCTTCACGGTGATGTCAAGCCCTGGTAAGGTTCTTCGCGTTGCTTCGAATTAAGCCACATGCTCCG